>Ga0131853_10017217_pt1 | contig 13165 bp, 9 predicted proteins | sample TergutLab28metaG_FD_92764 | JGI IMG/M metagenome (GOLD analysis project Ga0131853, IMG submission 92764) | Labiotermes labralis P1 segment gut microbial communities from Petit-Saut dam, French Guiana - Lab288 P1 (version 2) (version 2) | ecosystem: Host-associated > Arthropoda: Insects >...
CTATAAATATGAGCAAATAGTAGTAAAATTTATGTGTGAATTTTTCGGGTGTGATTACTGTGTATTACTGTAAACATGTTATGTCATGTAGAGGTTATGTTTATCCAGTTATTAAACTTATTAGAAAAGTACTATGTCTATTTACATTTATGTTTGCTTAGTCTATCTAGTCATAAAATCGCATAAATTGCTGATCAGTTGTTGTATATATAAGGTTATGTTTGTCCGGTTGTTAGAATTGTTAAAAACTGTTGCCTCCTGATGATGAGCACATGTGCTCGAAACATGTAGAGGCATGAAATAAACTTACTGTAAAACAAAAATTTTTTGCATCAAGTTGGTTAATTACTGAGATAAAAAACACCCTTAACTAGTTCAATTCATGTAATATCATCATTAACTACCCAGCATTTACCTCAGCAACGTCTTCCAATTCCATGCAATTGCCTTCCTGTAAATACCGTTTTTAAATTAAAGAAAACTACATAGCAATACTCTGTTACACTGATGTATGGCAGACTACTTGACCTATAACAACTACTACTTTGGTCAAGTGGCTCAAAAGCCACACAGATAAAAGTGCGTGGTACGTGGAAGCAGAGAGACAGACAAACATGGTGGTCTCAGGAACCTATTACTTCCCTAAGGAAATGTAAACTAATAAACAAGCCCCAGATATTCATATATTCATGAAATAAATTAGTAGATAAATAACAGTTGTGTTGCTAGATTATTTTGTAAGCTTTGCTAGGCAATAAATATATTCTTACATCTATCAAGAACATTATGTTCCCATCAGTGTGGCTCAATATTTGTACGTGTATTTAACAGCCACCTCAAGCTGCCAAACAAACATTCAGATACAAGGTGTCCATATCGATTTCCTTGTTTACTTGGGAAAAAAAGTTAACAGCTCACAGTGCCAAACTGTTGTTCATACTGCAAAAATATCCCATGTTCATATTTGTGTTTCAAAGAAACATTAACCCTGCTCATAAAACTGAAGGTCGAAGGCATATGGAGAATGTACAGTGGCATAAAGGAATAATGACTATACCAAAAATGGAAAGTCTCTACATGCCTGACATTTCAGATACTCGTCAGAAGATGAATTAGTTTTAATGCATTCATGACACAGAGCACAGACACACCAACATACGTCACGGATTAACTATAACTCCATGGAGCACGATCCCTATTGAGAAGTGAACAGTTCCTGTGGTAGTGAAAATCTTTGAATGCAATAGACGGTCTATTACCACATTCACGAGACTGCGACTGGTCCTTATCTCGAGCCACTTAAATCCATCCGGAATCATAATTTAAGCACTCGTCCATCGTCTCATGTTAAATATAGCAAAGAAAGAAAATTTGAGGACTGGATTGGTCCCTATCCTCAGGTTAAGAATATGGTTAAAACCTACATAGGTGGGTCGAGGTGGTAATAGTACGCTCATTCCAGCCCACACTCTCATACTTATTCATCAAAGACAAACTGTAATATTTTCCACCACTCTATGCCCAGGTCCTCCATGTTCCATGTGCTCTACAGGCTGAACAAACAAGCAGTAGCACCAATAGAATCAGTGTGACAACGTGTAAGTTGTCTCTTATATTTTGGCCAGTGAAACCTTCAAGCAGAAGGCCAGGAGCAAGTCTCTGGTACACTGATAACAATAGCAGATTGACACATGTAGCAAACAAAATACTCTTCCATTACCATTTCATATACATAGTTCATCCATTCACTGCCTGAGCTTGGTTCACTACCAGCCAGGAATGAAGACGCCCTCTATGAGAGGTTACTTTATGGGATACCAACAGTTACTTTTACAGAACCGAACTCCTGATATGACACATCCCTGAATTTCACAAATACTACAAATGAAGAAGGTGTCATATTAAAGGTTAAACAACATCTGTAACAAAGAGTATATTCAAATACAGTTTAATTATTAGGATTATAGAGTTTGTATTACAATCACTCAACTGCATTACGAATCAAGTTTTACTTCATAGTGGAATAAGCGAATGTTCAGAGGAGTTAAATAATTGGTACAGGCAAATTTCAGGCATTAATGAGGCATCCTATGCCGAGTGTTAGTAAGGTTTCGTAATTCTGTGTTACAGTAAAAGTGCAAGAAGAGCAGAGGACCTATACAGTAGCAGAGTTAGCAATTCTGGTACATTTTACTGTATGGTGTGTGTGTGTGTGTGTGTGTCTGTGTGTGTGTCTGTGTGTGTGTGTGTGTGTGTGTGTGAGAGAGAGACACAAAGAGAGAGAATGCATGGTACACTTATTTGTCTGTGTACACACACATCACCATTCATTCATTCATTCACATTCTGTGGATCCTTACAAGGTTACAGAACCATATGGATACAGAAATAGTCAACAGACAGTATAAAAAGTCAATACAAATACATAAATAATCAATAATGACTAAAATTAATAAATACTTGCTGATAATTAGCCAAGTGTCATAATTATATTTGTAAATATAACTAAAACTAACAAATACTTGCCGATAATTAGCCAAGTTTCATAATTATATTCATAAATATAACTAAAACTAATAAATACTTGCTGATAATTAGCCAAGTGTCATAATTGCATTCATAAATATAACTAAAACTAATAAATAATTGCTCATAATTAGCCAAGTGTCATAATTATATTCGTAAATATAATTAGAACTAATAAATACTTGCTCATAATTAGCCAAGTGTAATAATTATATTCGTAAATATAACTAAACTAATAAATACTTGCCGATAATTAGCCAAGTTTCATAATTATATTCATAAATATAACTAAAACTAATAAATACTTGCTGATAATTAGCCAAGTGTCATAATTACATTCATAAATATAACTAAAACTAATAAATACTTGCTGATAATTAGCCAAGTGTCACAATTATATTCATAAATATAACTCTCTGTCAACATTATTGAGTATTTAACAGTCTGTGATTACCATCTTTAATATGTTATGTGAGAGAGAAATATATAAATTTTAGATGCAGTTATACATAAAGATTTGAATTATAATATAATATTATTAATATAAAAATGGTTACAGTAAAACAGAGTAATTGCATTTAAAATATTCCTCTATGGAATAAAATGGCTTAGAAAGAATAAACCTTCTTAAGGCAGATCTAAATAACTTCATCTCATCAGACAAGCTTTTTACACTAGATTGAAAATAACTAGAAACCTTTGAAACAGTAGATCACCTTAGAAATGTTGCTAAATTTGATACTATACTGAAGGGTGAAGATTAGTGCTATCTGGTGTTAAAGCTATGAATCTCTTCATTTGGTTTAGACTGGTCTTTTTTATTTTTTACTATAAATAATAACAGGGAAAATATATGCTGTGAACAGAAAGGAAAAAAAATGTTAAGTCTTTAAACAGTTCCCTACAAGGGTCTCTATTTCTTGAATTCATAATAATTCTGATATTTTTTTAAAATTTGGATGCCAAAAATATTAATACTGTAGGGCGACTTACCCCAGAACATTTTTATAAAAGTGTGAACAGGAAAAATAGATCATCCTTAGAATCTCTTGTGACATGATACCTTTTACAGTTCTGACTGCTCAACAGGCACATCTCAATTTCGGCAGTAATTGTTTCATGTGATCTTTCCACGGTAATGGTTCGTCAATAATTAAACCTAGAAACTTAGTCACTTTAATTATTAACCAACAAATGCACTGTATAAAATTTCACATTAAAACACTTAAAATCGCTCCGACATGTTTCGATCCTAAGATAAACCTCACGGAGTTACACTGTTCCTTGCTAAAGTCATTTTAAAAACATTCACAAAATATTTCCATTATATTAACAGGGTGTTGTGGCAGCATATCGTGTTGTGTAATAGTACGTTGTTAGGAATGCGTCTGGCTATGGTGTGCGTCGTGTGTTACGTAGTGAAAGTCTTTCACTATGCGTCTGGCTATGGTGTGCGTCGTGTGTTACGTAGTGAAAGTCTTTCACTACGTAACACCCTGTTAATAATACAATGGAATTATTTTGTTAATGTTTTTAAAATGACTTTAGCAAGGAATAACGTAGCTACCTGAAGATAATCTTAGGATCGAAACATGTCGGAGCGATTTTAAGTGTTTTAATGTTAAATTTTATGTAGTGCATTTGTTGGTTAATAATTAAAGTGATTCTAAGAAATGCATGGTGCAACAATGAGGATTAGAAACTTAGTGCTTGCAATGTTGGTAATGTACCTGTTATCATAAATGATACTTACATTAATTTCTTGGTTAATTTTAGTCCTTAATTGCAGGTACTGAGCTTATTTAAAGCTGAATGATAGCACGTTAATTCCGAACCACTTGTTCGTATCTACAAATGCTTTAATCAAACTAATTTTAAAATCTTTAGGGCTAGGGTTAGTTTGTATTGCACTGGTGTCATCAGCATATAGGATGAATTTAGTATTCTTTGTTGTTATTTTAGGCAAATCACTTAAACAAAAAAAAATTATGGACCAAGAATTGAACCTTGTGAAAATCCGTGGCTGACCTTCTCCCATCTGCAAGAAATACTATTATGAATATTTCTATTATATATTAATACTCTCTGATATCTCTCTGTAGGGTAGGATTTTATCAACGTTGCAAGAACCTGAATACGGCCATATCCATATTATATATGCATATGTATTTTAACAAAATGATTACGTAAAGTTACTTTTGTATGCTTAAATGTGTTTGAGTTCATGCAACTGGACCAGTCATTCCCCACACTCTTATGCTGGTGTGCCACTGCCATTTAAATGTTAACTGGTTAAGTAACTAACTTATGCTGGTGTGCCACTGCCATCTAAATGTTAACTGGTTAAGTAACTAACTTATGCTGCTGTGCCACTGCCATCTAAAATTTTAACTGGTTAAGTAACACATGATACATGTTGAACTGAACTGAAGTGAATTAAATTTCTTTGTATTCTATGAATCCAAAACAGCTAAATGCCTTGGATATAAAACAAGTCAAGGAAATATTACATACATAAAGTAGTAAAAACAATTTATTCCGGTCTCGTACAAGTCTCGGCCCTGCATTGCCATCTTCTGAGAGGATTAATACAGACACATGTCACTTAACGATGGGGATACGTTCTGAGACACGCATCATTAGGCGATTTCATCATTGAGCGAACATCTATTTACACAAACCTCGATAGTATAGTACAGCCTACTACACACATAGGCTACATGGTACAGCCTATTACTCCTAGGCTACAAACCTGTACAGCATGTTACTGGACTGAATACTGTAGGCAACTGTAACAAAATGGTAAGTATTATAGTATATTATAATCTTATGGGACCACTGTCACATATACGGTTCATCGTTGACCGAAACGTCATTATTCGGCGCATACCTGTATTAGCAGAGGTTACTAAAGACTTATGTCTGCATCCCCTGACTTGTCACACATTATTAAAAACTCCCTTAATGGTAGTATCCCTGCAATGACACAGATATACCACAATTAGGAAGTCAATACATGGACTCTATATGTTACTAAATAGTGTGTAACAAGCCAGCTGACACAAAGATAACATTAATGATTTTTCACTAGTATTAATTGTTCTACATGAAGAGGGCCATGCTGCAGGGCCGAAATATGTAGGAAAATGGAAAAAAATTGTTTGCCACAGATTTATTTTATTATGTGTACTGTCTTGGCTTTTGAATCAATTATAGGCTACTCCCCAAATTCAAAGGCCACAGTTTAGGACAGCCACTTTCATAATATAGCTAAAAGTGTTAGCATACAATAATTATCCCTGCAGTAAGTCATGTTCCACACATGAGAGTTTTGAAAATTCACAGAATAATCCAGAACCTCAACAACATCAGGCTATCCTCTAAAATAAGGGTGGACATTAAGCTCCTACTAGTCTGTAGAAAAATCTTAGGACAGAGTAGGTTAGGTTAGGTTAGGTTAGGTTGGGTTGGGTTGGGTTGGGTTGGGATGGGTTAGGTTAGGTTAGGTTAGGTTAGCTTAGTTTAGGTTAGGTTAGGTTAGGTTAGGTTAGGTTAGCTTAGGTTAGGTTAGGTTAGCTTAGTTTAGGTTAGGTTAGGTTAGGTTAGGTTAGGTTAGGTTAGGTTAGGTACTACACATTTAGGTTGTGATGTTTGTGTAAGTAGTGGACATAAAGCTAGTGCCAGAGTTTGTGAACAAATGTTGTTAGCTTAGATTGGACACATTCAGGTAATGGCTTCTGTGTGAACAATGGACATGATGCTATGACAGTTTGTGTAAAAATGTAATGGGTTGGGAGACAGTTTAATGCCAAATTGAAATTCACTTTCATTTAGTTGCATGAGCAAAAGCTTGTACCATAAATAAATATCACACTTACAAAGCTTTCATAGTAGAATGTTCCAACAGACTTCATATCCATCTGAAACAGGAGAATAATTCAATCAGCATTTTCCGATTTTTATATTCATTCTCATTACAACATGCTTCTGCTCATGTAAGAAGTTCTGATCTGCCACACATGTTCTATTCTGCTCCAGTTTTCCACTTTAATCAATGTACCTGTCAGGTCCCTCGTAAATATATATGGGAATCTACCAAATTTTTTACTGTGTAACTTCACTAATACTATAACCATAGCAACAAATGACTGTCAAAACCCAATGGCAGTTGGCGTACTTGTGTTAAATGGTCTGTAAATATTCTTGTTGCTATAATGGCATGAAATGACTGTGACATATTTTTTGCTGTTGATGTGTAATGTATCAGTTCTTTTCCTTTAAATGCTGGTGATGATTTGGATTTGCAGGAATGCTTCATTCTGACAGTCAAATTAATTCTGTGCTTCCCTTAATGCAGTGGCCAAATAAGTAATATGATAAAAACAACTTTCAATTAGTTAACATACCAGGTGAAACGGTAAGCTATGATAAAAATAAATGGTGTTAATTTTGTGAAATGGGTGTCCAGTTAATGTATGCAAACAGGGAGAAACATATCGCATTATACAGGTTACAAAAGGAGGCTTCAATTCATGTAATATTCTAACAAATTTCTCATGCTGGAAAAGAATGTCACACACACACACAAGAGTAATTAACTGTGGAGTATCTGGAAGGATGTACAGCCTTCATTTTTTTTAGTTTCAGGCCAATGTTCAATAAATTGCATAGGCCTATATTGGATAATTACAAATAATTGTCACACATATACAAAATCTTCAATGTGATCCCGGCATGTATACCAATTAAAAGGTGCAGTTTTTTTGGTGTTACATACAGGTTAAAAAGTACACAAATTCTCTCTCACTTACCCACCATAAAAATGGAAAATCTATGTGTTAAGAATATTACTATATGCATGGTTTATTTATATGAACAAGTAACGGAAGCTGAGAGATATCATTCGTTTATCAATAGGGCTTAACATTCTCAGTAAAATTTTATAAACCACCCCATACATTACAGGGTAAGTGGGTGCTAGAGGGGGTTTGTAATGACTACTGTGCAGAAAAGCAATATCGAGGAAGTTCACTCAAAAAGAGTCAACAAGAAGGAGTCGAACAAATTCAAATCCATCACCAAAGGCTTTGTCCCCCAAACATTCTCTGCCAGCAGAAACACGTGAATGTCTGAAGCATTACATGCATTCTGGTTTGCAGTCAGTCTCATCTCTCCCAAACATTTCAAAAGGGGCGGGAATAAAAAAAAAAGCCACAAAAGATTAATATTTTTACAAGGTATTGTAAGAATACTGTAAACTGGATAGTTAGGAATGGGTTCAAAATGTTGCAGAAGTTGCCAGAATGTTGTGACAAAGGTCTTGCCTGCCTGCCATGTGAATCTGAAAACCAATTTCACATCATGCCAAACACACGCTCACTGGAACATTAAAAAAAGCACTCGGCTCTTGTAAAAAGGATGGTTAAGCACACCAGCACTGCAGCCCTTGCACAACATGCCAACAACTTGAATCCACTACTTACTGGTTTGATTCTACTCATTACAAATTAATATTCAACTACTGTATGTCATATTTTCAAATATGAAGCTGTATAAAAGTTTATTGTGCAATGTATGTAACTCAAGGAGCATAAAGCACAATCACATGACACTGAAGCACTATCAAACCTTCACTCACAAAACTACATTGAGAGAGAAAAAGTTCATAAACTGTCAGCAAAATGAGTGAGCAAACTTTGTAAACACAAAAGCTGCCAGTGAATTCTTTATACAGTGACGCACCTGCTCATTTAACCAAACTTTTGTTTCCTGATGTACCAAATAAGGAAGAAAAACCGGGGGGGGAAAAGAAACTGGTGAAACAAGATGTTCAATAATCCACATACAACAACATACTGTCAATTTTCGGCAGTATGAAAAAATGGAAGTTGTGGATGAACATAACCTCTTATACTTGAAGTTTACACCCAATTTTTGCGAATGAATGATACTACGGAACCCAGATTAGCAACTACAGCAGAAAGTTTCGCTACAAAAAAAAAGTTCAAATCAAAACAGGGTCACGTAAAAAAAAACCCTCATTTTTTTAGTAAATATGTCAATGAGTTTCTTTTTTTCAGACAATAATTCTGAATGCAACGAACCTTTTTTTTTTAAAATACTGACAGCCATGTGACCCTGCATTACGCTGTAACCACTACAACTACATGGGAAATCAAAGTGACATGCAAAGCATTATGGTACCAGTAGTATGTCATCACTAGGGTCACGGGCGCGTTTCTTCCCCACTTCCACGCCTCCAACGGTTGCCACGGAAACGGGCTATTAGTAGCAGGCACACAAGCAGCCAAGCATCGGGTAGGCCCGAGTGGGAAGAAAATGAGCACAACAAATCAGAAAAAAATAAAACTCTTAGAAAGGCAACCATTAATAATTAAAGGTAATAATGATAAAAATATGGACCAGCAAAGATATGGTATGCTATGCAACCACATCACAAGAAAAAAAAAAGGCACTGGGCAACAGTAGGTCACGCATGAGTGGGCACTGACTGCACCGAACGGTAGAAGAGTGTCTTGGTGAAACTGACCAACGTGTCGGTACGTAAACAAATACAGCAGAAGAGGTGTGGAACATGCAGGCAGCTCTTTTGATGTTACTGAAACAGAACTGGCTGAGGAAGACAAACCAAGCACGAGGGCGGGGCATTCCCTTGGCAACAACCAGCCATGTCAGAAATCATGTGCAGCAGCAAAGAAGAAGTAATTCTGCCCCCCCATGACCTTCGGTTTCATAAACTCAGGTGACTTCACACATGCTTGGAAATCACAATTTGAAACATTTCAGTATCCTCAGCGCGAGTCATTCATATCTCCCTTCTTACAGAATTTAACAGCTTAACTTTTCCCATGCTGAAAAAAGTAAATTCATATGTGGAGTTGTTAAAGAAGCAACCACAAGTGTTTCAATGCCTGTGCTCTCGTGCCTCCAGGTTTCCTCTTAATAGCGGGGAATACAAGAGATGGTGATTTTGATGATGCCCATAACCTACAGCACAGTATACATAATATGTAGCAGCATGCACACCTGTAAAGCAAGGAAACACAACAACAATGACAACGACAATCTTTAACAATCAAAGCACCTTTGCCAACTGTTCAGCACTCAAGCATATACTTCCATTACAGCGTGTAGGGTCTAGCTATGGCAGTGAAAAAAGATAGGAATATAGGTTCCGGAAAAGGAAGAGATCATAGGGAACAATAATTCCAGATGATAAAACTGGGAGAATAGTGGATATTTTATCAACAAGTCAATACATCGCACTGAATGTGGTCTCAGCAGTCCTCTTACTGGCACAGTTGTATGTTGTCACGTGTGCAGGCATATCAGTCAAACAAGAAACTGAGCGAACAAAGGCTTTTAACAAAACCATGCTAGTTAAACTGCAAATACAGTTTTTCCCTATTGCAACAGATGATGCCTCCACACAGTACTCTGAAAGATAAAAAAAAAGTTACAAGTAACACGTTCATCTTCCACACTGTAAAGATGTACCCACTAATACTAAATAAGAGAGTTAGTCTCACCCATACGCACAGTGGTTCACACTGCCGCAGCTGTTAAATGTAGACGACAGAATATGTATGTATGTTGCAACGGCTTATATCGCTAACAAGCCCTACGCTTCAGCAACATTACAGTGTGCTGCATGACAACAGACTACCTGAAACCTTACCTAGTATCATCACCGAGAAACAACCTCATGGAATCACCGTGATCATACACTTACAACTAACCACCACCACCACCACCACCACCACCACAACCACACAGTTTGTGCCTTCATAAGCAGACTAGTCTGTATGTACTACCAGAGAAAGGGTGTTGTGAATTTATCTTTTTAAAATCAAGTGGTCGAACTCCACTTTAAATGAATCTCAACAATGAGATCTTGAGTCATTTTAATGTTGAATCTGCTGTCTGGCCAATGATTGTCTAAGAAGGTGGCAATGATGCAATACAGCTGGGCAAAGAGAGCATTCAGTAACTACAACTGCTAAAGCTAGAGGGTGGGCAAGAGATAGAAACAAGACACAGAAAGAGATAAAAAAGACAGCTGGGCTACAAAGCCGAGGTGAGGGTGTGGGGGGGTGGAGGCACAGAGGAGAGAGTGTGTGCAATGCAGGGGCATAACACACCCCAAGCCATGTCACATGGCGGGCTGTAGGGCAGACAATGTCTTTCAGCGCAGGGCTTGTCAGCATTGAGTAGACACAGAGGGAAGCATGTGCAACATTCAACAAGTACAGGGTGAAATGGTCCACTTCTAGTTTGTTTTTCCAACGTAAATTTAATCTCCAAAGACAAAAGTGACCTTTCAGAAACACAAAATCTGTGTGAAGAATTTTCTCAGGTGCGTAAATTTCATTACCATTGTGGGCTGAATCCATTTCACCCTAAGAAAGCACAGTGACAGGAATAAAAATGATTGGTCCATGGCAAACAAGATGGCACCACATAAAAAAAATACACCCAGTTGTCAGCTGGAAAAAGAGAGAAAGACAGATTGAGACAGAGGAAAACTATAGTGATTTTCTAGAGCTACTATACCAAAAGAAAAAAAGTGTAAACAAAACAAAATCCAACACAAAAACTGCATTCTACTTAAAAAGTGAAACTAATAAGGCACAAGAAAACACGTGACAGCTAGCCGATAGCAGAAGAGCGCGGGGCTCAGTGAATTGCCTACCGGGCTGGCCCGAGACTGTGCGGCCTTGATATGGGCTTGGAGGTGCAGAGGGGGGTGGAAATAGCGGCAAGGGTCGCGGTTGCATCGCCCCTTCACTGCGTCCATGCAGACCGTGACAGTGCCGTCTTCGTTGGCCGTCACGGTGTCTGGGGGATGCGCAAAGCGGCACTCACTTTCAGCACGTTTGCACGCCCCGCGTTGGTACTCGCGACAGACCTATAGCAGAGACGAATGAAGCAAGGCTACAGCTACAGCCAGGGTTTGGGTTGGAGAGGAACGGGTTCAAAACACTGTCTACTGGCACATGGGTAAGGGGAGCTGACTTGCACTACATGTACTTAGGTTTAGGTGCAGGATTTGAAGTGACAAATGAGGATTCACAATGCAAATGCAAGATCTCTGGGAACTCGCATACATATTCACATCTCTTCAGGTAACCAATGGCGTAAGTCTGCTGAAGCAACAGCACTGTAATATGAATTATCACTCAAAATTAGGTGACAATATTAAGTTTATTATTATTATTATTATTATTATTTTTAATAATGCTGGTAAAATAGGTTCCTGAGCTTACTGAAGTCTTATTACATTTCTCAAACAAAACAGAAGTAGTTTATAATTTCCCACTCAAATATCATCAGATGAATTTTAAATCAATTTTAATTAATTCATGACCATGCACTGCTGATTAATTTTTTTTTTCTTATATAGAAATTTGATTTCTTGATTTATCCTTAGGTTATGGCTGCCTTCAAGTGTTATGACACAGCTTGTTGTGACCTCTGACGGTAATTTTACTGTACTAGTAGTTAGATGGTTTCAGCTGCATAATTCGTTGAGCCAAACTGTGGCACTGGTTCTGTGTAATTTCTTCTGCGTGTTCTTATGGGTTATGTGTAAAACTTCTGCCTGTTCAGCATTCACCAATAAAAAAAAATTAATGACCATTCACTGACGATACTCATAATGAATCATTAGATAAATTTTGATATATGTATTATATATTTGTGTTAGATATATTACTTACATGAGTACTGTACAATACTGGTAACACCGACATAAAATGTGCATCTTACGGGGTTAAATGACTATTAAAAATTACGTACACAACATGATTACTGTCCAAGGAAGATACTGCAGCTTGTTAATACGGAAAAAATTTCAAATTACTTTAGTGGCTGTTAAGGTTAGGGACATTGTCTTGCTAATGACAGTGGAAGTTTTCGCTACTAGCAAGAGGCATCAGAGGACAGAGAAACATTATACAATGTAGATTACCAGGGGCAAGCGGACAAAGTGCAACTGCCAAAACCCAGTGAAAGAGAACAATGACAGAAAGTGAAAGATTGAGCCAAGGTTCACACAAGGAACTACAGTAGAATGCCCATGGCAATCGCCACCACCTTAATTAACACAATGGCCTGCATGGCGTCATGCTATTGTGACCAACACCCAAGTGCAGCACTGTTAGCAATCAACTCGACAAGTCTATTACATATACAAACACTAATAGTGTTAATAATAAACTATACATTCAAAGGATACTGATTACAGAGTGTTATAACCCTTCAGTATGTAGCTACATCTACATAAGCTTCTACGAATACATCTGAAAGATAAAAAAAAAAAAATCCTCCCATGATTTTATAAGTGTACAGGTTACTGTAAGTAACAAGTGTAGAGGTTACTGTAAGTAACAGAACTCCAACATAATCTTCAGCGACTTTCATGCAATGTAAGAAAATATACACACACACAAGTTAATAAAATTCGATGCTAGAAACTAAAAATGAGATGAACTGAAACACAATATGCCACAGTATGGCTGGATGACTGCTGTCTGCTATAAAACAATAAACGAAACGAACGTTTGAACCCATCAGATTGTAGGACAGCCTACTCTTGTGGGCACAGTTGACACACACA
>Ga0131853_10017218_pt1 | contig 13164 bp, 10 predicted proteins | sample TergutLab28metaG_FD_92764 | JGI IMG/M metagenome (GOLD analysis project Ga0131853, IMG submission 92764) | Labiotermes labralis P1 segment gut microbial communities from Petit-Saut dam, French Guiana - Lab288 P1 (version 2) (version 2) | ecosystem: Host-associated > Arthropoda: Insects >...
CAGACGGATCCACATCACCCGTCAAAACATTCGCTACAGCACGACCAAGTTCTTGTGTACTATGAGATGAATAAAGAATGGCTGGAATATGCGCATCAGCCCAATTAACCGCAAACGGGTAACTACCTACAATCACAACAACCGTATTTGGATTTGCCTCATAAACAGCCTTAACTAACGCCTCTTGATGAGCCGGCAACGTAATATCTGGGCGATCCTCAATCTCGCGACCATTAATCATCGGATGATTTCCAACCACCACCACCGCAACATCACTCGCTTTCGCAGCAGCCACCGCACTAGCGATCCCATCTTTAACAGTTTCAACCTCAAACTCGCTTGCCTTAACAGCAGCGACCAAACGATCATTTTCATCAACAGCAATATTCTTATCTTGCCAACCTCTTAAAGTCACACCCTCATTCTTTGGATAAAAACCAATCTTCTCCTTGATAAACCAATCATAAATTTCCTTTCGATGCGTCGAATAATCTGGATTTTGCGTCGTAATTTCAGGATTCCCTTGATTAATTGAATACAAATGGTTGTCATCACCCTGACCGACATACATCTGCGTTTTCTCATGGCGGAGAATATTATAGTTCCATCCCCAAGCTTCCAATTCAAAAAGCTCATTCTCGCTAGCCGCAGAAGTCGTCATTTGTAGCTCACCACGCGCATTTACGCTCACATAATTCCCACTCGCTACCTCTTTCAACCTAATCTGATCATGACCATTCTCAAAAACCACTTCTTGATCAGCTAAATGCTTCTCAAGCCCACCAAATACTGTCGTTAAATAAGGCGCATAACCAGCATACCAATCCCGGTGATTCTCGTTCCCTAGCCCACCAATCACAGCTACTTTACTCAGCTTGTTGACATCTAGCGGCAAAATCCCCTCATTTTTCAACAGCACAACCTGCTCCTCTGTCGCCTTTAAAGCAAGCTCGGCATGTTCTTTCCCACCATACTTTTCTTGCGGCGTAAATTCATAAGGATTAACCGTCTTATCCAGATCAAAATGACCGAGCCTCAACCTAACTCTCATCATATTCGTAATCGCTGGCGTCAAATCATCCTCTGTAATTAAACCACGCCCTAACGCTTCTTTGGCTGAATGCTCAACCAAATCCTTTGGATCTAAGAAAATATCAAGCCCTTGCTTTAACGCTTGCGCTAACCCTTCTGCATAAGTTCGATGATAGCCATACTCTTCAATATTTCGGCCAAATGCACCGCCATCACAAAGAATAAAGCCATCCATTCCCCACTCCTCTTTAACCACTTCTTTTAGCTCATTAATTTCCATCCCAGGAATACCATTAATACCACTATAAGAAGTCATCATCGAAGCCGCTCTCGCTTCCGTATAAGCAGGCTCAAAAGCTTTCAAATAATACTCGCGGCGATTACGCGGATCAATACTATTATTAATATGGCAACGCCCAACTTCATTGTTATTACCAAAGAAATGCTTTGGTGTCGTAACCATTTTATAATAATATTCATCCTCACCCTGCATCCCCTTAATCAGCTCCTTACTCAAAGCGCCTACTAGATGTGGATCCTCGCCATAAGCCTCTTCTGTTCTTCCCCAACGCGGATCACGCTCTAAATCAATAGTTGGTGCAAACATAATCACGCCGTGTAATTGATCATGCTTATCATAAAAAATGCGCGCCTCATCACCGATCGCTGAACCAACTTCCTTCATTAATGCTGGATTCCAAGTCGCTGACAACCCGATCGGCTGTGGGAAGACAGTCGAATGACCACCACTTCGATCAACAATCCCATGAGCTGCTTCACCACCAATATTAAAAGCCTTAATACCCAACCTCGGAATCGCACTCCCGCGCGCTGATAAAAGACTAACCTTCTCTTCGAGCGTCAACTTCGACATTAAATCATTTAAACGCACTTCAATTGATTGCGTATGATCATTAAATAGATGTTTCTTTTCCATATTTTCACCTCTTGTATGATATATTTTATTTGGCAACCGCAAAAACTTAATCAACAATATCGCTAAAATCGTAGTATCACCAAAATAGCGACATTTTTAGTCGGTTTTCGAGCAAAAACTATCCCCAAAGCAGGGATATTTCTATTTTAGAGATATTCTGTCCAGTCAAATACGACTAAAATCTCAACTCGATACAAAAAAGTGCGATAACCTATCTTAATTGTCGGCACCGCACTTTTCTTATTTCCGTTTTTTGGAATTTTTCCAGAATTTTTAAAAACCAATTTCGTTGGCTTTAGTCAACTACGCTGACTATGCCCACCACATATCGACAGCTGGCTCGTCAATCAATACCGATTGTAAATTTGTTACTGCACGCATGAAGCCTTCATCAGTAGACATCAAACCATCTTCATGCTCAATACTTACAACATGATCATAACCATACAAACGTAAAGCACTAATAATATCAGACCATACTTTTACATCATGCCCACATCCAACAGAGCGGAAGTTCCAAGCACGTGTTTGCATTTCCGTATAAGACTGCATATCAGTCAAACCATACATATTCACATTGTCTTGATCGATATAAATATCTTTCGCATGGAAGTGATGGATCGCACCAGCTTTACCTAAAATTTTAATCGCTGCAACTGGGTCAATTCCTTGCCACCATAAATGAGATGGGTCTAAGTTAGCACCAATCGCATCACAGGTAGCCTCACGTAATTTTAACATCGTATATGGTGTATGCACAGAGAATCCACCATGTAATTCAAGTCCAATTTTAACATTCGACTCCTGAGCAAATTTCCCAACTTCTTTCCAATAAGGAATGATTTTCTCTTCCCACTGCCAGTTATAAAGCTCTGTATATTCAGGCGGCCATGGCGCAATCGGCCAGTTAGGATACTTTGCATCATCACTATCACCTGGAATACCAGAGAAAGTATTAACAACTGGAACACCACATAAAGAAGCTAGCTTGATTCCTTTCATGATCGCCTCATGAGAAGACTTCGCAAATTCTTTATCTGGAGAAATTGGATTTCCGTGACAACTAAATGCACTAATGATAAGCCCACGATCTGCCACTTTTTGCATATATGCCTTTCTTGCTGCTTCATCCTCTAACAATTCATCAATCGGACAGTGCCCATTTCCAGGATAACCACCAATTCCAATTTCCACTGCCTTAAGACCTGCAGCTGCTACATGATCGAGCATTTCTTCAAAAGATTTATCTGCGAATACGACAGTAAATACACCTAATTTCATTATTCAAACACCCTACTTTCCTAATTAATCTTCAAAACGAATAACTTCATTCTTCTCTGCTGACTCAAACACAGCTTCCATTAAACGCATCACGCGAGCAATTTCTGGTAATTTAACTAAAATTTCCTCTTTACCTTCAATTGTTGCCATGACATTTTTATAGAAATCTTTAATATCAGCTGTTACAACTGGTAATGGCAGTTCTTTAATACTATCATCACGTCTTGGTGCCATCGTTTTCGTTAAACCAGCAGCTGTTTTAATAGGTACAATGTCCTTTTCATTTTCTCCAACTGCGATCACAATCTTACCTGATTTATCCCAATCTTCAATCACAGCAGTTCCATTTAAGCCTTGAACATACCAACGTGGTAACGTTACAAAGTTAGATGTTCCTACTTCAACAAGTACACGTACACCATTGTCAAGTAATAATTCTGTTCTGAATCCATCATCTACTAATTCGTTAGTAACAGTAGTTAAAATAGAGTGAACCGTTTTGATTTTAACACCTGGGAACATCATGCAGATTTGGTCGAACATATGAACACCCCAGTCTAAGACCATTCCACCACCATGCTCTTTAAGGGCACGCCAGTCTCCTGGAATCCCGCGTGAACCATGTACTCTAGATTCAATACCAAATACTTCACCTAATGAATTATCCTCAATCATTTTACATACCATTAAGAAATCTTCATCCCAACGACGATTTTGGTGAACTGTAAATAACTTTCCTGTTTCTTCACTTGCATCAATCATTGCCTTTAAATCAACACTATTTAATGTAACTGGCTTTTCACACACAACATTTTTTCCAGCTCTCATAGCCTCGATAGCTATTTCTTTATGTACATCATTTGGTGTTGCAATTAACACAATATTAATCGACTCATCAGCAAGTAACGCTTCACGACTTTCAAAGGCAATAACACCCTTCTCTACCGCTTTTTCGCGTGGTTTTGGAGCAGTATCCCAAATACCAACAACTTCAATTCCATCTAATTCTTTAATTAAGTCGAAATGCCAGTTAGCCATGCCACCGAATCCAACTATTCCTACCTTATGCATTGTAAATCCTCCTTTGTTGACCACAAACACCGCTGCAAGAGACCTTGTGTGACATTTTTGTCCCACAACACACTCTAAGCGAGCGGTTTTGTGGTGATAAACTTTTACTTCCTTATTTCTCTAATGCCTCTGCATGTCCATACTTTGGATAAGCAAATGTTGTAGGCTTCGCCCATTTTACTGCATTTTTAATCACTTGTTGAATTTGTGGATGATGATAAGTTGGGTTAGTTTCATGCCCTGGTCTGAAATAGAATATTTTTCCATTTCCACGTTTAAATGTACATCCACTTCTGAATATTTCTCCACCTTTAAACCAGCTAACCATTACTAATTCATCAGGTGTCGGAATATCGAAATGCTCACCATACATTTCTTCATCACCAACATCAATAAACTCAGGTAAACCTTCAGCGATTGGATGCGTTGGATCGACGATCCAAATACGTTCTTTATCATCATCGCGCCACTTCAAGTCACAACTTGTTCCCATTAATGTTTTGAATATTTTAGAGAAATGACCTGAGTGCAAGATGATTAATCCCATTCCATCCAAAACACGCTTTCGGATTTTTTCTACTAGCTCATCACATACTTGTTCATGCGCAACATGACCCCACCAAACGAGAACTTCTGTAGCATTTAAAATGTCATCCGTTAACTCTCCACCAGCTGGTAAGTCTGCTATTTCTAGTGGCTCTTGACCTGCTTCTGCTCGGTGCTTTTGAATCCTTTCAACAACAGCTGAACTATCAAGTGATGCAGTTGTTACTTCATGACCTGCTTCCTTCAAAAAGTCACCAATCGTATTATGGATACCTTTCGGATAAATTTCTCTTACTTTTTCACTAATAAACTCGTGTACATATTCATTCCAAACTGTTACTTTCATGCTTATAGCACCTCACTTATACCAGCTCTCTTAAATTTTTCAAACACATTTCAACACTTACTAACGGTGGCTCATTCTCAGCGAATGCTTCTTGCTCAACAACTAACCACTCAGCTCCATTTGCTTTCGATTGCGCAACAATACCAGGTAAATCTAAAATACCTGTCCCAACAACCGTACATTTTTCTCTGCTCTCATCCATATCTTTGATGTGAACAAGTGGCGTCTTACCAGCATATTTCGCTAAATAAGTAGCTGGATCGATATTAGCAGCTTCCACCCAATGAACATCAATTTCAGCGATTGCAACGTTATCGAAAATTAAATCTAAAACATAATCATCCCCCAACTCTGGGAACTTCACAAATTCGTGCGCATGATTATGATAACCAAACGTCAAACCTTCTGCTTCAACCTTCTTGCTGATCTCACCAAGATCCTTAATACGCTCTGCCCACTGCTCAGCATTCTCGCCACCAACACCAGGACAAACGATGTACTTATTACCAACTGCTTTTTCAAAAGCAATTATTGTATCAAAATCATCACGTAATCTTTCAAAAGGAACATGCGAAGATGAAACAACCAAGCCTAACTCATCAAGCTTTGCTCTAACCTCAGCACCCGTAAAACCTTGCTCACCAAGTGCCCACTCAACACCATCATAACCCATTGCTGCAATTTTTTCTAAAACTTCCAACAACTTACCATTTGGTTGCCACTCTGGCGTTAAAAGCTCATCTTTAACGCTCCAGATTTGTAGTGAAATTTTCATACTTCTCACCTCATATTAGTTTTTTAAAAGAATGCTGGTTTACCAAAATAAATCTTGATAACCCAGCTACATTACATTAATTCATAAATTTAAACAAACTACAGCATCGCCTTCAAATTCTTAAACCCTTGCTCAACACTTTCTAACGATGGCTTCTCAAAAGCTTCCTGCTCAACAATCAACCACTCAGCACCATTTTCCTTTGCATATGCCACAATAGCCTTCATATCAATAGTTCCCTCACCAACAATCGTACTTTCTTCTTTGTTAGGATGCCTATCTTTCATGTGAATATGAGACGTACGACCAGCATATTTCTTTAAGTAGTCAACTGGGTTAATACCTGAATGATCTACCCAATAGACATCAATTTCTGTTCCTGGCACATTTTCGTAAATCGCATCAAGTACATACTTATCATCATTAACTTTCGTAAACTCTTTAAAATGATTATGGAAAGTGAATCTCAAACCTTCAGCTTCGACTTTCTTATTCATTTCACCTAACTCTTCAGCGAATTTTAGCCAGTCTTCAACCGAATCATAATCTGCATAAGGAACGATGATATAAGGATTCCCGATATCTTTGTTGAATTTGATAGTCTCCTCAAAGTTATCTCGCAGAGCTTCTATTGGAACGTGAGCCGAACTAATAACGAGTCCTACCTCATCAAGCTTTGCCTTGATTTCAGCACCTGTATAGCCTTGATCACCTAACGCCCACTCAATCCCATCATAGCCCATTGCTGCAATTTTCTCAATCACATCAAACAACTTGCCATTTGGTTTGAATTCTGGTGTTAAAATTTCATCTTTTACACTCCAAAGTTGTAATCCTATTTTCATAGTCTGCACCTCTTAATCAAAGTATACTGGCTTACCAGTCTTAGAAGACTCGTAAATTGCCTCAAGAATTTGTGTAACAACTAATGCTTGTTCTGGCTTAACTAATGGCTCTGTGTCGTTAACGATACAATCGATCCACTGTCTTGCCTCTACATCTTGATCACTTGCTGATGCACCATCATAGAATGCTACACCACCAGCGTTTGTTGCAATTTCTTGCTCATATAGACGGCTATGCTTCTCACCATTAACAATCAAACCATTCTTCATGTCAACGCCACCCTCAGTTCCACAAAGAGTTGCTTTTGATTCATGCACATCAATTGTGTTTAATGCCCAGCTTGACTCTAAGAAGATTGTCGCGCCATTTTCCATCGTTACAAATCCAAATGCTGAATCCTCAACAGTAAATTTAGCTGGATCCCACGGTCCAAATGCATTTGCTGCATTTTCTTTTTGTGACAATTTATGATATACATTTCCGACTACATACTTTGGCTTGTAATTGTTCGTAAACCATAAAGCTAAATCTAATGCGTGCGTTCCGATATCGATTAATGGTCCTCCACCTTGCTCTTCTTCGTTTAAGAACACACCCCATGTAGGTACTGCACGACGTCTTACTGCGTGAGCTTTCGTCATGTAGATTTCACCTAAATCGCCATTATGAGCAATTTGTGCAATATACTGAGAGTCAACTCTAAAACGACCTTGATAACCAATTGTTAATTTCTTACCAGTGCGCTGTGCTGTTGCTAGCATTTCTTTTGCTTCAGCAGATGTTTTAGCCATTGGCTTTTCACACATAACATGCTTTCCTGCCTCTAAAGAATCAATTGTAATAAATGAGTGTGATTTATTTGGCGTTAATACATGAATAACTTCAATTGACTCATCTTTAATTAACTCCTTGTAGTCTGTATAAGCTTTTGCATCTGCAGTTCCGTACTGATCTTTTGCTGCAACTGCTCTTTCTTCGATAATGTCACAGAATGCTACTAATTCTACATTACCTATTTTTGATAATGATGGTAGATGCTTTCCATTTGCAATCCCACCACAACCGATGATACCAATTCTTACTTTTCTCATTTTGTACTCCTCCTAGTTTAGGAAAACCCTTTTTTTGTTCTCACCAAATATTATAATTCGTTTCCATTTGATTTTCTTTGCTTATTTTCTCATTTAATAACACAATCTTAACCTATCTGCTCTACCGTGCACAAAAAAACTGAGAAAGCATGCAAGCCTCCTCAGTACTTCTTTTCTTTCGTTGTCACACTGCGTTGTAATAAAACTGCCAAGAGAATAATGCCACCTTGAATCGCAGCAACAAGGAAACTTGGAAAGCCCATCAAATTCATCATATTATTAATAATTCCGAGCGTTAGCATCCCGAATAATGTTCCTGAAATCTTTCCTTTACCACCACTCATCGCCGTTCCACCAATCACAACCGCAGCAATCGCTTGCAATTCATACGCGCCACCAGAGGCTGAGGAATTCATACTCCCTAACCGAGATGCCTCAACAATTGAAGCGAGAACAACAAGCGCGCCAGAAGTCATGTAAACACCTATTTTAACCCAATCGACATTAATCCCCGAAAGCCTAGCCGCACGCTCATTACTACCAACCGCGTAGATATGGCGTCCAAAAGCAGTCCTAGTTGCGATGACATGAATAATTAAACACAACGAGAACCAGTAAATAACCGGCAATGGGATTCCTGGGAAATTCTCTGTATTTAAGATCCGCGTATTAGAAATCGTTAGAAAGCCACCTACATAATCACGATCGACCAAAATGCCTCCTCCACTAAAGAAATGCTGGGCAACCGAACGAAAAATTTGCATCATCCCAAGCGTTGTAATAAAAGCAGGAATTTGAAACTTAGCGATTAAAACACCTGTTACGAATCCCATAGCAACACCTGCAACAATTGCCACAACAATGCCAAGAACAATACTGTGCGTGTGATTCATAACGGTTATCGCAATTAAACCTGTTGAAGCGAGTTGCGCTCCGACTGCCAAATCAATACCGCCAGAAATAATGATTAGTGTCATCCCTAAAGCGATAATTCCGACAATGGCATTATTCATTAAAATATTCATGATATTGTTAACATTCAAAAAAGTTGTTCCCTCTAGGATAACTGCAAGAACAAAAAGCAATGCTAATGCAAAAAATGCACTATGTTCAGCAAAAATTTGTTTAAACTTTCTCATTACAATAACGAATCTTTTAAAGCTCTCCGTCGCAGCTACTTTTTCAAAGAATTTAGCAATTGATTCCTTAACACTTTTTACTGTATCGATTGGTTTTTTCAAAAAATTCATCTTTTAGTTACCTCCATTAGCTGGCTTTAGTGTTCCACCAGTTGCCACTAGCATAATGTCTTTTTCGATAATCTCATCTCGCAAGAATTCGTGCTTAATCTCACCACTAAACATGACATAAACACGATCACAAATACGTTGCAGCTCTGATATTTCACTTGATAATACAACAAAGCTCAAACCTTGACTTGCGAGCTCCATAATTTGACGGTAAATCTCCATCTTAGCCCCGATATCCACCCCTTGCGTTGGATTGTCTAAAATAAGCACCTGCGGATCTGAGCTCAAAGCTTTTGATAACACAATCTTCTGTTGATTTCCCCCAGAAAGCGATGTAATAAGATCGTTAACATTACTAACTTTTATTTTAAGTTGATCCACATAACGAGACACAATTTCTTTTTGCGCATTTTGATCAATAAACCCTACTTTTGAAATTTTAGCCATAATTGATAAATTCAAATTCTCACTAATCGACATATCCTTAACGATGCCATTTTCCTTACGATTCTTTGGCACATAAGCAATTCGAGTTCGCTTTCCTAAAGAAGTCCTTCTCATTTTAACAACTTTTCCATTAACTAAAATCTCACCCGCATACGGATAATTTGCACCAATCACAGAAGCAAAAACTTCCGTTCTCCCATCTCCTATTAACCCAGTTACACCAACAATCTCACCCTTTTTTACATTAAAATTGATATCTCTATATTCTCGATTTTTCGACAAACCTCTAAGCTCAAGAACAACATCACCAACCGCCCGTGACTGATAAATATCATCAGAAAGCACTTCCTTGCCAACCATATGCGTGCTCAACACTTTCTCAGTCGTCTGATTCGTGACCTTTCCTTGTGCAACAATATCACCATCACGCATAATCGTATAACTGTCACAAATTTGAATCACTTCATTCAACTTATGAGAAATAAAAATCAAACTAATCCCTTGCGCTTTAAGCGTCGACATCACCGCAAAAACTTTCTCAATTTCCACATCAGTTAGCGAAGTTGTCGGCTCATCCATAATAATAATTTCCGACTCTTTCATGATCGCGCGAGCAATTTCAATAATCTGCTTATAAGAAGGTGCCAGATCAGAAACCTTTGCCAACGGACTAACATCAACACCCATCTTTTCTAACGTCAGGCGCGCTTTCTCCTCCATCCTTCCGCGATCGAGTAGCAAGCCATTTTTTAATTCCGATCCCAAAAATAAATTCTCGTAAATATTCAAATCATTGACTAAAGATAATTCTTGATGAATAAATGAAATTTTTTCCTTTCGAAAAAAAGCATCTCGCGATAAATTGACCAACTCTCCATCGATATAAATTTCTCCTTCATCACAAGTCAAAAGGCTTCCAAGTATATTCATCAATGTCGACTTCCCAGCACCATTCTCGCCAAGCAGCGCATGAATGCTCCCCTTCTCTAACGAGAAATCAACACCCTTCAAAACGTCGTTCGTTCCAAAAGATTTCATGATTCCTTTCATTTCAACTGCTTTATTCACAAACTCACCGCTTTCATCTTTAATGCAAATAGCAACTATTTGTAAAACAAATAGTCAACGAAAATTTTGGTCTCGTTGACTATTTTTCATTTAATTAGTATACCCTTATGCAGGATATCTATTTAGTAAGGAGAATCCTCTGCAAAAAAATCAGCTACATTATCTCTAGTAACAATTGATGGCGGAATAATCCACTGATTATTCTCATCCAATTCTGAAATTGTTTCACCACTTAAAATTCTAAACGCAACACGGATTGCATCTCCCATCATACGTGGGCTATACGTTGCAGAGAATAAAGTAATGCCTTCCTCTGCCTCAATCTCACGGAAGTAAGTTTGAGCACCGCCACCACCTGACATAAATTGGATCTCTGTTCTGCCAGCTTCTCTGATCGCTTGTAAGATTCCTAGAGACGACTCGTCATCGATTGAGAAAACAGCATCAATATGCGGATTTGCCACTAAAACATCAGCCATTGAAGACAACGCTGCTTCTTGCGTGAAATTCTCAACAGTCATTTCAAAACGCTCAATATTCGGGAATTCTTCATCCATCACACTCGCAAACCCTTCATGACGATAAATATTCGTCGATCCAGCATTTGGATTTGCAACAGTAACAATAAACCCTTCTCCATTCAACCCTTCTCCGATCTTACGAGCAGATTCAGCTCCCATCTGGAAATTACTTCCTGCAACATACGCATCGTAATCAACATTCACATAACGGTTGAAAACAATCAAAGGAATCCCAGCTTCTACCACGCGCTCTGCAGCAAGTTCTAATTCTGCATTATGTGGTTGAAACACAATCGCACCAACACCTTGCGCAATTAAATCATCCAACTGAGCAGATTGTTCCGCAACATTTGCTGAGGTCAAAATTCTAAAATTATCAAACCCCAACTCACGCGCTGCTTCTTCTGCAAAGTAAATAACCCCTGCAAGCCAACCATGTTCTGCTGCTGGTGTAACCACAACGATTTCACCAATCTCAGCATCAGGATCAACCTCGATTAAATCATTATTAATACCGATCGTTCCACCCTCAGTTGTCCCTTCTTCATAACCATTAGTATTACCGTTATCATCTGGGTTACAACCAACCACTAACAACACTGCAAACAATGCAGCAATGATTCCTAAAAACTTTTTCATTACATGATTCCTCCTAAGTTTGTTCACCAATCTCAACAAAAAATTTGTGAACAGATACCAAATCTATTAGCAAATTAGCAACTATAATTTTATATACCAATTTGCTCCAACCGCATTATATTACATATCAAATCGAAAGTCAATCTTTATTTCTTCCAAAATAACATGTAAAATTTTACCGTTATATGATATACTATGCTCATATCTATCTAAAAAATGAATTTTTTTGTGAATTTGAAAGGAGATATTCTCATGTCAACCCTACATTTAAAAGAAACAGCCTCTTCACGTGAATCATCAAACTATGCGATCTTACCCCTTCAGATCTATTCCCATGTGATGACAAATGAACTATTCTTCATCACCCACCATTGGCATGATGAACTAGAAATTCTCTATATTGAAGAAGGCGAATATGTCATTCATGTAAATGGCATCGCTCATCAAGCAAAAGCAGGCGAGATTTATTTCATTAACTCACAAGAAATTCATCAAATAAGCGCCGTTACCCACAAAGCTAGTCATCATGCGATTGTATTCGATCCTAAAATTATCCGCTTTGAGTGGCATGACCCTTCGAATCAAAAATACCTTAATCCAGTCATAAAAGGAAAAATCAAATATCCCCTCCACGTTAACAATTCACCAATTGCCAACACTAACATCATCAAAGAATTCAAAGAAGCCTTGACCGCTTACCTCCATGCGCACCCTAGTTGGCAAATTGTTGTCAAAGCATCCTTACTAAAAATAATAGCAATCCTTATTGATACTGAAGCGATGATCAACACCAATTTAACCGAAACTGAGGGAAAAGATGATGAAAAAGCAATAATGACCAACACAATTATGGCGTATATCCAACGAAACTATATGAACAAAATCACCTTAGACGAACTCGCAGAATTAGCTAATTTAAGTGTATCCTACTTTTGCAAATTCTTCAAATCAATGTTTGAAAAAACGGCTGTTGAATATATTAACGAATATCGCATCGAAAAAGCTTGCCTACTTTTGACCCAAACCGATGATAAAATCATCGACATCGCCTTTTCCGTCGGATTCGAAAATTTCAGCTACTTCATTCGCAAGTTCAAAATCCTCAAAGGCATGACCCCTTCTAAGTATCGCAGTAATCATCGATTAGCCAGTTAGCCGAGATCATTTTGAATTAAAAATAGCGTTGTGAATGGGGCTGTCTAGCGAAAGAAAGTAAAAAAATCGGGAAGAAGTCAATGACTAGAACCCGATTTTTTGTTATAATTTAAGTATGTCCAATACAAAAATTACCACATGTAATGATACCAAAAATCC
>Ga0131853_10017219_pt1 | contig 13164 bp, 8 predicted proteins | sample TergutLab28metaG_FD_92764 | JGI IMG/M metagenome (GOLD analysis project Ga0131853, IMG submission 92764) | Labiotermes labralis P1 segment gut microbial communities from Petit-Saut dam, French Guiana - Lab288 P1 (version 2) (version 2) | ecosystem: Host-associated > Arthropoda: Insects >...
ATCGGCGTACTCGTCGTGGGAAAGCGGCATGTATAATGTTACTTCTCACTGCACACTTAACGACAGCACGAACTGACTGCGCCGTGTGCTATCTGACGTACTGCAGGCTTTGTTACGAATACACGAGTACGCCCACACCAAGGCACATCTCTCACGCTTCGACTACTGCTCATTCAGCAACCGCTGCGATTCGGAACCACGTGTATGACATTTCTGGCTCACAATTGCTTCTGGAATTAGATCCTGCAGTTCTGGCCGTAAGTTCTGGGACACCTGTATTTTCTATTATGAGGAACCAATTGCTTATATACTTATTCCACTATACTTTAAATTTTGTACATAATTTCAGAGTTCAGTTCTTTCTCCATGTTGATATTGTTGATGTACAAACCATATTTCATGAAAAATACACAATCATTTTTTATATAATTCCATTACAAATTTACATGCTCAGATCTAGTGGCACGTGAGTTACGTACATTGAATTGATTTTAAAAAATGTTCCCTCAGTCGCAATCTTGGTTCTTTACATATTCTGTAACTTCACCCCAATAAGACCTGCATACGAGTACTTCCGAGGTCAACTGCAGTACCACACATCGCTTCAGAACCCAAAAGTAAGTGACTTCAATGGCGCTCCAAAGTTCTTACTTTCACGTCATTACTACCGATTGCAGGGAATTAAATACGACGATTTGGTATCGTTCAGTGGCACCTAATCAAACAGAGTTCCGTGAAGATTTTCGAATTCGTTTAAAGTTGAATTGCGGAAAACGTAGACCCACACAGAGCATGGCATCATCATCAGTATTTACAGTTTTAGGTACAAATATAAAATATGAAGGACGGGAAGCACCCTCCCCACCCAAAAGAAACGACGACCATGTTGATACCACTTTATTTTTTTTTTTTTTGTAAAATTTGAGCATTATCTTTTCCAACATTAAACCTAATTAATTTAACCCTCGTATTTGAGTCAGCACGTCTTGCTGCCAAATACTTAAAAAATGGATTAGTGCGAACACTACTTAAAAATTCAGTGTGGTCGCAGTCGCTACTGTCCATTGAATCAACAGACATCCAGTTGGTACCATGCGCTCAGCCTGCATCTTCTGGGGCTACTGTAATACTGACTAATAATTTAAATTCACTAACAAAGCCGCCACTTTGTCAAAACAGAACAGACTTCTCTGTATAGATCCCTGTTTGTACAACGCAGGCAGAGCCAGTAACATAATAGAAATCCTATACATCTGTGCGCTTTCCCCAGGACAAATTTTGTAGACTGCGTAATAACACGCCTTTCCAAGTCTAATTTCTGTGGCTAAAACTGACGTACAACATATGAAAAAACAGAGATAGTGGTATTGGCAATATTTGCCATAAGTAATGTATTAAGACACATCTCCCGCCTTAAGCACCAGAATATATTTCACTAGAATTTTACCCGGTCATGACATCAGCTTGATCTAAGGTCGAAAGCTGAGTACGAAGATTCAAATCCTGCAACAGGCACGGATATATGTCTGATGTGGGCCAGTAGGCACGGATATATCTGACGTGGACCAGCAGGCACGGATATTTCTGACGTGGACCATCAGGCACTGATGTATGTCTGATGTGGACCAATAGGCACGGATATACGTCTGACACGGAGACAGACATGTTCGTCAAACTTGCACCGCCATACCCAAACGCCCCTTCCAGTTATGACAATATCAGCATCCAGCCACCAGCACGCAAATTGTCTCAGGAAAAATTAGGGGCAAAACTGAAATTGGATCACGAAATTGTTGCAGCTAATGATGTTAGACAGCAATGACGTAATCGCTTTTCTTTTGACGGTGATATTCAGTTGTTTCCAATTTAACAATTTCACGACACTAAACCAACAAAAAGCACACAGTCTTTGCTTATATATTTATATTGCAATATCACGCTGAACATTCCTACGTGTTTCGACCCACGAGGGACCATCATCAGGGAATCAAACCTCTCCCAATATTGCTTCGGTTTGATTCCCCGATGATTGCCTCTTGTGGATCGAAACACGTAGGAATGTTCAGTGTGATACTGTAATGTAAACATCTAAGGAAAGACTCTGTGCATTCTGTTCGTTCGGTGTCGCGAATTAGTTACGGATAATGCCGGAATGGATAATATAAGGAAATGTTTTCAGTTACTTTACTGCTAATGCCATTAGTTACAGTGATCACTGTTACGTCGCTACGACATCAATGTTTATAATAATCACACTCCACAACACTTTGGTTTGAAATTTGTTGCATTTGTGTGTAGACGACCAACTACAATTGCTTGTCACATTCACTGGTTGTCTGTCGTGATAGGAACTAATTTCTTACACAGAAGATATTCAAACACAAAATATTTTTGTACGTGTGAGAACGGCTGTCGACTAAGTTTGTGGTATATATATTCGCCAAATAACTTTCTCATACCTAATACGAAGCCGCAATTTCGTTTTTACGTCACCAAGTCCCACACCGGACTCATATTTTTACTCGACCAGCATTAAATCTCCATTCACAAATTGACCCGTGGAACACATAAATAAAAATGTCATGTTTGTTATATGAGGACTGTAGATCAGATGGTTTGCCCACAGCAATCATTATCACGGTAGTTACAAACTTTGAATTATTTCCACTCATTGACTCAATGCCACTCAGGTTGTAAAGTTCGTAACAAAGAAAAGAAGTTGATTGAAACCTGATAAGATTTCACTTTATGTCATTTGACCCATTTTCTTGGGAAATGTATTAAAAAGTACAAATGTTTATTTCGGAGTCGCCTTCTTGTTTTCACTTGTTTACAGTCACGTGCATTGCAAAAAACTGGGCACCAGTCCAAATCGACACCTGTAGAAAAGCCGAGTCTTAATATCAAATAAAACAATTACACCGCCAACCTTCCTACGTACATAGGATTCGTCTAATTTCCTACTTCATCTCCTTCTAGAGAACTTGTTAGAGAATTCAAGTGCTATCCATGGGCGGTTGAAGTTACGGTCCACGAAATTTACGTTCACATGCAGAGAAGGTTTACGACAACGCATTTTACATCGTTCTCAGGCCTTTTAAGGGAAAACGTGTATATTTCAATAAACTTACGTAGAAGGTAGCATTATTTTCTAAGACGCTGTCACGTAATTTAATTGTCTGTTTTGAAGTAACATATATCAGAGTTAGGAAGGACTGGGTAATCGTTAGAGTTCATGATGGCAAATGGACTGAGGGATGGAACGAAGAAATAAATTCTTCTTCATTGACTTCCAATAGGTCGTTTCCAGTAGCACATAATTCGACATACTTAGGCCTAAACCGTGGAGCGCAAAAAGAAAACAGAGAGCTGATCTTCCACCTTGCTTCAACGCTCAAACCATGTCCTATCTCTTTTCATAATTTCTCATTTATTGTTGCGATTTCGATGCAATTATGCAACTCAGTATTATCTCAGAAATCTCTTGTTAATCCTTTGATACATTTCATTTACTTTTGGGACCCGACTGGTTGCTCAGTTCTTCGTAATTTGACGAGATCCGGTGTACTTATATACAAATTCTTGGCCTATCGCTGTTAGGCAAGACGTTTGACAAATGACAGTTACCCTTAATTTGTTAACTCTCTAAATGTGTACTGAGATGGAGAGCGTAAAACTGTACGCATCACGACAGGCTTTAGGGTCAGACTATAGTAACGATAAACTTCAATTGTTTGAGGCAAAAAGTTTGTTCATTTTTCAGTATTTATTGCAGATTTGTATGACAGGAGTATATTAAATAATCAGGCAAGAGAGGGATAGAAGAAATAGGGAAAGAGAAGTGGAAGGAAAAACAAGAGAAATAGCAGAAGAATAAAAAACAAAACAGATAAAATAAGTTTTTAACGTTCACCCTTGTATTCTCTACACCTTACTTACTTACTTACTTGCTTACTTACTTACTTACTTAGTTACTTACTCCATGGAGCATTGTCCTTCTTGGGAAGCTAACCAATTTGCAACTAGTCAAGAAATTCCCCGCATTTTATGAAACGCGAAGGTTCATTACTGCTTCACTAGTGCCCGCTACCTGTCTCTATCCTGGGCCAGCTCGATCCAGTCCATACCCCAACATCACACTTCCTGAAGATCAACCTTAATATTATCCTCCCATCTGCGCCTGGTCTCCCCAGTGGTCTCTTTCCCTCAAGTTTCCCCACCAAAACCCTGTACACGCCTCTCCCCTCCCACATACGCGCTACATGCCTCGCCCATCTTATTCTTTTTGATTTTATCACTCGCACAATATTGGGTGAGCAGTAGAGATCATTAAGTTCCTCCTATGCAGTTTCCTCCACTCCCCTGTTCTTCATACCTCTTAGGCCCAAATATTCTCCTCAACACCCTATTCTCAAATACCCTTAGCCTAGGTTCCTCCCTCAACGTCAGCGACCAAGTTTCACACCCATATAAAACGACTGGCAAAATTATAGTTCTCTATATCTTAATATTTAAATTTTTGGAGAGCAAACTGGAAGACAAAAGATTATGCACGGAATGATAGCAAGCATCCCCTGACGTCAATCTGCTCTTAATTTCTTCCTGCATAGAATTTTGATTTGTTATAGTTGTTCCCAAATATTTGAACTCTTCCACCCTTTCAAAGGAACTATAATCAGTTTTCATACTGTGACTTTGTCCTGTATTCTGATCTCGATACATAACCACGTTCTTTGTTTTACTCGCATTCACTTCTAGTCCAGTCTCCTTACTAGCCACTATCAAAGCTTCTACGTTTTCCTTTACAGTGTGTAAGCTTCCTCCCAATACATTAAAATCATCAGCATAAACCAGAAGCTGATGTGTACCATTTAATTTCAAGCCATCCTCGTTTACTTGAATCCTCCTAATGGCGTACTCTAAAGAAAAGTTGAAAAGCAATGGCGATAGTGATAGAGAATCTCATTGTTTCAAAACATTCCTAACAGGAAACATGTCGGACAAATTCTTGCTTACCCGGACTTTACTATATGTTTCAGTCAGACACATTTTTATTAGACTTACCACTTTCATGCGGATACCAATCTCAATGATAATATTGTGTAAGACCTCCCTCCTAACTGTATCATAAGATTTCTTGAAGTTTATAAAGAGCTGATGCACTGCTTCATTGTATTGCCATTTTTTCTCAAGTATTTAACGAATGCAGAATATATGATCGGTAGTTGACTTGTTGCGTCGAAATCCACATTGATGATCCACAGTAATTTCCACTGCATATGGAGTTAAACTTGACAGCAGGATGTTGGATAACATTTTGTACGTAGTTGGCAAAAGTGATATGTCCTTATAATTACTACAGTCTGTTTTATCACCTTTCTTATAGACAGGTACAATGATCGACTCCTTTCCCTCCTCAGGCAATTCCTCCTTATTCCAAATAGAAATAATAAGTTTATGAATCTCACAGCAAATTGTCTTACCCCCTGCTTGAAACAATTCTGCTGGTTTGATCAATACCTGGTGATTTGTGACTTTTTAGCTCTTCAAAAGCCAACACAGCCTCAGAGGCACTTGGCTCAGGTACTAGTGGTTCTGCTGTATGTATTTCTGTACATTCAGTATCTGGGAGAAATAATTCCTCCACCTAATCAAAATACTGTGGGAGCCTGCAACCAAACCACCTTTGCCATCCTTCACTAAAATAGTTCTAGGCTGGTAACCCTTCTTAAAATCATTGACGCCCTATACAAGTCCCTAAAATTTTTGATCTTACTCTTAGTTTCAAGTTCCTCAATTTTAGCTTTCAGATATGCTTTCTTTTATTTCCTGAAATGTCTGCTAGCATCACGTTTTACATTATTCAGATTATTTATAATGCTTTGGCTTGGGTCATGTATACACTGCATTTTAGCCTGCTTCCTTTGATCTAAAAAACCTAAACATTCTTCATCAAACCCTGGTTTATACTGCTTCAGTTCGTGCAGACCTAGACTCTCTTTAACTGAGGTTTTGATGTTCTCTTTAACGTTCTCCCAAGCCCTACTTATGTCCTCGCCATCACTTAAGTTCTCCAAAGTTGCAAACCTCTTTGTAATCTCAATCTGATATTGTTTGCTAACCTCCAGCTCATTTAGCTTCCTCAGATTAAATCTTTCCCCATCAAACGTATGTGCTGCTTGTTTATTTACTACCAATCTTTCCCTGACTTTTGCAACCACCAGTTAGTGTTCAGTATCACAGTCAGCTCCCCTGAAACTTCGTACATCTAGTACGCTCGAATGCCATCTCCTGTCTATCAATATGTGATCAATTTGGTTGTGAGTCTCCCCCCACCTGGAGAGGTCCAGTAGTACTGATGAATGTGTGGGAACATCGTGCTCTTAACACCCAAAATTTTGATGTGGCAAAGTTTATTATTCTAACAGCTTTATCATTACCATCCTGATGTAGACTCTCATTACCAACTCTCGGTTTGAAAATATTCCATCTCCCCACTTTTGCGTTAAAATTTCGTAATAGAATTTTCACATGGTACTTAGGAAAATGATAAAAAAACCTGCTCTAATTCCACATAATAACTGTCTTTTACATTATCACTCTTCTCCTCACTTGGTACATTCACATTCAGTTCAATGATATTCCACCAGCGACCTCTCAGAACTATATATGACATCCTATCGCTAACAAACTCTACTCTCTTAACTGCTGTTACTATTCTGTAGTGTACAAAAAATCCTGTTTCCAATTGATGATTCACATCTCCTTTCCATAAAAAACATTAAAATCTCCTGCTCTTACTATGCCCCCTCTGTCCCCCATAACCATCAGCTCACCCACTAAACCTAATTTCTGTCTAGCCAATTCCCTTACTGCTGCTGTAAATTAATCTGCCCAGACAGGCTCCTAACATTCAGAGTACCAAATCTCATGTCCATCTTTCGTTGCTTAGATCATACCAAACTATCAGTCCAGGTCCCAGGCTTTGTCTCTGAATATTTCGTAACAAAATACGTTTTAATAGGGAGGAGTTACTAGCACCTCTCCAACCCCCAAGCTGGATGACCTTCCCTTGTCGGCTGTCCGCGACTGCTTATTCAATATATTCGCAGCTACTCTCCAATTCGGAGGCCGTTCCCCCATCCGCAACCTGAGGAATCGCCATGCCGTGGCTACAGGGACCCACTTATCACATGTTATTCTCTACACCTCATTATTCCTAACTTTAGACCGAGAAGAAGGAAGACAGCTAAGTTGGTAAGGTGACGAGGCTAAGCTCAGGACGCGGGGTTTCGATTTCCGGGAGACAGAAAAACTTTTTACTTAGTTATTGCGTCATATGCAGCTTCTTACGTAATAGATACGGCGGACTTTCCAGGAACTACGCGGCTGGATCGTGAACCTAACCATTGACTTCTCCTACCTGAAGTATCGAAACTTAGCTACCTCCACTATTCATAAGTTCGCACAGTCTGCTTTTTGACGCAAGCAGCTCCATTCAATTTAATTACACTTCGGTCTAGGCGAGGCGAGAAATGCTCAAGGAACTGTGGCCAGAGAGTAGGATGGGCAGAGTCCAATATATAAATTTGCGGATAATTTTGTAATTATTCTTATATCAATAAGTTTAGTGTGGGAACTGAATTTATCTATTTTAAGATATGCAGTTTTAACTTTCATGAATACCTCAATGAAATAATGTTTTAATTCAATGTACCAAATAGTACACTTATAATATGTGATATTGAAGTCAACTGTACTAATTAAAATTGTTATATATTGACAGCACACGATCCGCATTGGATCGTAAACTACAGTTGATGTTTAAATATATATATATATATACACTCAAAAATCAAAAGTCTTCTCTCTTATTATATTTGATATATTTTATATATTGTGTATTTAAATATGTTATAATTTGACTTACAAATAATGTCCAAAATACATTAGAAAATTCACATATTTTATCTACGTACGAACTGGTATTAGCAGCAGAATTTACTGAATGTTATGAAATTCGTAGCTGCATACCATTTTGCTATAAATGGTATTAAGCTTGGTATGCACTCTCAGAAGATGGCGTTGTCCCCGTGAAGTGACTGTAATGTAATATATTGTAAGTGCCGTTAATTGATACATTAAATGACAATATTGATTGAAAATGTACGGAGTAAATAGTTTTAAAAACTGTTGTAAAATGTGTGGCACCTTAACAAATAAGAAGAAATTTCTTAAAATCTGAGAGGTTCTTAGCTTCTCAAGAGGGACTGTGATGTATAGAGATAGTTATTTGTTTCCTATGTCAGGCTCATAGCCTTTTACTGTCTAATTACTTTACTACTTACTTAAAAATATTGATTACAGATGTAATTTTAGGTTTGAGGTTCTCACGACCGTGACCCTGAAATCAAAGTATTTTGGGACGTGACATCGCGTATCCTGGCGTAAATTTAACGAATATTCTCAGGAAGACATTGCTTCCATCTGAAAGGGCGAAGAGGCAGTGTACATAATTTTTGATAACGAGGCATAATATACTGCTGGACGTTTATGCTTATGAAACCGATGGTCAGCGTGTTTCGACAGTAAGAGAGAGAGAGAGAACTTAACAAGTGGATCACTGACGTGTTTTGATATCATTTTGGTTTAATCGACTGCTGTGTACCGTATCAAATATCCTGGCGACTGAGCGCCTTCCAAACCCTGATCACACACCAAAGAGATTCCTACTGGTCTGAACTACGGAACATAAAGGTAGCCATGACGGGCCTAGAGGCGTGTTAACACAGGCTGGTGTAGAGCTTGTAACAGAGGATAGATACAGTGACAGTCTTCGGTTAAACACAAAAGGGATACCAAATTCTACAAACAAAGTTTACCTCTCCATCAACAAACCTCTAACACACGGACATACATATCCTGTCTAATGAATAAACTTTACGTTGTTACTCAGGACCCTCCCGTTGGCCGGGAAGTTCAAGACGTGGGTCTGCAGCCCTCATTGTTGGGAATGTGCGTTCGAATCCTCCCGAGGGCATGGATGCCTGTCTCTTGTGAATGGTATGTGTTGTCAGGTAGAGGTCTCTACTCCAGGCCTAATCCTTGTCCAGAGGAGCCCTATCGAGTGTATGTGTGTGTGTGTGTGTGTGTGTATGTGTTTTGTGTCACTGAGTGTGATCAGGTGAACAATAACCTTCTACACCTACAATGAGTAGGCAGCAGAGGTCAGACTACGAAAGAATAAAGAAGAATAAGTTGTCATTCAAAGTCAATACCGTTCCAGAAACCAAAAACCTGGCCCGCTATGTAATAAATCTTAACTTCAGCGGAATCATTTAGACAAAAAAAGTGTGTTTAGAGGTGGCCACTGTAGCTGCGAGATTCTGAAAAGTTACAGCTGTCTAAAGGTTGTTTACGTGAGGCTTGTTCAATTCGACACTCGCTTAGAGACACAACTGTTGTAAAAGTAACACTGTGTCTATGATTTCTTTGAGGAGGGATGTCTGGAGAATTAGTTCGTCGCTAAACCCCTCGCAGGCTTCTCAAATTTCAGAATTTTCTTTTCAGTATGAACAAGGACTCTCTCAAAGTAGACGCATGTTCACAGTAATAATGGCATATGCTGGGATATACCGTGTCGTACTTTTGATAGCGAGTTATCAATTTTGACGTTCATAGGACCGTGCATCATAGTATTATTTCTATAGTAAAACCAACTAGATTCACCAGTGTATAAAATTTATTTTATTTTGAAATGACACTCTACATGTTTCGGACGGTCTTTCCGTCCATCATCAGGAGTTCAAGAGTGTACATACAGCAACAGGCATTTGTCAAACAGATACTGCTGTCTGCTTGCTAGCAAGCAAACAGCAGTATCTGTTTTGTTGCTGTATGTACACTCTTGAACTCTTGATGATGGACGGAAAGACCGTCTGAAACACGTAGAGTGTCATTTCAAAATAAAATAAATTTGATACATTGGTGCATCTAGTTGGTGTTGGTTTTACTATAGAAATATGTTATCAGTGTTTTATTTGTCATCATATTTTTTGGATGTTTTTTTCCTTCCAACTTGGAAACCCACAATATATTTGAACTGAATTAAATTTTAGGTTCACTGTAATTCCCATAGCACCTTACGATTCACAAACATTTACGCTTACAATTCCGAAGTTTTTTCATTAATATTCATAAAACAATTACAAGCCCACATGCAACATTTTGTGTCTACATAACAATGTAGAAACAAAAAATTCTACTTCAAAAAATTTGTAATGTTAGTATGAATATCAAAAGCCCTGCATAAAAATAATGGGGGGGGGGGTGGAATACAGAATATTCTTAACGTAAAGTACCTCCTAGAAAAGGGCAACCAATATGCTATAAAGGGCTGAAATAAATAAGGTTTATGTGTCAGAAAATATATTTGCTCAGGAAAACATTATGACTGAAGAAAATTTGCATGAAAGCACATCTATATGCCTTTCATACTTCCACCACGTTCTTTCAAACGCAGTATTCTTGAATCAGTTACCTAACCACAAGTACGTCTAAGTACATATTTCAGCGCATTCCGTCACTGATTGAAGTTTTGAGTGTAGCACGTTTCAATCAGCACAGCTATATTTCCTGACGTATTCTATCGCCACCTAGGGTAAAATGTGGAAATATTGGGTATTCGGTCGTTTGTACGAGGAAGGCAGACGCTGCTATATGTTGAATGCGTGTGGAGACAAGACGATCCTGCGGACGGCAGAATTCAACATGAACGTCGTTACTTCTGACCTCCCCGACCGTTGTCACTAGATTATTGAGGAATTTTCGTCCTTCAGAATAATTTTGCATTGATCAGAGGCAGTGAAGTTAAAACACTTGAAAGTATGTCAGATTAATTTTAAAGGAAGCGATAACAGAAGTTTTCAGTGACTTTTAGACTGTGTCCTCGTGAAGAACCTCTCAGACGAAGTAATTCTAGACATGCCAATTCTTTTGCAGTATTACAAATTAATATGCGATTGAAGTTGACCCTAATGTTTATAATATTAGTACTGGATTTTTAGGGTATATGTCAAAATGTGTGGACCCACATTTGGGCCATCTACAGGGCAATATTTCACGTGACATATTGCCCTGTAGATCTAATAGTTATATTAAAGAAACGTTGTGTCACAGGAATTATTTACTGACGTGTAAAATATCTCTGTCCATTTCACTGCTGGTTTCTGCATTTCTTCCAAGCTTAGTCTGTTGGGACAAGATATTGTATTGTGAGGCTGTCCATATTAACCCCTACAAGGCGCTAATAAGCTGTGCTCTGTAAGTCGCTGATAGAATTTTATTAAACAATATAATAATAAACGCCACGAAGAATGTTATACATTGCTGCTATATCTGTATTTATATTACTGCATTAATGCATTACATTAATAAAATTTCACAGCGTCTTTATGTAATTTCTTCATACATACACTATAATGAAACTAGACATGCATTTTTATGTGCGTGAGTGTGTACGCACATCCTACACACCGTGAATGCACAGACAAAAATTAACAGGACTCAGTACGAACGACAAACTTGTACCGTACATTCAAACTGTGTTTTCACAATTTGGTGGTTCAGAGATACTAATATTGAAGCTGTGTACATAAACAACATATATTTGAACTCTCCTGCTGGAAAGAACAAACCCCACAATGCACTGCGTTCCTCATTCCAACATTAACACACTTTACGAGAACTGAATCTATTTTCATCCTCAGGAAAAAAGGGATTATCGTTAAACGTAAAGTGATTAAATTTTAAATCAACGTAATTACCCCAATAAGCCAAAGAGATTTTCCTCATTAATAACATAAATTAGATACTGTATACTTCATATCAAATTACTCTTTCTCTCTGACCCAAAAGATACCGTCACGAAACTTTTTATTGATTGATATTAAACCACTGAGAAATCCAGAAAAACTTGCAATCCTAAACATAGTTCCTTCTTTCACCGTGTTCTGCCTATCTGAAGATTCAGGATTTGCTGCCACAGGGTTCTTATATAATTACAAGTGTGTAATATAAGATGCCATGAGGACCAATATTTGAATAGTCTCAGCTTTTGTTAAATTATGTCAATCGACTTTGTTAACATATGGGATCCGATCTGAAAATAGCCACAATTATTAAGCAGCTATCCTTAAAAACAAACCCCAACGTTTGTCAGTAGCAGTGTTGCGAAATTTACAGTATCCGATTTATCTGTTGTACATGTGTGGTGCCATGCTGTCCGGATATTATGTCAGGCGGGTTGAAAGCGAAGCTCTTGCACTGTCAGAACCACGCATGTACCGGTTGAAAAATGACGGACGCAGACGTCTCGGTAAATTTGCCCAACCACACATCCATGTGCCCTACAGCGAAAATTACTTCCCCCCCCCCCCACTGCCTAATTATTAAATTAAACATTTCTAATTACACAACAAACATAAAAGAAGATAGATCACACTCTTCTGAGATGTGATGAGATGTAATTTGCTAGATAATAAACAGATTTGAGGGGGGAGGTCCAGAGAGGAGGTTCCTCCGCAACATTGTTACCAAGGTCACAGAAAAAATATGAAATTTCTGTTACTGAATATTTGTTGTAGATTGGAAAATAAAACAGCGGTAGATTGAAAGTTTTCTTTGAAATTCATAGTTATAATTAGTAAACAACTTGAGTTACAGTTGTGAAGAATTGTTTAGACGTAGATCGGCAACGTATTGAGGATTTCGTTCTCTTGTGGTATGAAGCTGCACCATTGGCTTAAAGTTTCCTCCTTTTCTAGTGACCAACCTTCATAACCGAGAAGAACGTAACCGTCAAACACCGCTGTTATATCCTCGAACTCACATACTTAAGTGTGGATAAGAAACCAACTAGATATCACTTTTGTGTTATCTTTTATTTTTTTCTTTACAAGTTGCTCAACATGTTTCGGGCAACTATGTGCCCATCTTCAGGAGCTGACGACTGAGTAGTGTTTTCGCCACGTGTTGGTATTGTGCCGACCGCCTCTGTGGTCTAGTGGTCAGAGTTTCTGGCTACAGATACAGAGGTCCCGGGTTCGATCCCCGGCGCTACCAGATTTTCTGAGTAGTAGTGGGTCTGGAACGGGGTCCACTCAG
>Ga0131853_10017221_pt1 | contig 13164 bp, 14 predicted proteins | sample TergutLab28metaG_FD_92764 | JGI IMG/M metagenome (GOLD analysis project Ga0131853, IMG submission 92764) | Labiotermes labralis P1 segment gut microbial communities from Petit-Saut dam, French Guiana - Lab288 P1 (version 2) (version 2) | ecosystem: Host-associated > Arthropoda: Insects >...
TTATCTTTTGTAAGACAAGCTATATCGTTGTACAGCCGTGGTTTTATCAAGCCATTCTCTAGCCTTACAGAACGAATATCCTCCGCTCGAATCTCTTTTCCTGTTAAATAATTATATAGTTGTGCCATATATGCTTCATTGCTGAACATAAACGTGAATGCTGTATCTCATACATTTTGTGCCACATGAATTACCTCTTTTCTGATTTTATTTTGAGCGTAAAAAATACCCTACATATAAGATATACGCAAAAAATCAGAAAATCCTTTGTGGAATGACAAGAATAAGTGCGTTTTTATGAAAGAAAAGCGTTTTTAATATGAATTTGAAGCAAAATATGATTTAACCTAGATATAAGCCACCTAGTATTACTATTTCACACTGTGTTTCTCACTAGTCCACCTTATAATACATTTTATACCATTCTACGAATTTTTTCAACCCTTCTTCAATTGATGTAGATGGCTTGAAGTCGAAATCTCTCATTAGATCATCAACATCAGCGTAGGTTTGGTAAACATCACCAGGTTGCATTGGTAAAAACTCCTTTATTGCCTCTTTACCGATTTCTTTTTCCAAAGTCTCGATAAAATGCATTAACTTTACAGGATTATTGTTTCCTATATTATACAACCTATAAGGTGCCTTGCCTTTTTCTTTCTTAGACCCAGCTTCAATCATACTTTCAATCCCCTTGACAATATCATCAATATAAGTAAAATCACGATACATATCTCCTTGATTGAAAATTTTAATCGTCTCACCTTTGATGATTTTTTCAGTAAATCCGAAGTAAGCCATATCTGGACGACCGTAAGGACCATAGACTGTGAAGAATCTTAAGCCAGTTGTCGGAATCCCATATAAATGACTATACGTATGAGCCATTAATTCATTGCTCTTTTTAGTTGCAGCATAAAAACTAACTGGATGATCAACATTATCAGTCGTTGAAAATGGTATCTTCTCTTGATTCCCATAAACGGAACTCGACGATGCATAAAGCAAATGCTCAACTGGATGATGGCGGCAAGCTTCTAGAATGTTGAAGAATCCAGTCATATTACTGTCCATGTAAGCTTTTGGATTGTCGATTGAATAGCGAACTCCAGCTTGAGCTGCGAGATTAACTACAATTTCTGGCTGATGAATTTTAAATGCATCTTCAACTACACTTTGATCAGCTAAATCACCTTTGATAAAAGTAAAATTTGTGTAAGTATCTAAAATTTCTAGTCGACTATTTTTGAGATTGATATCATAGTAGTCATTCATATTATCGAAACCAATTATTTCAATCTCTCGTTCTAGTAATTTTTTTGATAAATGGAAGCCTACAAATCCTGCAACACCTGTTATTAATATTTTTTTGTTTTTCATTGCTTTAAGGGTCTCCTTTTGATCTTAATATGTTATTCTTTTTTGATTTTATTCTGACTAAACCTTCCATTCAAATTACTACATGTCATTGAATTAATATTATAATTAACAACAAATCCTTACATATAGTAATCACCATTATAAGAAACTAATGATGCATCATTAACACCAGTGATCTTCAGTAGATTATTTACAAATTGAGTAGAAGATTCTTTTATTCTCACTTCAATCGTTAGCTCAATTCTGTCTTTTGTCACCGTTTTTGCTTTAGTCATGTACTTTTTACAGCTATCTTTAATCACCTCAGCTATATCATCCTCAGCAGATTCATCATCACAGCTAACAATACACCAAAGTGGTAATTAGCTGAATCATGTATAAATAAATTCGTCCATGCCACTGATGGAAAGGTCGTTAGAAGTGATCCGATAAAAAAAGCGCTCAATTTTTTCCTAATATTCAATATTTTACAAATATACAATGCTGACAAGGCTAGAAACAAGCTGATCCACAATCCAACTAGCAATGGCAAAATATACCCATCATTGATCGAAGTTATAAAGTTGTTCAGCCATCTCCCAGTTTGAACTGTTGCATAATTACGCCAAACCATTCCAATATCATGATTTCCGAATAAACGATTTGTATAAATGACAAGATGTGTAGTGAAGCCAATTAAAAAAGCGCTAACAAAAGCAATTTTCTCGATTTCAGACAGACCTCTATATAATTTTAATAGTACTTGATCCAATTGAAAATCTCTCAATTTAATCATATTAATATTAGTTTGCACATTTCACACTACCCTTTCTTAATATCTATACTATCTCTTCAAAACCATTGAAACCTCTATTACTTTATATTTCTTTTTTGTACTTCTCCGGTAATTCAAAAATCTAATTTGCATGAAGACTTCAGTTTCTTTGAAATTTTACCCTTCAGCTTGGACAATCTTAAAATACATCTTCTTAAATATGCTTTTGGGACTCTACGCCCTAACCCCTCTTCTCTAGTATATAAGCATGGATTGCAAATGCCACAAGGAGTTCCTTTACTTGTTGGGTTAAAACAAAACCACGTTACTTCCATAATATGTGCAAATCCATTTGCATTAGCTCTCTCCCCCATTTCAGTTTTTGTCATACTCAGTAAAGGAAAAGTAAAGCTTGAGAACAAGTTTAGCGGATTAGTTTCTGAAATTTCTGAAAGTTTATAGTACCCCCCCCCATTTTCCTCCTCGATAAAACTTACATTATTGCGTATGAACCATTCTGCTTTATCATCCTTGTGTATACAAAGTTCAATATTAGATATACCTTCATAAATGACATAACTAGACAACCAATAATATTGACTTCCTAAATGTGATTCCTTGAGTAACTGCTTCCAATATTCTTTCATCTTCAAATCAATTGGAATTTTTTCAATTTCAATAAAAATTGTATCAAGTATCCTAGTTGATGCATCTTCATCAATTATATATATTAAATTTTTGATTTTTTCCATAGTCTCAATTTCCAAGCTAGTAGACTTTCTCCCAGTATCTTTCACATAATAAGGTTGTATAGTTTGTTTTTTATTTAAAACCAAATCAAGAATTCTATATGTTGAATCCCACCCACCTGTCCACAAAACATTGTAATTCATAATTTTCCCTTCCTTTCCTTATGTCAATAAGTAAACAAAAATTTTTGCTTGAAACTCAGCATTAGGGTAAAGTCATTCTAGACTGAAAAAGTATAAACCAGCATAGCATATATGGTAGACTTATTTTGTTAATGTAGCATTTTTACAATTTGCTTCTCAAGAAACAAAACCATAGTTATTTTAAAAAAACTTTTTTTTGACAAGAAGATTCAGCAAGAATTTTAATTCTTTTCTTGCATCAGGAAAAATAGATAATATTAGTATATAAACTAATATTGAGATTAAAATACCTGCAAAATCCCACCAAATACTTCCATTAAACCATCGTAAGCTCCAATTAATAACTATCATACATACTGTTGAAAAAAAAGCAGGAAAGATGTTTTTAAACATTTTAGAAATAGGGATTTTCATGAAAATCTTCATTAAAAAAAGTTTAACAAACACAGCTTGCAGTCTGATTCCTGCTCTCCAATAAACTAAAGTCCAAAACCCAAATCTCACACTGATGAGAATAACGGGAATCAAAAAAATAAGATGTAAAACTTGAGCTAGAAAGGATATTTTTGGTAAACCCTTAGCGCGAAATGCTTCACTAGAAGTTTTTCCAAAAACAATCGCAACTCCAGATGTTAGTGCCCAAACACCAATTATATTGGCTGCATCAATCCATTGATCACCAAGCAATATATATGTTGCTAAGTCACGGTATAACCAAATTCCTGCCCCTAAAGGAAGCACAAGTATTGATACAAGCTTCTGTGCCCTTAATAGTACTTTATTAAACTTCGTATCATCATCCTGCAATCTAGACAAAGCAGGAAATAAAACTGGAGCAACCGTTGCTGTAATGAGTGTCATTAATGCCGCAACCATTTTTATTGATGTTTGATATAAACCCAAATAGTATGTGCTCAGTATACTTCCGACAATAAACACATCTATCCAAGATGTCAACCAGATAGATATACCTTCAGTTAAAGACCAAATACTAAATGAAAGCATCTTCTTTAAAAGTTCAAGTTTATAAATAAATTTGAATTTCCAATCAGACTTTATCGTTAGCAGAATAGCATTAATAAAGTGTGCTGATAAACTTCCGATAATTAATGACCAATAGTCAAAACCTAGTAAAGCTAAAGGAATTGTAATAAAGAAAGGAACAAAGACCGAAAACATTCTAACTATAAAAAGTGTTTTGAAGTCAAACTCTCGACTAAGCAATGCAATTTGAACACTAGAAAAAGAGGTTAAGGGAAGCTGTAATGTTGAAACAATGATGACATTTCCAATGTCTGGATTTCCAAGTAATGAGGCGATTTGTCTGTTGAAAATAAAGATAAAGATCCATAAAAACACAGAAATAAAGAGATTCGTTAAAAAAGCCACATTTGCACTTAAATATAATCTTTTCTTAGAAGGGAATTCGTATTGAATTAAGTATTTTTGAAACCCAATGCCAGAAAATTTTTCAGCAAAGCTAATTACCATCGTAACTGTTGCCACTACACCAAAAGCTTCTGGAACTAACAAGCGTGCTAATAGCATACTAGTAAGGGGACTGATAAGTCTCATTGTTATTTGAGTAATACTAGACCATTTTGTTGCACTTATAACTTTTTTGTTCATATTATCTTTATTTTCATTCTCCATCAGCAAGTCACCTTCTATTTGTGTTCAGCTCAATAATTATTCATATTTCACAAGATAGTAAATCTATTAAATCTTTTTAATTCTTTAAAAATTTTGATACTTTGGGAACTGAAAATTAATTTATATCTTAGTATAGTAACACTTAAACAAAAGTGAATGCATTCAAGCAAAGAATCAAACTGATCCATTGTCTTTCCAACTCTTCTTTTCAAAATTAGCCCAATAATGTTCAATGGGGTCATAAGGTGGGAGAAACAAGAGCTCAATTTGTGTATCATATGAAGAATTATGATTTTGAAGCAAAATAACTAACGCTGATTTCCGATGAAATTTAGCATTATCCATGATAATCACTGCATCAATTGAAACCATTGGTAAAAGTGTAGTTGTAAACCAATTTTCGAAAAAATCAGCAGATATTAAAAACTAGGCAATTTCAACCAACTTCCTAAAATTTTATCATACTCTTTTGGCGTGAATTTCTCCATTCCACTTGCTGGATAAAATGTAATTTCACCAACATAAAGGTTTTCATTATTCTCGTAAAAGTCAATCCTAACAAATGGCATTTCTCTAGCGAGTACTTTTCAAATTCGAATCATTTCTTCATATGCCTTTGGTTTTTCAATCATTATCTCACTTTTCGGTGTATTTTTCCTTGAAAATGGCATTTCATTCCAGTTTAAATCAAAAAAAGTAAGCTTTAAATCAGTTTCTCTTTCTGTACAAACAAGTAAACACTTCGGCTCACCATTAAAGCACATTACTTTATAATCTTTTAAGTCACCTTTTTTATCTTCCAAGAATTTCTCTGCCAAAATTAAAGGTTTAATGTTTTTATAAGGATATTCACGCGATACAAAAAAATAATTTCTTTTAAAGCTTTTCTCTAACGTTTGCATCGTGCAATTAAAATCCAATTCAGTTTTATCTTTACAAATAACAACTCCCCCTGATCCATGATTTGTCTTCAACACAAATTTATTTGGCAATTCTACAAAGTTAATCTCCTCCATACATTCCCAGACACCCAACAACGGAACTAAATATTTATCTCCAATTTTAGACTTGATATATTCTCGAACTCTGTATTTATCAGCTAAATCAGTGTACTCTTCCTTACGATCATAAAGCTTTAACCATTGAATTTTTTCACTAAATGACTCAGGTTTTTTGAGGTTTAATTTTTCATCCATTCTCATGAAAAACAATATTCTAAGAAATATTTTATCTGGAATAATATCAAAATAACCTTTTGGATGTAAATAGAAAAAAATTAACTTGGGATTTTTAAATACTTTTAAAAGTTTTTTAAAACTCATTAACATCACACCTTCACAAGTCATTATCGTTACAACTATAACTTATTTTGACTTTCACTGTATTTCAAATACATTTTTCCATTTTTCCATTAAACGATTTTCATGAAAATCATTGATTCTTTTTTTAGCTTGAATCTTATAATATTCTCTATGTTCTTCAATATTTAACATTTTAACTATTTCTTCTGCTAAAAAATTTTCTTCCTTAGTCAGGTCATCATCAAAATTATATTTTACCCCGTCACATACGGGAATCAAAATACCAAAGCGACTCCTATCTTCTTCATAATTTATTACCTCCTTCTTTTCAAATGGTGCTAAAATTTCTCGTGGACCAGATAAGCAATCTGTTGATATTACGGGAATATCACAAATCATTGCCTCTGCTAAAGAATTCGGAAACCCTTCATATAAGGAGGACAAGACGAATACCGCTGATCTTGAAATGTATTTAAATGGATTTTTTTGAAAGCCTAAAAAATGAATATTATTATTCATATCCAAATCAAGAACTAAAGAACGCAAATATGCTTCTAAAGGACCTTGTCCTAAGATAACTAGTTTAGCTTCTGGACAACTTTCTTTTACTTTTTTAAAAGAGCGGATTAGATGCCAATGCCCTTTTTGATTATTCAATCTTCCTGAGGTTATAATCACAGGTTTATTAAAAATTTCTTCTTCAGCAATAACTTTTTCTAAACACATCATTTCTATTTTTTCAATTCCATATGAATTATGGATAACTTCAATTTTATTTTTATTAATGTTAAAATTTTCTACTAAATCCTTTTTTATAACCTCAGAAACTACTATTATTTTGTCAGCCTTATTATAAAAAAATCTAATGACTATTCTATTTAAAAAACCTGATTTACCACTCTTAAACTTACTAGACATGTGATTTCTTACAGATATAATGGTGTCATTCTTTGTTTTTGCCAAGATATTCAAAAAATTAGGTGTTTCTAAAAAACTTATTAAAACGGTGTTTTTTTCTCGCTTCTCTTTTTTTATAACTAAAATGAGGTTGAAAAATCGCAACAATCTAGAAAATATATCTTTTTTGTTACTTTCCCTTAGATATTTGACTTTTCCATTAAACGGGTATCCCATTTCTTGTTTGTTTGAAAATAATAATAACTCCATCTCATTTGTTTCACCAAGTTTAAAGCTTAAATTTGAAATAACTCGTTCTGCTCCTCCAGTTTGAAACGAATTTGTTAAAAACTTAATTTTTCGCATAATATTTTGCTCCTACTAATTTTGTTTCAATAATTTCAATAAATCTCCCAAGCTTTCATTACACTCCTCAGAAGTAAAGCCTTAAAAACTAGAGCTTGGAAAAAATATTATTTCGCCAAATATATACTATTTTAAAATCGCTATGTTATAACTTCTTCCCATTCTTTTATAATTTTTTTTATACAAAAATTTTCCATCCTCATTCTAGATAACTCACCTAGCTCTCTATTTAATGTTTGATTCGTCAAAACTTCGACTATCTTTTCTGCCATTAGCGTCTCTTCTGTTGTTAACTTATCTTCAGACGTGTAGTGAATCCCATCAAATGCTGGAAGCAAAATCCCATATCTTTTTGCATTATAGTCTATATCCAATTCATTAACTTCTAAAGGCGCTAAGATTTCTCTTGGTCCTGAAGGGCAATCAGTAGAAATAATTGGAATCCCACACACCATTGCCTCAGCTAATGCATTAGGGAATCCTTCAAAAAGAGAAGAACTAACAAAAATTTTAGATTTAAAAATATACTTAAATGGATTCACTACAAATCCGAGATAATGAACATGCGCCTCTAATCCTAAATCTCTAGTCAATTCTAACAATTGACTTTTGAGCGAACCTTCACCTAAAAAAACAAGATTTGGGTTGATTTGAGAATTTAATTCCCTTACCCTTTTAAAAGCTCTCAAAAGATGATTATATCCCTTTTGTTTCGTGAACCTTCCAACAGTTATGATGACTGGCTTTTCAAAAATATCTTCCAAATTAGTTTCAATTTCCTCTTGAGCTAGTTCAGATATTTTTTCAAGATCATAAGAATTATAAATCACTCTAACTTTACTTTCTTGTATTTTATAATTTTCAACTAAATCTTTCTTTATTACCTCAGAAACCGCTACCACTTGATCTGCCTTATTATATAAAAATCTTGTAACTAGATAATCAAGTGATTTTGTAGATATTTTCTGATGCTTTGTGGAAGTATAATTTCTAACTGATATAATAGTTTTTTTCGTTTTTTTCGTTAACAGATTTAGTAAGTTAGGGCCTGTTAGGAAACTTAAAAAAACAGCATCAGAATTTTCTTTTTTAATTTTATTTATTTCTTTGTAGATTCCAAAATAATATTTCAATTTGTTTTTATGCTCAACCCTTTGATTTAAAAACGTTACTTTTCCTGAAAAAGGGTATTCGGTTTTCGCATTCCTACCAAATAAGATGATTTCTACATCTATTTCCTCACTAAAATTCAGAGAGAGATTTGATACCACGCGTTCTGCTCCGCCATTAGCCAGTGTTCCAATTAAAATCTTTACACACCTCATTACTTTCAAGTCCCTTCATCAACATTTAATTCAATATTTGAATTAGATAGTGTATTAATCAAACCTAGCAACAAAGCAAAAATAACCGTTGCTGATCGCACACTGTTAAAGAAAATCATCGCCACAGAAGTATAAATAATGATGTTCATAAAAAATATATTAGTATGAAAATCACCTTTCTTCTTAAAAACTGCTCGAACTGAAAAGAAAAACGCTCCGCCTAAAAACAAAAGAAGTGTACTGATAAATAACCAACGACCTTGTAAATAGTAAGTTAAGTATCCCGAGTCTATTAGTCCAATTGAAAGTGTTGGTGGGGAAAGGGTACCATAAGGAAAATCACTAGAACGCTCCAATGCTCTAGACCATAAGTTGTTTCTAGTATTCATCGAAACATCATTACTAAAGTCATTGAATAACCGGAAAATCCGAGCGAACATCCTATCGAACTCTCCTGTCAAGTTAAGTGCAAAAAGAATTCCAGAAAATCCTCCTAATATCATTAAAAACAACTTACCTTTTCTTTTTTTATTAATAGGTGCTATTAGTAAACTTGCGCCTATAAGGATTGGTAGTAATAAAATAGCAACTCTAGACGCAGTTAAAAGTATAATAAGTATAGATAACAAAAGAAAAATCCAGTCTTTTATTATTGATTTTTTTAATATTTTAGCAATAAAATGAGACAATCCGACAATTCCAACCATAGATAATGCAGTTGAAGTGCTCCTCAAACCACTAACTCGGATTCCATCAAAAACTCGAAAATGTCCATCTACTGCAAAATGCTGTAAATGATATTGCAAAAGAACTTGTCTAGGGACAATATCATAAATTGCCAATAATTGTAAGATGCCAAAGACTAGATTAAGTCCTATTGTCCACTTTAAAGCCACTTCAAAGAGTCGATTTAATTCTTTGAGCTCATCTTTTCTAAAGAATAAGGCAATAAAAGTAAGTGGTAAATACAAAAAAGCAATCCGTGGTCCATTAAATATATGACCATAGGAATACACAAATAAGCCAATGATGGGAAGTGTCATTTCTAAAAACAGAAATGGACCTACAATAAGTGCTAAAATTTTAAAATAACCATTGATTACTTTTCTTTCGATACCTAATAGTATTCCAATAACTACAAGGATCAAAACAAAAAGATCAGAGATTCTAAGTGCTGGTCCAGCAAACCTTATACCGTACGAATAGAAGTTTAGCATTGCTATCATATACCCAAAACAAACCTTCGTATATAAATTTGCTAAATCTATTTCAGGAAAAAAACTTTTCATCAAAACATCACTCCTAAATTTTCATTCCAAGAGCTTTTTGGTATTCCCTTTGATAAGTTATACTCATCTTCTTTGCATTTAACTCATTGTTAATAACGTTGTAACTTGCTGATCCCATTGTTTTTAAATCTTCATCCAGTAACATTGTTAGTTGATGTTGGAAGTCTTCACTATTTCCTAATTCATAGAGAAAACCTACATTTTCATTTATTTCATGAATTTCTTTGTGTTGAAGAATATCTGATAGTAAAACTGGTAATCCAGTCGCCATTGCTTCTAATACTCCATTAGGCAAGCCTTCTGATTTACTTGTTGATAAGTATATATCTGATGCTTGCAAATATTCTGACACATTTGATACATTGCCTGTGAAAAGAATAGCTTCATTGTGACTGTACTTGGCATACAATTCTTTATAGTCTGCTCCATCACCTAAAAGTAGCATCACCGCATTCATTTCTGCATTGTCACTAGACAAGGCTAAAAAATTCTCAATGGCAAATTGTTGATTTTTACGCATTATAAACTGCCCAGTGTATATGAGAATTAGCTTATCAAATGGCAAACCTAATTTTTCACGAAACCTTACTGTATCTTCTGGTGACTTGAGTGGATAATTCTTCACGTCAACACCATTTCGAATGTATGGTAAATCTAGAGAAAAAGCCTCTTTATACAAGTTCGATAAACTTTGTGAACATGCATAAACATGCGTACACTTTTGAATAATCGAAAGATGTATCTTCGCCATTATTGTTCCAGTTGCTTTCCCAAATTTTGATACATAATCATCGTACACAAAATTTCTGATAGTCGTAACATGAATGCTTTTCGTATATTTTTGGGCAACAATTGCTGGCACTAATCCTACCGAGTGAATAATGTCAGGTTCAATTTCATCCAATACTTTGAATATATTTTTCTTACTTCTGAGTAGAACTTTTTTAGACGATGAATCAATGGAATAACACCTCTCAATTAATAATTTAAACTCGTCCAAAAGGGTATCATTTTCAGCGTCTTTGTAGAGTGTTACTAATATTGGTTCAAAAATTTCTCTATCTAAATGTTTGATAATATTTAAAGTTTGTTTAGTCGGTCCTTTGTTTTTGCAACTTGTGAAAAGATATATAATTTTTTTTTTCATTTTAGTCCTCAGCTTTTATGACATATAACCCTCGTTTTCCTTCGAAAGTTGCATCAAATGAAATCATATTTCCAGCTCGATTCCAACGTGGATGTAAATCACATCTAAATACATTATCATATCTAAATGGCGAAAACGTCCTTGCTATTCTTTGAATCTGTTCATTTCCCTCTTGATTGATAATATATAAACTAGAAACTCTGCTCCTATTAGGGTAGGTATCAGTTGCTGCTTTTTTTCCACTTGGTGAAAAACTTGGATGTCCATCAGTCGATAATTCATGCCAAATTTTCTGGAATTCATTGCTTTTATCTTTCATCAAGTAATAGGCGTCTCCAGTTTCGAACTTTCTTTCATAAGCCACTATCTCATTATTATTTTTCCAGAAACAATGGGAAACCATATCATTATCACTCAGATTATACATTTGAGACCCATCAATGTTTGCAGTAATCAATCTAGTATATAATTTGCTGTTTTTTATCCAACGATGCAAAACCATGAAGCGTTTTGCATCTGGGCTTATCATAATATGATTTAATATATGATCAGCATCTTGCATTTCTATGCGTTGCTCAAAGTCAAAGAAATCTTTATAACTTAGTACATTAGTCACTTCAGAAGTATGCAAATTTAATTTTAAAATTGCAGGTTTGTCTGGTATCTTTTCATTTATAGTTAGATCATCAAGATTAGAATAGCCATAGCCTTTCCCAAGTCGGTGAAGTCTAGTGAAGTCTAGACTTAGTGCAAATTCACCATTAGCAGCAACACTATATATCGGTAAGGGGTGAGTTTTTTCTTCATTCGTCATAATATTTAACACAATAGAGCAAAAATTTCCATTTCTAAAGTCATTATAAACAATGTCTGTTTTATAATCAGGCCCTAGCCATTGAAGCATACATCCTTGTTGAACATTCCAGGCATTTGTTTTCCCTAAAACTCTATAAGAATTATCATCTTGGGTATCAAATAGTATTATCTCTGCTGGCTCATCATCAGGAGCAACTGATTTATATGTAGTTTTAGCTCTTAGTGCAAGCATATATCTATCGGTTGCATCCCATGGTGTTTTATCATAATAACCAAAAAAATATTCCAAACCATCATCTGGACTAATTCTTTGAATATCTCCTTCTGATTTGATTTTTGGAGACAAAGTATACATGACGATTTGATAACTTCTTTTTATTATTTTTTTCATCTTAGGAGAATTTTGCAAAATATTGTTTATGTTTTTTTCTATAACTTTTAGCATGTGATTAGGTCCCTTTAATTTCTCTTCTCATTAATTTTTTTGAAACAAACTTTAATAACCAAGTAGGTCCAACCCACCTTCCAAAAAACATAACCGTCATAAAAGAGAAGTCAAAAAATGAAATCTCCTTTCTTTTCAATTGTCGATGCCTCACGATGACATCACCTTTAAAGTATTTCCAACTTTTTCTTCTCTTGAAATTATTTTTATTTGCACGAAATAAAACCAATGATTCATTGATATTCATCCCTTTATAGCCCCTATGTAGCATCCTAGAAAACAAGTCCAAATCTTGTTTAACTGGTATTCCACCATATCCCCCTGAATCCAAAACTGCACTCTTTTTATACATAACAGTTGGATGACTAAATGGACTTCTTCTTCTAATGAATTTCATTATTTCATCATGCGTGGTTGGTACTATTCTTGTTGTTTCAATTTTGTTAGGATCATCATAGAATTCATCAAGCATTGTCCCGATTAATGCTTGACTAGGAAATAAGTTAAAAGCTTCAACTTGTTTTTCACACCTAGTAGGCAAAGAGATATCATCTGAATCCATTCTAGCAATTAATTCGTTTTTACAAATTATTATACCAATATCCAAAGCCTTTCCCAAACCAACATTTTCGTCTAAAGCAATAATATTAAATAAATCTGGATAAGTTTCTTGATATGTATCAATGACTAACTCTAAATCTGGTGTCAAAGGTCCATCCTTCACTATTACAAAGTCATTGGTTAAGTGCGTCTGTAAAATCATACTTTCTATACTTTTATTAAAATGTTCTGCATTTTCTTTCTCATAGACTGACATTAAAACACTATAGTTATCATATCCTAGCTTTTCATCCATTTTTGCTCCAACCTTTTAATCTTATTAACTACATCAATAAAA
>Ga0131853_10017223_pt1 | contig 13164 bp, 8 predicted proteins | sample TergutLab28metaG_FD_92764 | JGI IMG/M metagenome (GOLD analysis project Ga0131853, IMG submission 92764) | Labiotermes labralis P1 segment gut microbial communities from Petit-Saut dam, French Guiana - Lab288 P1 (version 2) (version 2) | ecosystem: Host-associated > Arthropoda: Insects >...
CACACACACACACCACAAACCACACACACCACACACCACACACACACACACACCACACACACACACACACCACACCGCACACACCACACACACACACACCACACTCCACACACACACACCACACACACACACACCACGCACACACACACACACATTAACACAGTGGCTTTCATATTTACGCCCTGTGGAATATGTGCGCCCTTGGAAAGTTTTGGTAAGCTCTACGTGATACAGTGTTAAGCACATACACACATATCTGTGTTCACAGTATAACACAGTGGCAATATACTGTTTTTTAAAATATTTTTGTATGTTCATTTTTTTTTTGTATTTTTGTTTTATATTTTGTTTATTCTGAATTCCTGTGTTGTTTTGTGTACTGTTTCTCCTTTTGCATAGAGCTGTCTCTTTCCTATTTTTGTACAGTCTACCGACCACTGCCGCCGGGTGGACACCCAATTGCCGTAAATAAATATTACATATCGAATGATTCTGTTTCCGTCTACAGCAGCAATTTAAGAGATCAACTACGTTTAATTTCCCAAACACACTTTAATGTCTTTACAGGTTCTTGGTTCCTGGTTGGAGAATGGGATGGATCATCATTCATGACAGACAGGCCGTCTTTGAAAGAGCGGGGGTAAGTACTGCTAGTGATGGTGATATGAATAATACTGATAGTGACACTGATACTGGCAGTGATTCTGGTACCGATAAACATACTGACATCTATACTGACACTGAAACTGGTACTGATGTATGTTTCACATAAATTCAATAACAATGCTGCTGTACATGCAGAGGATGGAGATAGAATTCTTTTCGCAACACCAGCAATGCAGTTCACTTGCACTGCTCGCACTCACATCAATAACCAACGTTCCCGGAATAGTGCTTAGTTCACAAGAGCCCAATATGCCGCCTGTTCAGTCCTCCGGGCCAGGGCTTTTAATTTGCGTAGGCGCGGCGAAGTCTGACGTCTCTCCACTCATCTGTCACCTTATCTCCGCCCCGCAAGCTGTACAATATCCCTGACACGTCATCAGTCTTTACGTTAGGAGCTGCAATTATGACACTGCACAGCCAAAGTTAGCTACCCTTCCTCAGGAGAATGCAGTTGACCAACACAAAATGGGTCGAGTCCCGTAACACTAGCAAAGACGGTCGGGGAAAACATTAAAGAGTCTTTGTCTTTGCATGGTCTTCTTCCCACTGGTCGCCATTCGTTGGGTGTTCCGTTTATAATAGGCCAGAAGTCGAATTTATGTACATCTCTAAACACACAGTACTGTACAATACAGGAAATAACTGTAACGTATCTTACGCACAAAACACGACTGCACTTCACCCCCAATATATTTTAACTGAAATGCATCTGTTAATGGCCACACACAAAGGATGATCGGCTTTCACCAGCGCAAACCACTGCCAAGGTCAACTGCAGACTTCTTAATCAGTATCAGTACTTACACTTTATCCTTCAGTACTCCTTTGTGTTCAGTGAGGAAGCAAGCAATTGACTTCAGCTTTGACCACTGCTAGCAGAAACCGCCATTCTCCAAACCCCCAGCTTATGACATAGTTTTAATCTCGCCAACCGCGGCTAACCAAGCCGCGGTTGGCGACGGATTGCTGTATCCACTAGCCGGGACACCGGACAAGTTATCTTCTCTGCAAGACTTGGCCCACGTGTTCTCCGGCTATTTTCCACAAATAAAAGCATTACAAACTCTCTTTAAGGTTCGCAGCGGGCTGCAGAGGCTGAGTCAGCGGATCATCGGCAGCAATACGCTGATCCAAGGGGCGCTGCCTGGCATCTTAACAAGGACCCCAGAGAAATTCTACGAGGACACAGCCAGGACGTTACAGGTCGGTTGACACCACGTCTCACGACATGACAGCGGGTACCCAGTTCGTGCCACTGGCACCTGCGGAAACAATCGCTGTCTGGTGACAATCATGAGGAACACATTAGCACAGTCACTGGGAAAGTGCAGGGATCTTTGATCTTAAGACAGATCGCGCATGTACTGGGCTTTAACCGGTAATCGACGTCGCTATGATAGTGGCAGTACGAAACTCGTCGTGACATTCACACACATTATTTCCTTGAACTGGTTTCTGTTCCTAATTCTGAGGCATTATTTTGTCGCTGTTGGCGTACAGGCTAGCGAGAGCAGACCAGGGCCCAGTTGAGGTGAATGTTTCAAGCTCTCCTTTCCTTCCATACCCTTTTCAATTCATTATTCTTTAATCATTCGGTAGTTAAAGGCTGCATAGGTTTTGAGTTTTAAATATCACATGTTTAGTGCCTGAAGACGGTCGGTACGGCCGAAATATGCAGTATATGTTTACAGGACAATAAACTTTGTTGTGGCTGACGGTATGGGTTCATCAACTTTTAACACTGTATAGTCTGAGCTACTTATTAACTATCTGAGCTACGTGTTAAGTGAGCTACGTATTCACTCTTTGAGCTAGTACTTTGTATGAACAGTCTAAGCTACGTATTAACTGAGCTACGTATTAACTATCTAAGCTAAGTGTTAACTGAGCTGCGTATTAACTCTCTGATCTAAGTATTAACTAAGCTACGCATTAATTATCTGAGCTAGGTATTACCTGAGCTACGTATTAACTATATGAGCTACATGTTAACTGAGATACGTGTTAACTCTCTGAGCTACGTATTAATAAGCTACGCATTAATTATCTGAGCTATGTATTAACTGAGCTACGTATTAACTATCTGAGCTACGTGTTAACTCTCTGAGCTAAGTATTATCTCTATAAAATCTCCCATACCTACAGCCTGTTAGGTAAGTAAATAAACACTCACATTCAGATACTCTGTGGTCGTTATGTCTATAACTGTTCCGTGTAACTGTTACTGTTACTGTTACCGTTACTGTTACTGTTACTGCTTCTTTCGAGTTGCAATGAATGTCATTGCCTCTCAATTAACCGCGCCATTTAAATTTGGCATATATAATAAACATAAGTTACAAAGGCAACTGTGAACATGTTTTGGTGCTGAAGGACGGCACCATAGTGGCTTATGGAGGCTGTGAATGCCTAACTCCACTAATTCTTAACCTTGAAGCTAAATGGAGGTGAGGGGGACTAGGTCAGGCTGATTTACCCCAAGGGAAAGATCTCCTGGTACGCATTATATAAGAGGATGGGCAGGCCCTGCAGAAGGTGTAAGCTGTATAAATAACACTGTGAAGTTAATGAATAGGCGGTGGATTATGGCAGTACTAGATGCAGTATTGCTCTGTTACAGTGCCACGCGGAAATAGCGTATAAAGCGCTGAGTCTGGTCGGAGGATTAACTCCAGTCATGCCCAAAGGAGCAATGTACATGATGGTAAGTGTTTTCTGAAATTCTGAGACCGTCTGAGTAATACACACATCAGCCGTAATGAAACTACACTGCGTATCAATTGCAAAGATGATCCAGTTAATGATATTTAGGGGATTAAAGACTGTTTATTGTTAAATTCGTTATGAACACATAAACATGGTAAGGGGGTGTGTGGGTGAAATGTTGAGGGCTGAAAATTTCAAGTAGAAGGCGCTGTAATGTCCACTACACTGTGCAGCTGCTGCATCTGTAGGGGAACAGTGGTGACCATGACTGGCACGGATGTACAGTTAGTGGTTCGTTGAAACAAACAATAAAAAATAATTTGACATTCAGAGGACCGTGCATCGTGATATATACTTATAATAAAAACCAACGAGATGCACTAATTTCTCAAATTTATTTTTGGAATATGACTCTACATGTTTTGGACAGGTTTTCTGTCCATCATCAGGAGTCTAGCACTGTACACACAGCAATAGGTATATGGCATACAGATTATGCTGACTGATTGCTAGCGGGATCAGGATCCTGATCCCGCTAGCAAGCAGTCAGCATAATCTGTATGTATTGCTGTGTGTACAGTGCTAGACTCCTGATGATGGAGAGAGATACTGTCCGAAACATGTAGAGTCATATTCCAAAAATAAATTTGAGAAATTAATGATCTCGTTGGTTTTATTATAAGAATAAAAAATAAATAAATATAAATAAATTAGAAGTGTCTATGTCGGTTGGGTTTTCTGCGTCTTCATATTTGGTCAAATTTAGTTGTATCATACGTAGTATTTAATAAAAAAAAAATTTTACAGTCAATAGTAAATAGTTATTTGTCATTTATGAGTGCCTCCTACATGTTTCGGCCTCTACAAGGCCATAATCAGACAGACTGTATACAAAATAATACAAACACAGCAAATTTTGTTGGCGATGTGCGTGTGTAGAGTTAAAATATAATATTATCAATTAAAATTGCTAAGAATATTTAAAATATAAATCATTTACAAATGTTCTCCATTTCTTAACAGTATTACATCTTTCATTTCTGACAAAGATTTATACCAAAGGCTGTCACCTTCATTCGAAGGGAGTTATCATGCAAACAGTCAAGAGAAAATGAGATTCTTTAAGTTTAGGTCTATAAATTTTCTGTGGATGCTTTACATAACAGATAGAGACAAGTAAAAACTAACACCCGTTCATGTTCGGATCACTTTTGAAAGGGGTTTATTTCTAGTGCTAGCAAGAAGAGATGAACAAAAAGTTTTTAGGCGCGTTCATAAAATTGCGAAAGGCGACTATTAGCTGCGTCATGTCCATCCGTCTGTTCGTCCGCATGGAACAACTCTGCTCCCACTGGAAAGGATTTTTCATGAAATTTGATATCTGAGTATTTTTCGAAAATCTGTAAAGCAAATTCAAGTGTCATTAAAATCTGATAGGAATAACGGTTACTAACAAGATGACCAATATAGATTTTTTTTAATGATATCTCGCGGAATTCTTCTTAGATTGAGAAATGTTTCAGACAAATGTTTTAGAGAAACTCAAAACACATTTTGTGTTCAATAACCTTTTTATCGAATATCGTGCTGTTTGAGATAATGTGGGAAAACACTGAAGAACCGAACAGGCCACAGCCGACAATATATGCATGCGCATTGCATGCTGGATACGTAAAGCAACAAACACACACTCAGAATATCTAATACTTATTGCTTTTCCATCGCAACAATGGTTGTACGAAAGCACCTCAATGTTATGTTACACGTACATTGCCTGTCTGGTTGTTTCTTAAACTTCACTTTATTTCCACAGGTTGGCATAAACATGACAGAATTTCCTGAGTTCCGGTCAGAACTGCACTTCGTCGAACAGATGGTCACCGAGGAGTCAGTGTTCTGTCTGCCAAGCAAGGTAAGCAAAGTTTTGTTACTGCGACCTGCTGTAGGTTTATCGCGTTACTTATTACCGGTGTTTGTAACAATTAAACCCAAACTCGGCGCTTTTTATTTAATCTGCATGCCTTGTGTCCGTAATGCTGTCGCTGTGTATGCCATGAAGGTAATGTAGGAGGTACAGCTCCACCCATTCTTAATCTCGGCCCTTGATGAAGGTGCGTGGTAAATTTACCCGAGCTGAGAAGAGACAAATATTTTGCTCCTGTCAGGAATCGAAATTTTGGTCGTCTAGCCCAGTCACTATGCCGGCTGACCTGTCCCGGCTCCCCTTTGTTTCCGTTGATCACAATTCATATAGCTGAAAATACTCAACTTTCTATCTCAATCTCTGAACAGGCTGCGTATTTTAACGTGTATTTTCCGGGACGAATCAGAGATTGACTACACGATGGGCTGGACGATTCAAAATTTGATTCCAGAGGGGAGAAGAGATTATCTTGCGTGAATTCAGGCTTCTGCCGCGAAGTAGACGAGAACTGCGCTCTTCTGGGCTGTTGCGCAACGGGTAGTGGTAATTCCATACCGACGTTTCAGGACAACCTGTCGGCACCGACTTCAAACGCAAGAACCCAAGACGACCCCAAGATTCTTGACCCTTGAAGATGGGACCGATACGTTGTCACGAAACGTCGGCAAGGAATTTCCACTACTCGCTGCGTAATAGCTCAGAACAGCGCGGTTCTCAAGAGATGTTCTTCTCCGAAACGTCGAGATCGTCTCTTAAGATCCCCTCCCCCTCTCATCCTCCTGCTCGAAGAGTACCGACGGTCTTTCCCGCGGCTAAAGCGGTCGAAGCGTGAATTTAACCACGCTCCTCCACCCAGATCCAAGATTGAGAATGAGTGGAGCTAAACCTCTCTTCCCCCTACGCCTTCATTACATGGACAAGGATAACCTTACTTTCTCATCTTCCTATGAAGCTGACGACAAGAACGGCATTTTTTTTTGTTGAAGCAGAGTGGTAACCATATGCACCACCCGCATTAAACAGGCTCTTAGACACTGCTCACGTTGCGTATTCACGTGTTTATTATCATTCGTGCAATATACACTGATTATTTCCGTAGATGTTTTAAACCAGCCGTTTTTCAAAATGCAGATGTCCTGTTTCACTGTGCGGTAGGAACTCAGTCAGTACCTATGGGTTTTATTTATACGCATTGAAGCAGTTAAATTGTTACAGAGAAGATTTAAAGGTCAAGATTGGAAATTAAGTAATGCAATTTAATGTAATAAATAAATTCATTTAATATTATTAATAATATTATGTTCATTATATTTAATTATCATATCATTATAATAATCAATATATAAAATAATCAATATATAAAATTATATTGATTAATATATATTATATTATATATAATACCATTATAATAATCAATATATATATTATATATTAATTAATGTATATTATTAATTAATAACGTTAAATACATGTAACATGAGTATTATTTGAGTAGTAAAGGTAAAGGTAAAGCAGTCCCGTTACAGGCCTGGAGTGGCCCAGAGGGTTCCAGGAAGTTAAGGTTCCAAGATTTCGTGACATCGGCACAGGATGGTGGTAAGGTTGTCAGCCTTACGCACCGGCCGCCTTTACCCCTAGGGAATGCTCCTGGTACTTATTTCTGTTAGAGGCTGAGTCGACCCCAGGGCCATAGTGAGATCGGAAGGATTTTATGTCAATGAAGAATTCCAGTGACACCGGCTGGGATCGAACCAGCGACCTTCCGATTTGTAGCACAGCACCTTAACCACTGTGCAACCGTGGTCCCCATTATTTGAGTAGTAATATAGACAATTGTAATGTAAACAGCATTTTGTGGCAAATAGTACCGAGACTGTGCAGCATATTTTAAAAAATGCTTCAAAATTCCTAGTCGTGTAAATATATAATGTAATGTGTTAGGTTCGAAGAGGGCCGCATAAAGGTTAAAATAATTCACGGAGGAAAACAACTTCTTTTCAAATATAGGGGTCAATTCACAATGATGAGTAAGAACTCCGAATAAATAGCGAAATTGCAAAAAAGTTGAAGACTCTTTAAAGCTTTAAATAAATCAAAGGTTTTCGTTATATTCTGAGCACAGCAAGTCAGCAAAAGGAAGAATAAATTTGGTCTACAGATGGCATTCGCCAGTTTTCCCTACAGTGCAATTAGAACCTTGTTTTCTCCTCGTTGTAGTGTTTCGACTATCCCAGTTACATGCGACTAGTATTGACAGTGCCAGAAGAACAGCTAAGAGAAGCTTGTCAGAGGATCGCGGAATTCTGCAGGAGGTACCACAGACCGGAAAATGGCAGCGATAATGCTGACAGGCGTAGGTCTTCTGCAAATGAAGCGGGCAATTGTGTGGACACACTTACTTCAAATAATGCAGACACTAATGTGGAAGCACTCAATTCAAGGAACGCCAAAACTAATGTGGAGACATGGACTTCTAATAAGCCCGACACTAATGTTGACACACCCACTTCAAATAAAGCCAGCGCTGATGTGGACACACCCATTTCAAATAAAGCCAGCACTTATGTGGACACATCCACATCAAATAAAGCCAGTACTAATGTGGACACACCCAATTCAAATATAGCCAGCATTATTGTGGGCACACTCAGATCAAATATAACCAGCACTAATGTGGACACGACCACTTCAAATAAAGACAGTACTAATGTGGACACACCCACTTCAAATAAAGCCAGCATTAATGTAGACACACTCAGATCAAATAGAGCCAGCGCTAATGTGGACACGTTCACTTCAAATAAAGCAAGCCATAATGTGGACACCCTTGTTTCAAATAAAGCCAGCACTAATGTGGAAACCTCCACTTCAAATACAGTCAACACTAATGTGGACACATGTGCAGCCAACACGCTGACAACCCATTGCTCCACACTGAAAGTCCCATAAATTAGTCATTAATAAGGAAGTTGGAATAAGACCGGAACGTGCTGCTACAGCCACCACAGTTGTGTCTGTCCTCTCACATTGATGTGTTTGTCCAATACGATGGCAGTTCCCGTTGTTAAACCTCGCACAAATTTTCGTATTCACCTCGAGTCTAATGACAAACATGAGGAAGAGCTATCACTTCTGCCACCAAACTTTCCGTAGGTTATCTGTTCTGAATAATTAGTCTATAGTTAATTGCTTCTGCTCACATTTATGCTTTATATTTGAGATTCTTACAGTAATTAACACTAACAGCGTGGTCTTCTGACACCGTTTACTCTGTTGCTGCCATCTGTTGAGTTTGTCCGCGGTGTTTATACGCTCTTACCACCAGAGAGCACCGTTCACAGTCGAGAAGATTCTCGGTGCTTGCACTTATTTTTAAGCCCAAAGAGCACCACGCAGAGTTATTGCAATGTGTCTGTGTGCAGGCAACAACAGTCGCTCCAACAACTCGCTGCTGCAAACAGTGGAAACATGGAGTTTGTCTAATGTAAGATTAACGTGAAGGAGACAGAGGAACTTCCCCTCCTCCTTTGCTTCATGTTGTAGGCAATAAAGCCTATTTCGTCTTCGCGTATTCATTCCAGATTTTCCAAAATGTTTCTCGGTATGGGCGTCATTTCAGTTTAGACTGTAGATATCTGTTCCAGTACTTTCCCAGCTGCCATTCCATCCACATGTTTTCAACCACTTTGTTTTCGGTCCAACGGATTCTCGGGTAAAATTATTAAATGACCTGCATCTTGATAAGCTTAGTAATAAAATCTAATTTGTTCTCAGTCTTTTTGCCTCCATTTTGTATAAGCTTATAGGTGCTCTGAATTACGCAGGGGAAGCAAGGAAGGCAGAGATTTGTGGGATAGACTGAACGTTACAAGGACGGGATGTGGGACTGAATTGATTTTTCTTGTGGTTGTGACCTTGTTGAATTATATAAACGTAAAAGCAAATAAGTTAATCCGCCTCAACTTATCTCAGAAATTACACATTTCCTCTTCAAAATTATCCTTTAATTTTTACTGTCATTTTCAAACAAAGAACCAAGTACTTTGTTTCAAGCAGTGCTGCTTGTAACTTGTATTCCGAAAGTAGCCGGTTCAACACTCGGCTACCGTACTGTCTGAGGCAATTTATAGCTTTACTCAGTCATCTGTAAGCTTAATATGAGGACACAACAGTTGCCTTTCACGTGTTGTCTAATGATCCAATCTTACTTCCTGAAATGCTCGCAAAGTTCTCAAACAAACCACAAATTAACAAGTTACAGAAATAAACGATCCGCGCATAAGTGGAGGTGAGGCGCGCATAGCGACAGTCGCCAACAAGCGACTGGAGAGCGTCTACATGGGAACGTCTGAAGAGGAATCATGCAGCTTGTACCAACAATAGTCTAGCATCAGGGTCTCTTGACCGGCGATGACGCCATAAGTCAATATTATCGTATTCTATTGTTCTTTAAAGAAAACCCAGTGTAGCTAAGTCAGAATAGTGACTGAGCTGCATGCTGGATATCCGAGAAATCGTGGTTGCTGCAAAGCTTCCAAGTCGGCCATGGGTCGCCACCGGCCCCCTGTTCATTGTGTGTTGCGGGAGACAGGAGGTTTTCTTAGGGAGTACAGTGGCCTGGGCCTGAAGGTGGAGACCAACATCAACATCATGGCCTTTGAAGTTATAATTTTATGTTGATGTTGATGTTACTAAAAAATTCTCATGGTGGTCTGTTATCATTCCACTGTGCATCCGTTCCTGCAGAGCTCCGACGAAATTCCATCCAAAATTTGTTTTCCGGGACGTGACAAACCAGAAGCAGACATTTATTACCAACAGCTCTAAGTGACTGAAGTCTGAAATTTCATTCTCTTCTTAAAGAAGGTCCAACTTATAATCAATAGTTAAGGATAAACGTGTATGTTCAATATGATCATTTGTTTTATTGTAGATATTTCTCGAGACCGTGAATACAGCAATAAAAGATATTTGCATCTATGCATTGTGGTATTTCTATTGTTGGTTTGCTTGATCAACAATGACACATTGTGACCTAGAAAGACGTCTCTACTGTCAAGATGAAGACGGTCCCAGTGGCCGCGCGGTCTAAGGCGTGGGTTTGCGGCCGCTCGTCTGCTGAGATTGTGGGTTCGAATCCCACCGAGGGCATGGACGTTTGTCTGTTGTGAGTGTTGTGTGTTGGCAGGTACAGGTCTCTGTGACAAGCTGATCACTCGTCCGGAGGAGTCCTATTGAGTGTGGCGCGTCCTTGTGTGTGATCTAGAAACCTCGTGAATGAGGAGGCCATGGCCAACTGGGGGGCTGTTGCGCCAAAAACAAACAAACAAAAAACTGTCACGATGAAGGAAATTGTGTGCTTGGATATGACACTATATAGTACGGTAATAACTAAAGCTTTGGAGGAAGATATTGCCTCCATCTTCCAGGTAAAATTATATCTATGTGTTAACACACACCGACAGTAACTTGTCGACTCGCTTTGCCATTTCTGGAGCTCCTATTTCAAAAGGTGCTGTGAAGCTCCAGGCTCGCCAACTGCTCTGTAAATCCATACACAACACTTTGACTTGTCACCACAACAAAGTCTTGGTGTGTGAAGTAAGGTGATCTCGGAGGCCAAATGTTAGGCGTCACATGAATCAGAAGATTATGTCCATTTTTTGATTGTTCGGGAATGGAGGAGGGGGTGGGGTGGGGTGATTAGCTACAATGGCTGTTTGTTGGGGCTCATATGTCTCTCGTTATGTACAAAGTTAAGAAACGCTGTATTGATCTTAATGACATTTGATAATGGGCATTTTCACTAAAACACGTCGAAGCTCCCCGTATCTTCAGACTGGTCAAAATAACAACCATCTTAAATAAACGCTTACGTGCCTTCGGTGCCCGCATATCGACCACAAGCTACTAAAACATGTAACGTATCGGCTCCAAAAAAATATTTCGAACGGAAGTTGTAGAGAAATATAAAGCACACATTTTATTCTCCGGCTGTAAATATTTCGAGATTTTTGACAATTAAATGAAACGCATTTCACTGCAGTCACAAATCACAGGCCTACGGGCAAAAAGCAAAGTAGATGTAACACAACTCTCAGACTGCTCCTGCAGGCCTATGTAAATTTTATTTCTATCTCTAATTCTTAAACATTCGTAGTAATTACGACAAAAAATCTTCTCAAGACAAGTTTAGTATCTCAAATTTGTAATTTTAATTTTAACAGATAAGTCAGAGAGTTAGGGTAGCTCGGCTGGTGTAATGACCATGTTGTACACTCGATTTCTGAGCGATCAGTGGAAGCAGAACTGTACTCCTGACAAGGCCAAGAGATTATGGTCTTCTTCCTAAAGCTCAGATCAGCTCTGAAACCTATCTAATAGGATCCAGAGGTCCTGAATCTGCAAGTAAATTGGCCGGAGTCTGAAGCTATTATTCACGTCCATTTAGTGTGGAGGTTAATAACGCGTGGAGCTGTATATCCACTCCCCCACGCCTCTTCATGGCATGGTGCTCAATTAAGCACAGGAACGGTCTCATGTTAACGGCCAAGTACATCGGTCCATCTGAGTACAGTCACTCGGCGATCAGAGGACCGGGGTTCCATTAATGCTGAAATAACACGCCTTCTTTATGTACAGCATCTAGACCTAATTTGGGGTCCACAACTTCCCATCCAGTTTGCACCGTAAACTCATTCCCCCGAGGTCAAACTGTATAGATGACCACTTGTCTGCATCTAGTACCTAGTTTAAGAATATGTGGAACTAGGTTTATGCCTTTATTATTCCATACTTCGTGGTGTTAGATGTCTGTTATTAAGGTAAGTGTGCAAATGAACTTAGGCCTGTCCCAATTAAGCACAGCACCATGAAGTGCTTACTGTCTATCGAGGGTAAAATTATACGGAGAAGCGTAGAGATAAGGGCTGGGCGAGCGTTGATTCGTAGTTCGATTCCCGTCATGGGCATGACTTTTTTCCATTGTCTGGCTCCCAGCAAAAACAAGAGCTTTTCTCCGAGGTCAGATCGGCCGGGGCGTGAAGACATCTAGTGCCAAGGTTAAGAATGCGTGGGGGCTACAGTGTACCTCCTTTCCTACCATACGCCTCCATAGGGTGTACAGTGAAAACTGGAACTTGGCAGGTAGGACTTATCACAACTTTCAAAATATGGCAGCCACGTGTTCGGTCCGTGGCCTGATATCTGTGGTTTGTATAATTCGAAGCATGCAAGGCGACTAAGTGTAATGAAATGTTATCAGGCTAGCAGCCGCGCCAGGTAATTGAATGGCGAAAAAAAACCGCCGTTTCGATTTTCTCGAAACGGCGGTTTGCTGGACAGCCAAACACTTGACGCGGCTGCTAGCCCGATAATATTTTGTCGAATCTGTAAATTTAATTTTCTGAACGTCTTAGGCAGGGTGATTCATTTAAAACTGTACCCAGTACAAAAGTTCTTATCTTGCTTTTTCACTGAATATCGCGCTCACAGAACCTGCTACAAGTGTCCACTTGACCTGAGTACAAGTACCAGTCTGACTGACCATGTTTCGAGAGACAAATTTAATAAATTCTGCGCTAAAGGCTAACACAGTATACAGACACACACAAACACACACACTCTCTCTCTCTCTCTCTCTCACATACACACACACACACAAGTTTAGGTGAAAAAGAAACAATTTAAAGACGTGTAGGCTATCAGTTTATGCCACGTCGTTTTCAATATTCGATTTTGTCATTTCATCATCATCATCATCATCATCATCATTGGCACAACAGCCCCTTTTGAGCCAAGGCCTTCTTCAGAAGCTTCTGCCAGCTGTCCCTATTCCTTGCAGCATTCCTCCAATTTCTCTCCCCCAA
>Ga0131853_10017224_pt1 | contig 13164 bp, 8 predicted proteins | sample TergutLab28metaG_FD_92764 | JGI IMG/M metagenome (GOLD analysis project Ga0131853, IMG submission 92764) | Labiotermes labralis P1 segment gut microbial communities from Petit-Saut dam, French Guiana - Lab288 P1 (version 2) (version 2) | ecosystem: Host-associated > Arthropoda: Insects >...
AAAAAAAAAAGGAAAATTCCCCCCCCCCCCCCGGGAATTGTCACTAGGTACAATACAAAGTACCAACTATTGAGCTGATGATTAGTGTTACCGTACTGACGGTTGAAAATTCAACAGAATGTCCCCTGATCTGTTACGAACAGTACACTGTTACTCTTTACAGATCCTACATGAGTTACGAGCAACATTCAATTGCGAATACAACGAACATAGCCTTTCATAAAAATATGTTCCCGCGGTAGGCGCGTGATATGCACCCCACTGTCTATTTGTTGTAAAACATATGGTTCACTATTGGTCCTTTGTTAGGTATGGAGGTATCAATTGGCCGATTTCTCTCTCGGTCTATCCTTTAGTTCAAGTCTTCGTAGAAACGCGCATAATTTTCCTTCTACCTCCCACTTGCAAAATCTGATCTTACTGGAATACATAAACAGACAGTCAACTGACACCGGTTGTCCACCGATCGAGAACAGTTCTTTATGTGGGAAGGGGGGGGGGCGGAACTCAGTTGATGCCTCCCTACTGTTTCAACAGAATACAGAACAGTTCCAATTTCCGAAAGGGCGGGCTAAAGCCAGAAGTTTCATCTTAAATTCAAGATGTTTAAAATTTACTGTTTTGCAAACAGATAACGAAGTAACATACAGGAAATAAAAATCGCTGTATTCCACCCACACGACAGACAGCTACACCTGTTCCTCTTTACAACGGCTCGTCGTTCATCATCATATTCACTATGGCAAAGCATGGCTCTATCGTCACAATCTCGTCCTTACCATATTGCCTCTTATCATCCTAAATTTACCACTTTTGTTACTGCCGCGAATATCAAGACACAACAAATTCGAGCCATTCGTTATATTTTATCTCGCAGTGACTGGAAACACATAGCTTGCACTAACAAGTGTCTGTGGGTAAAATTTAAAAGAAAAAGTTCTTGAAGTAAAGAGTGAAGGTCAACGCGATAACACCAAGGCACATTTCCGGACTCAGCTTTGTGGCCCCAGACGTTAGGGAAATGTGAGAGATGATTCACAGCAGAAGACGTCTTATCGTTTGTTGTGGGATCGCGTGGACATTGTGTGTTATGTTGTTTGAAAATATTTGTTGACAGGGCCAGTATGAGAACACAGCGGTCGCACAGCGCCACACAGTGAGTAGACGTCGTTACTACTGGTGTAGTGTAAAATACGCGTACAGTAGCTTATGAGTGTGTTTGGAAATTCCTCCCACAGACGCCTAGAGCTATGTTTCTCTCTAAACGTATTTCGGGTACACAAAGGCAGGTATTCAAAATAACCTAAAGCACACACATAGGGTGATGAGGGTGGGGTGGTCAACGTCACGCCCCGGCCGCTTTAACCCCGGGAAAGACCTGGTACCAATTGCGTAGCGGGCTGGGTGGGACCCAGAGCCGGTGTGGACGGGTGCGGAAAATCTCGATTCGATCTCCGGACCGTCCAGCCCCTAGCGAGTCGCTTGTTCGACTGAGCTATCCCGGCACAACAGACACCAGATGAAAGGAATACGTTAATAAAATAGGCAGGTTGTCAGACTTCGCCTATCCTTTCAGTAGGATATACTCCCAACAACTGAAATAAACGTAAATAAACAACACAGTGCATCAAGCTTGTACATAGGCAATTTCCGGCTGTAAACAATACAGTGTACCCCCGGCGATGCAGACTGAAGGGTATATCTGATGCAAAATTTAAACAGTCGTAACTGACCTTCTCATAACTGCCACAGTTTAGAAGCCAGTACAGCTATGTAGATACAGGGACGAGGACAAGGCTGGACGTCCGCAGCACCGCACTTCGATTCCCGACAGGGTCAAGAACTTTGTCCGTTCTTTAAAATTTCAAGGCGGGCTCTGGGATCCACCCAGCCTCCTACTTAATTGGAGGTAAAGCGGCCTTAGCGTGAAGCTGACCACACAACCCCCTATACCATGCTGAGGTCAACAATTGGAGATATACAGACGCTCCCTTGGCGTCTTCGTGGCGTGCAAGGGACAGCATTACTTGTGATCATCTGCGAACACTCGAACACCTTTACGAATGCACGGCACTTCTCTGCCCTAAAACTGGAAGGAAGCTGATATATGGCAACAGACACTGTCCGACTATTTTACGATGTACAAAGGTGTTTCAAAACATAACATAAATGTTAGCCGCATGAAGAAATACGGCAGACTAGTATCGACCACTACTGTTATGGAGTGCTATCAACAGCGACAGCGGTCATGAGAGCATCCAAAGTAGTCGTCATCAACGAACGTACGACTTCATGTGAAGTTCCTGCTAGTTTGGTCTGATTTCAATCAAACATGAATTTTCTATCGGATTTTGGTATAACCTCCACCGTATAATTTCGTGAAAATCCGTCAAGCGGAAGCCTAGGTGTTGAACGTGGACGGAAAGACACGACGAAACAACAGCCATTTTTGGTAACTTAACGAATGCGCCTAAAGAGAGAGAGAGAGAGAGAGAGAGAGACGGTATATTTATTGATACCTAAGATTCAGAAAATACGACCGAAATGAACTGCTCATACGCAAAATAATTTCGCCTTAGGTATTTGCACAAAAACGACCTGTTTTTCGAAAGCAAATACCGCACAAATTCAGCTTTTACTCGTACACGAGAACGCCTCATGTTAATTTGAATGATTTGAATGAAGTCATCCCGTTGTGTATCTATATATTCACTTTATTGCTATATATTGCCGTCAACACAACTATAATAGAATATAATATTAATGCAACATGTTTCGACTTCAATAGTCATCTTCAGGCTAAGCTAAGAATCGTTATTGCTTTACAGGGTGGTTGTGTGCATTTGGGATACCATATGGCTTACAGTGTTTTTATACACAATGTGACTTATATTTACTGTGCTATTATAAGTAGGGTCTAATGTTAAAGTATATGTTGGCACACCCTGCTTATAATAGCACAGTAAATATAAGTCACATTGTGTATAAAAAACACTAAGCCATATGGGATCCCAAATGCGCACAACCACCCTGTAAAGCAATAACGGTTCTTAGTTTAGCCTGAAGATGACTACTGTAAGTCGAAACATGTTGCATTAATATTATATTCTATTATAGCTGTGTTGACGGCAATATATAGTAATAAAGCCTCATGTAAAGCGAATGTTAGCCTGCAGTACTGCTGTAAGCTTTGAACTTCGGGTTAATAAAGTCCAAGACAAAACCGACCCTTGAATATTCCACAGGTGCGCAAAGTCATAATACGAACACGCCACAAGCGCTAATGTATATTACGGCCTAGAAAATCGATATACTACATCAGGGCTGAGGAAACAGTTGTATCTGGGTCACATCCGACACATCGGACACGTTAATACAGAGGCCTTCTGAGTGGTGGTACCGTGCATACTTGTACGTGGACATCAGCGATCCGCAGAACATACTACACTTATCGCTGGGGTTTGCTACCTTCATCACCTGAAGCAAATAACACCACATGCAGCAGGGTACTTCTTGAGAAGCTAACAGTTAATATGAAGACCAAGATATTTTCCGCCTTGCATAACGTCCGAATGTTCGTTACAGTGCCCGCAACAGCCCGCCACTTCCTCCTGTCCAAAGTCAAATCAAGTCCATATCCTCAAGCCTTAACTATTTAAGATTCGTTTTAATATTATCCTCCCACCTACATTTAGGCCTCTCAAGCTGTCTTTTACATTCGGGTTTCCGATCCCAATTCTGTGTTCTTATCTCAGCTCTCCCATGCTTCATATCTACCGTTCTTGTGTTTCTCCAGAATGTTACCGCCGTAACTGATACCGGATCAGGATCTGCGGCATGCTATTACCATAGTACATCAAAAGGAAACGTGAAACTGGCTATGTTGCGGTAATGTAAAAATACGAGACGAGGAAGAAGACGTAAGCAGCTACTGGAAGATCTTACTGAAGCGAGAGGATATTCCAAGTAGAACGCGGAAGCACTGGATCGCACTCTGTGGAGAACTCGCTTTGGAAGAGGCTATGGGCCTGTCGTAAGACTGACAACGGAGCAATGATGAAGTACTGTCCTGAGCCACTCTTTATCATCAGCAAGCAGCACGGACGCAAAACGTTTTCATAGTAGTATCGCCACCTACAATAACTGTTTTGCAATGACGTCATTCGGATGCACTGATTAGTCCCTGAGCAAGGTTACACGCCTTCATTAAATGCACACTCTGACATGTAAAGTTTGTCACTTCCTGCCACTGCGCTTGTGGGTGGTCGGCTGAGTGGGTTATGTTAATATGATAAATGAGCCGACGGGCCGTGATAAGTGAGACTTGTCAGATAAAATAACAAACCCTATACAGCGGCAAGTAAACCATCCATTTCCATTACCTAACGACGAGCTTTTTTAGTTCTTACAAATTTATTTCACTGGCGATCATGCAGCGCAAGCATAACATCGCTGCAATCATGCGGGTCAAACTTAAAATTGGTACGCAAATGATGTGTTTGCGAGACATGCATCCCCTGACGCTCTGCAACGGCACTGACTGGTAGTCCAGTAAGTGTATGATTTCGTCACTAATGCTACAGCGATTACTGCCCTTGCAGCATGAAGGAATGTATTCATTCCGTGAAGCCATCGAAACACCCCCATTCCCGTTCTAAAAATTCACCTGCAGATGACAAGGTTTCGTCACCATTATCAATAAATCTCAGAGGCAGCCATTCTAAACTACTAAGCTTGATCTCCGAAATACACGTTTTGCACATGACAGCTGTACGTGGGCTGTTCAGGAGTAAGAAATAAAAATCTGTTTATCTGAAAACGGGAAAATAAACACTGTTTTATAAACGGAAGTACTATGAAATATTTATTCGGAGTTTAGCATTAAAAAGAAAAATTAGACATTCGAGTTTTTATTTTTATTTTTTAGAAATAGCCGTGCCTTTTGTATACGTTGCTATTGTAAGCATAACTGATTCGATGCCCGTCCGCGCGAAGACCGGGCAAGTGGGTAGTATGAAAATGCAGCCTAATGTAGGATAAAGTGAGCATGAAATAAATAAGAGACGGGAGATAAAAACAATGGAAGGAAAGAACAAATTAACCCTTTAAACGCCGAGTTAAATTCCATCTGACATTTTCTGGCATTATGAGGAGCTCACTATATTTTCCACGTTAGCGGGTTAAGGGGGAAAAAAAAACTAAAAGAAGCTGTGAAATGACGAATCAATGACGCAACTAATTAATTCACGCGCTGTACGTGTCCCTCAAGACCACTGGCAAAACGAGTGACGTGACATCAAGACGGCTATAATCACGTTCAGAACATCAAGGCGCTCCTTCTGCAACTGAATCTCTTTTTAAAGCCTCAGGTTTGTCTCTGTCTTGCAGTGCCTTAAAGAGGCCGTTGTTCGTGAGCGGTGGATGACCTTGGTAAAAATGAGGACTTTAATATTAGATTCCCCCTCCTTCAGGTCAGCGATGACCAGTCAACAACGTGCTGTGTACTGTCATGCAGGGGTGTCCTGTAGAACTCAGGTAAAAGCGTTGTACAAAAGTATCTGTCTGTCGGTGATGTAGCCAATTGGTAATCTGCCAAGCGGAAAGAACTCAGGAAAGAGAGGCAGAGGAGATCAAATCAGAGAATTTTAATTATCGTACTAGATGACTGCCTTGTATATTACACTACGGTACACGAACTAACACACTAAGCAAATGTAAGCATAATGAATTGCATAGATATAATAGAACTTCGAGGAATGTTTGCTGAGGTATGCTGCCATTTGCCTAAATAGAGCTAAGATACCGTAACTGGAAAATCAGAGTCTTTTAGGTGATCAACTTTTTCCCCTGGTCAGGATTCGAAACGGTTACATCCTCGATGCAAGTCGGACGCGTTACCTCTGATCTAACCGGATCGGTAAATTATTGCGTTCAACTCTCCTCATTGTACCGAGAAACAAGTTACCAGTCCGGACTCATTCAAATGTTTTGCAACTCTAGTAGCTTTTCAGTTCTAGTTCACAAACCTTTTGCAGCGCTGATGTTGGTATCGCTTTTTTCTCTCCCTCTTCTACAATTTCAACACAACTGCTATTAATTCCATAACAGACATCCGTTAAATCGCAAACTGGACGTCACAAAAATAGCAACACATGACCAATTCAGCAGACGGAAATTCGGACTGACACCGCTAGCGATTCTGCGCAATTACACACACAGGATCACAGGATTTCAGAGGGAGGAGGTCAGTAGTACAGCGCAGATGGTGTGAGCAAACCAAATAAGGTACATGCCGCTCTCATATGTTGCTGCGGGCGCAATGTAACAGTGGTTAGGCCGAGACGGGAATAGACGTTTCGAAAGCTAACACAGAAACATATTTTGCTGCGCACCTTCAATTTCTCTGTTCATACATGCTATACATATATGGAACGTGTGTGTGATCTAGACCTCCAAAATACATCCCGCTCCTCTCGCATATCAATTTCATAACAATTGACTATCAACTACCATTTGCTGTTTCAAACGGAGAGTTTAATGTCTTCAGTACTCTTCACAAGGGGTTAACAACATAGGTGAAGTAATCTTACACTCGTGACATCACGTTATGGGAGTGTGTAGGTGGCGGGAAAGTAAAGCGCCATGCATTCCAGGCATTCATACTAAATGACAGTGAATAAATAGCTGGCGACCCTGTCATTATGCCTCAAGGGGAAAGGACTATATAACAGAGAAAATTACATTAACAGGAAGCTTCAAAGTGTGCACAAAAATGGAATTAGGCTTGTCAGATAAGGATAGTGATGGGCGAAAATAGAGAAAACATGGAGAAAATAAAAAGTGCAGTCTACAACATTTTGGCTGAAACCCCCCAAGCTGAGGAGAAAGAAAGCAGGAAGAGCAGAATAATAAAATATGAAGAGGATAAAGTCTTGGCAAACATAAGAAAGCAAATGAGACGAATAAGATACCGGTGGAGAAAACAGAAACAGGAAAAGTAAAAAAAAAACACATATTCAAGAAAACGCAGAATGAAAAACAACGGAGAGAAAAGGGCGATAAGAATAAAATAAACACAGCAGAAAGAATATGAGGCCGAGTGGTAATGTACTTTATATGCTACAGATCCGTAAGCTGAAGAATGCTTATGCCAAGCAACAATCCAACAAGTGCCCACTACAACTATCTCCGGTACGGTACACATCTTCACCCAACTAAACAGGGTGTGTATGAACTGTACACAGATAAGAAACAACATAAACACATTCAATTTTGATGTGCTTTGATGTGTTCAAGTTTATGTTTTTAACGACAGCATAATTTGATATTTTATTACAGCAAGGAGCGCTTAATATATTAACTGTAACATCGGGTGGTTTCAAATACACATTTTGAGCAACCGTTTGTATATTGTTTGTATTCTTGTATGACGCCCTGATGATTGGTCGCAGAAGCGACCGAAACATGTCGGTGAATAATATATGATAAAACATATTTTATTGATGAGCATTTGTTGGTATGTTAGACAGTATTTTACCATATTCTACATCGGATAGCCCCATTTTTAAAACTATGGAATAAGGTACAGAAAGGCAGACAATGGGTTTAATAAAGAGGAAATACTAAAAATAAATATAAAGAATAAGGAAAGATTACGGGAGAGCGCAGAAATGAAAATGACAGACACAGGAAATACTGAAAAAATACGGTATCTTTATAGGTCGTACCCTTGTAGGACCTACTCAGGGACGACTCCTTTTTATTTCCCAGGGTCAATTTGATGTCTTTTTGAAACTCAGGGCAACGCCACGATGACAGCAACTGCACAAGCGGACACATTCGTTATGCAGAGACGCTCTGAACCTATCACACAATGTTTCAGGATACACGAAAATATGACTCTATTCGTCCACTCCGTCCTCTCCAGAAAACATATCCATTACTTACGACGAAGCGATATAATCTACTAGAAAGAATTTACCGATCAATTCAATATTACCATCTATTACTTTTAGCGCGTAATCGATTAGCAGAATGAAAAGGTGCAGTGACTGAACCTAAACCTGATATATCCAACGGACAACAGGACATGTACTGTACCTGCTGATGGTGCTGTATTCCTAAATCAAACAATGGCAAGCTGGCAGAATGCAGTCAGCAACGTGTGTACGTATGAAGCTACTCAAACGCGGTTCCACGAGTAAGCTGGCCCAGACGCCACGTCCATCAAATTATGTTAGAGAAATGTCAAGTACTTATCAGAATAAATTTAATAATATTCTAGAACATATGTTAATGTTTGTTTTCACATACGAAGCAAGAAGGCTGTAAACGAATCGGGTAAACGGATCACAAAAGCGACTGTCAAAATTTCTAACATGCAGCTCTTGTTGTGGGTACATTTACGCAAAACATACAAACGGTCGTCCCACTTATTATTCAACTATAATTAATGACATTATTTAAACTGGAATTTATGTTCATAAAAAATACATATGATCACATATAAGGAAAGAAGGATGCATATACACAGTCTTAACATTCTTTTAATAAAACCAACGAGATGGACTAATATCTCAAATTGATTTTTGGACTGCGCAAGCAGTCAGCATAACCTGTATGACCTATACCTATTGCTGTGTGTACAGTGCTAGACTTCTGATGGTGGACAGAGAAACTGTTCGAAACATGTAGAGTCCTATTCCAAAAATCAATTTGAGATATTAGTCCATCTCGTTGGTTTTATTATAAGAATATATCATGATGCACGGTCCTCTGAATGTCAAACAGTCTAAGCAGCCGAAACATGTAGCTGTAAAACAGCTATGTGTTTCGGCTATATACTGTATAGCCATCAACAGGCCGAACATTGAACCACAAATATGAACAAACTATAATTCAATGCAGTATTGTATTGTATTGTACTGTATTGTATTGTACTCTTCTCTTACATACGTATATTTAATACACAACAGGTGGGTCTTGTCTAAAAACAACATTTGCTCAAATTCACACATTCCCACAGCCTCTACACTCCAGTTACAACTGTAATAACCTTCATTAAGCGATACTTAATTTAAAACACGCATAAAGGTCACCACAGTTTTATTCAAAGCTGCGACGGGACACATATTTTTTGTAACCACACAGTGAATGAGTTTTGGTATCAGAATTAAGCTAAAATGTTACGATTACTTTAATGTTTACGCAGCAGCCCTGTTGACACGCGACATGCCCTACGCACTGACAGTAGTCAAGTGACTGACAACACCGCCATTATCGATGTTCGTCAGAGGAAAACGTCAGAAACCACATCTATTCGCCTCCATCAACACAACTACCACTCTTAACGCCTATTTTAATTGTATCTCCGCAACATATGTATTGCTAAGCACGTCGTTTTCAAATAAGGTTTGAAGCTTTCATGGCAAAGAGATGGATTAAGCGTGAACTGAGGCATCCGCCGCGATGAAGATGAGATCTGCGCTCTTCTAGGATACCACGGCAGTAATCCCAGAAGACCGGAGATCTAGATGGATCACATTCATGTCGGGCGAACGGGGGCGCCAGTGTCGTTAAAATCCCACGTCCCGGAGACCTATTCTGTTTCAGTCTCCATCGAACCTGAAGACGGAGACACAACAGGTCTCCGAAAAACCGGTTCGCATTACAACTCTGCCGCAACTGTACACCCGCAAGACTTTTCGTGCAATTGTCATACATTTTCTTATCTCAGCGTATGAGACCTTTTTCCCATAACTGGCATATTTAACTAACATCTGTCATTTGTGTAACATCGTGGGAACTGTAGACTTGTACAGATACTGGCAATTTGTCCTCTTCCCACACACTGTCAGTAAATGTGACAACTCAAAAGAATGACCAACGCTAGACATGACCTTCAGATCTGTTGCCACGTTATCACGATTCATTTACATAGGTTCCTTATCTGACAAACACACCGTTAGTAACTTCCTGTCGGCTGGCTTGTCAGAACTTGCCTGAATCAATGATCCGCCTATGACCGTGGTTTCGCGGAGAGGTTATGGCAGCGAACTTCAAGCACAACGCACAATTACTGGCACAGCTGTCAAATACAAGGGCCGGGACACACTGCTTGTATACCTAATGCCCGACTTTTTTTGAGCCAAGGATGCAGTTATTCGATCATCAGCGGTCGCTTTACAACAGCCCCAGCCGTCATCTGACAAATGTGACCGGTTTTCAGCATGAATAATGTGTCAAAGTGTAGGGAATTTTCCTAATCCTAAAATTACGAAGCATCAGGCACGATCAACGTCACCAGTTTAGTTATTCACGTGAAAACAGACGTTTGTCATCATGGACAAAGAAAAGGCCACGATCTTTACAATAAGTGGTTTGCTCCACATTACAACGCGACATGTCCGCGCTGGATCTGTAAGATACACAGGCGGCCGGACAGATGGACAAGGCCATCCGTGGTTTTACGCTTCGCTCTGTAAAGAACGCCCGCAAGTTATTGTCTTAGAATGTTACACAATGGAAACACAAGCGTACTGTGCGTTCACAGCATTCGAATCATTATTCCAGGAATCACCCACCAAATCTAATGTCTGTTATATACAAGACAGGCAATGTACATATAAACGTAATTTTGAGACGGGGCCGCGTATCCATTGTCGCAGTGGAAAATCAATAAGCATTACGTACTCTGAGTGTGTCTGTGTGTAGCCTGAATTATTCAGCATCCAGTGCGCATGCGCCGTATTGTATTGTTATCTGTGGCCCTCTGGTTTTACCATATTTTTCCACTTTTTCTCACAAACGGCATGATTTTCGCAAAAAAGGTTACTAGATATAAAACATGTGTTTTACTTTTCTCTACAGCTTTTGCCTAAAACACTTCTCATTCTAGAAGAATTCAACGAGATATTATCATAAATGTACGTAGGTCGTAATGTTACGTGCCGGTTATTCTTGTCAGATTTAATACAACTCGAATTTCTTCGACAGGTTTTCGAAAAATACTCAACTATCAAATTTCAAAATCCGTCCAGTGGGAGCCGAGTTGTTCCAAGCGGACAGACAGACAGACAGACGGACAGACACGATGAACCAAAGGGTCGCTTTTGGCAGTCTTGCGAACGCGCCTAATAAAACGAACGTGACACTGAGCGAACTGGCACTGAAATGTCACAAACTAGAGGAACAGTCTGTGGATCTAAACTCGACGGTTTGCAAGGAGCTACAGGTTTCGTCACTTGTTGACTGCCAGCAGGCAGCATCGTCGGTGCATTATATCACATGCTGTAAACACAGTCTAGTGCTCCTGAGGATGGGCGAAATTATCGTCCGAAACATGTTGAGCTGATTGAAATTATTAATAAAATTATTAATGTTGCATCTAGTTGGCTGTTTATATTATTGTATCAATGATGCACGGTCACACAAATATCAAAGTAGTTTAATCAGTTGTATAAGGGGCAGGAGATTCCACCGAAAGATTGGTACCTACTTACCGACCTACACGGCTTCACATCCCTGAGAACTGTAATCTGCATTTGGTTTGGTTTGGTTCGGTTTACGAATATCTACTTTAGATTTGTTTGGTTCCACTTAGTACAATGTAACACAGTTTCGTTCGGTTCGGTCAGGCTTAGTGAAATCAAAATTTCCTTCGCACCCAGGATTTGGTTGCGAACACAAAAATAATACCTATCCCTATACGAAATCGGGTCAATTGCACGCACTGTATTGGGCATTGCTGCATCCTTGTTAATATTCCATACATTCAAACCATATGCTAACAGATACAGCCATCCCACGAAGAACAACAGCAATTAGGTCTTTCTGTATATTTTGCAAGCCACCATGAAGATTTGGTCCCGAAAGCCTTAGAACACAGTTACGTATCGTTAACGACTTCAACTATCATTCTGCTTGCCATCAAAAAGCGAGGTAATCCACCGGGTCTGAAGCAGAGATTTCCCATGGGCGCATTTAAGAGTCATAAGCGTGTTCTGTGGCCAAATTACCTTAAAAAGTCTAACTTTTTACACGTAAAACAAATCCTATATAGAAGAATGTTACTAATTCACACTTTAAAGCAGAGTAGGGATAAAGTCTGAGTACCTTAATTTACAGCAGCTCATTAAATGGAAACATACTCAATGGACGTTCTTCCGCAGCTCACTGAACTATGCGCATTCTGAGGTGAAGTATTGCAGCCCTGAAGCACAGACCCACAGCACCGGCTTGAAAAGTTCAGTGAACTTGCAGAAGAAATGGAAAACGTTTGCCTTGTACTCGAAAAATGGTTTCAGCAAAAAGTTAAGCAAATAGTCACGAAAATTAATTATGGTCATGTTTGAATGCCCCTGTATATGATAATAATTAACCGATCTGACAGATTAAACAACAAACAACAGAGAACTTGTCAACATAATAATCGTAGAACGTGGTACGCGGTGGCGGATTTGGTCGAGGCAATACGCCACAAGCCGGAATGTCGTGTTTTCGATTTCCGAGGGGGTCATTTGGATATTTCATTGACTTAATCCTTCCCCCGCAATATGGCCCTGGGGTCGACTCAGCCTCTAACAGAAATGACTACCTGGGGGCAAAGACGGCCGGTGCGTGGGGCTGACAACCTTGCCACGTTCATGTGCCGACTGCCTAGACACTCTGGGACCCTCATCCTCCTTGAGCCTCTGAGGGCCTGTCAAGCCCAGTAGAGGCGACTGCTATACCTTGTCACCTTTAATAAATATTAAACATGTACCCACAATACGTTACCCCAGCATAACAAACGAAGTGAACAGCAGCAAGACTGATTATATATTTACGGCCTGATGCGACCGTCCCGCCAGAGCATGGCTGACGAACCAATAGCACGCGGAAACATCTCCTGGGCACGCGGCATTCAATGTTGTCCAAATATTTTTTATTACTTTGCCCGACCAGCTTTTCTATATCGTGAAGAATATGTGTGTGTGTATACACACACACACACGCACACACACACACACACTCTCTCTCTCTCTCTCCCCTATATATATATATATATACACACACACACACACACACACACACTTCGTTTTCTTCTTCCTGGTGGGCTCCATTTCATAACTTCTTTTGGTAATCTCTCCTGTTCCATTCTTTGAACATGTCCACACCACTGAA
>Ga0131853_10017226_pt1 | contig 13163 bp, 7 predicted proteins | sample TergutLab28metaG_FD_92764 | JGI IMG/M metagenome (GOLD analysis project Ga0131853, IMG submission 92764) | Labiotermes labralis P1 segment gut microbial communities from Petit-Saut dam, French Guiana - Lab288 P1 (version 2) (version 2) | ecosystem: Host-associated > Arthropoda: Insects >...
ACGCTGGATAAAAAATGAGATATTGTGCGCCGCCTTTTTCTTTTTAACCGCTTTGATGGGTATTGCCGGTATCATCTTGGCTGGTTCCATAAATATTTTGCTTACAGTTGTTTTTTTCTCTGTGATAACGGCTTCTATACTGGCAGTGAACGTACTAATGATAAACCTTGTGCCGCTGCGCTTTCATTTGATGGGGCGTACCGCTACAGTATCCGGTATGTTTAATGCTGCTGCTTATGTTGGTTCTGCAACTGCGGCGGCAGGGATAGGCTGGATAGTAAGCGGTTTTGGCTGGAATGTCGTGATGCCCTGTTTTGCTGTGCTTGTTATTGCGGCCGGTATTATCTGTGTGGTTGGGGGACGCGTTAAATTGCCGAAAATTTGACCGAGTCTTATCAAGGCGCATTTAGGTGGCGATCTACAACTTCCAATACCTGCATCATCATTTGGGCTAACGCAAGCGCGTTTTCTTCGGCAAACTCAAAATGTAAAGGCTCGTGCCCGTTGGTAAACTCAAAGGGATGATGCACTATTTCGCTTATGCCAATGCCCGGTAGATATTCATATTCTAACCACGGCCCGGCAAGGGTGCCAAGCGGCCCGTCAATTTGCCCGATGATTATATCATTTCTGGCAACAGCCAAATTTATCCGCAATGAGTCTTGGGTTATGATTATGCCTCCCTCGATTGTTTCATTTTCCAACTGTGCAACAGGGAATCTTCTGCCCGCAAAATATATCGAGGGCATATCAATCGCATTGCCTTTTTGATAATAAACTCTCCCTCCAAAGCCATGCACGGCAAGTGCGCCAATCTCTGCTCTAACAAAAGGCGTAGTCGTTTCTTCTGCTGGGAAAAACGAGATTGCTACCACGTTATTATCTGCATCGAAGAAGAAGTAAGCAAACATATGCCAATCCACAAAATATCCATAAGCACGAACCGCCCCAACACGCGCTTCGTCCGAACCTGCCCTTATGGTATATGGGTTGTTGCCAAATTGTGCTATAACATCGGCATAAGACGAAGTACCGTCGATACCGGCAAAGTGAAAATGTCTTGGGTTACTTACGCCTGCATACTCAAGCATGATGCTCGTGATTATGCCGTTTTCGTTCACCGACACATTCAGCCCATTTTCAAAGTTATAGGTATCCCACATACCAACCCCGTCATTTGAGCCGGTTTGCGTTCCCATCATATGCCGTACACCTTCAAATTCCTGCAACATGAGCCAGCGCAAGTCTACGCGTTCATGAGTGCCAACAGGGGCTTCAATTTGCCCTGTGCTTGCTGGCATGCCCCTAAATGAAGTAACCGCGCCACTACCCGCTTCGCTGCTTGTACGTGAAATGCTCCAACGGTAAATATAGTTATCTATGTCGGTTTCTTCGTTGTCAACAACGGAAAACGTAATGGCTTGCAAGTTTTCGATAAGTGCGAACAACCTTACAGATATGCGTTGAAATGCCGCGCCAGGGGCGTCTTCAAAGCTACCGCCATGCAAACCGTAGTGAATTGTTAGCGTATATGCTCCGTAACCAAACCCTCCGTGGTCTGCTCCAATTTGAATAGAGCGTAAAGCCATATCGCTCCTTGGTAAAGGCATGGCATTTACAATGCGCTGGGTTTCGTGAGCCGCTCCCACGTGGGGAATTGACTCAATGCCGCCGTCTAAGCCGGCGGAAATATCGCCCCCGCCGGGCGTAAATACAAACCTTGTTCCTTCTATTGCAATGAGTGGCGGCGCCGCCGAAACTAATTCTAAAGTGTTGTTATCAATAATCGTAAATCTTGCCATCAACATGCCTTCAAAAGCTTGATAGTTTGAATAAATCGACAGCTCGTCTCCTACAATCGAAAATGAATTGTGCGGTGCGGGAGGGATACTAAAGCTGATAACCATCGCATTAAACAGGGTCGCAGTGCCATCACTATATAGCGAAACAGCCCACATTTGGTATCTCCGCTGGTTATCAGTCACGTTTTCTAATGTAAACATTCGTATACCATCGGCAGCAACCTGGTCTATAAATGTGCCGTTATTATCTGTGTTCCCGTTGCCGGAAGCACCGCTGGCGGCACCCAAAGCACAAGCGGCCAGTACAACCCCAAAGAGAATAAGGATGGATGTTAAAATCGCCAGTTTGGTATGTTTTTTGCTTTTCATAATCGCCGTTAGTCTTTCTTTTATTGCGCGCTTTTCTGCACACATGGTGGTCGAAAGTATAGGCAATGGAATTTTTTTGGTGCTTGCGATGGCTATCAGCGTTTCGCCGTAGTTTTGTTTTTTGTATGCATCCATGTTGCGGATAACCACTTCATCACAAGCCAGTTCGCAAGCACGGTCTATCTCGCGTTGCGCCAGCCATACAAGAGGGTTAAACCAATGCACGGCACAGGCAAAGAGTGATAGCCACTTGACGGCAACATCAAAGCGCCGCATATGGGTAAGTTCATGGAGTAAAATGCCGTATAATTGCTCGTTTGAATACTCGCGGTCAGGTAATACGATTGTGGGGTTGAATATTCCAATTAGCATTGGGGTTGCCGCATAACTGCTTTTGAATAGCTTTGGTGTACGTTTACCTTTGGCAAGTTCGCCAAGCATATCAAGTTCAAAATACTGCGGTTCGATATGTCCGCGGCGGAGTTTTTTGACAAAACGAGCATAACCCAATAAGCTGTATGTCAGAACAAACAGTACCGCAAATGGATAAATAAGCATGAAAAGTGTACTGACAATTGGCACTCCCGCCAGAGGAAGTTCGGCCGGAGCAAAATCTGCCCTCACTGTTCTTACTGCATTTTCAGGAGCAATATTGTTTGTTGCGGCGTATGCTTGCCAAGGTGCATCAGCCAATTCGAGGAATCTTACAGTTTCTTCATGTATTGATATAACATTCCGCTCCACCGCGTTATGGATGGGCGCAACATTTGGTACTGCACCGGGCAAAACCACTATTCTTGAAATAGGTATTAACAATGTCCCAAGCACCACAATCCAAAAATAATACTGCGCGAGTTTCGGTAGATGGTGGCGGATAACCGGCTTTATTACCAACAGCAGCAAGCATAATAAGCCGCCGGTAATGGTCATAATTACGACAGCGCGGACAAGTTCACTTAAAAAAGTTGGAATCACCTGTTACCACTCCCTTCTACTTTGAAAAATGCTTTTAACTCGTCAATATCGCTCTCGTCCAGTTGGCCATTCCGGCACAACGCCGCTACAAGGTTTTTTGCGCTCCCCTCAAACAGCTTGTCAATGAATGTTTGCCCTTCTGAATGAACGTATTCCTCTTGGCTAATGTTTGCGCTATACATGGTCACATATTTATCATGTGCCGTGATTATACCCTTGTCGCGCAGGCGTAATACAAGCGTTTGGATGGTTGATTTTTTCCAGCCGGTTTTTGTTTCCAGCTCTGCCCGTATCTCGCCAAAGGGCATTGGCCGTTTTTCCCGCCAAAGAATGCGCATGACCTCAAGCTCTGAATCTGCTATCTTTATCATAAAAAGACCTCCGTGTTTACTTCGGTAGCTCATTGTACTACACAAGTAAACCATGTGTCAAGTCCAAATAAATTTGAATAGCGAGGTTGTTTATGTCTACAAAATTATGGTATAAAACCCCGGCCATTGAGCCCAGTAAGCTTGATAAGCAAACATCGTTGCTGCCTATCGGAAATGGTTATATGGCGGCCCTTATTTCTGGCCAAACCCGGCTTGAGCGTTTGCAATTTAATGAGGAATCGTTATGGACAGGCGGCCCCGGCGGGCGGCGCAGGGACTCTAACAAAGGTGATGGCGGTGAGTATAACTTCGGCTATCAAAAAGATGCAGAATCACCGCCTTCAACAGATGAAATATTCGCCGCTATGAAAAGCGGAAGCTTTACGAACGATATGATGCATGCGATGTTGGGCACATCTGATGGTTATGGTGCGTATCAAAATTTTGGATGGTTAAACTTTGAATATCTGCATGCCGAGGTGCAAAATTACCGCCGAGAACTTGATTTAGAAACAGCTGTTGCCTGTATCACGTACGAGTCAGGTGGTGTTTTGTACAAGCGGCAGTATTTTGCGAGCTACCCGGATAGGGTTATTGTTGTAAAAATTTCTGCAGATAAGCCCGAAGTTAACTTGATAATTTCCGCAGAATCTGCTCACGAAAATGTTATAGCGAGATATATGGTATGTGATACTGATCCCCCGACTAAAGCTTGCCTTGCAAGCTTCAGCCACCCCCTTAAAAAGGGGGATTGCGACACCATCCTTGCGGAAAGAATTAATTGGTGTCGCAATAGATCTGCATGTATTCATTTGAGCGGAAATTTACCGGATAATAAAATGTTATACGCCGCGCATTTTAATATAACCATTGCCAAAGGAAGTATTAGAACATGCGGCAGCAAAATTTCCATAAGCGGAGCAGACTGCGTTACAATAGTATTTTCTGCCGCTACTAACTATAAAAACGAATTTTTGGGGCTAGAGCATTCTACTTATAGGCATGACAAAGACCCAAGCGATTTGGCGGCAGAATATGTTAAACGTGCCGCTGACAAAGGTTATACAGCACTTTGGGCCGCACATATGGCTGACTATAAGTCCCTATTTGGACGAGTCCGGCTTAATATTGGCGGCGGCGTAAATTTACCAACAGACGAACTTATACAGGATTATGGCTTATCTCCCAAAGCGGACAGAACATTGGAGGAATTGCTTTTCCAATACGGCCGTTATCTTTTAATCGCATCGTCAAGACTGGGCACACTTCCGGCCAATTTACAAGGCAAATGGAATTTAGAAAACGAACCGCCCTGGTCGTCGGATTACCACTACAATATTAATTTGCAAATGAATTATTGGCCAAGCGGCAACACCAATTTAGCTGAATGCGCCTTACCTTTAGCGGATTTTGTCGAAAGCCTTGTACCTACCGGCGAATTAACAGCACAAAAATATAATGGTGTGGACAAGGGGTGGACACTGCATACATCTGGCAATATCTTTGGGCTTACTGCGCCCGGGTGGGGGCTAATTTGGGGGTGGTCCCCGGCAAACAATGCTTTTATATGTCAAAATTTGTGGGATTACTATATGTATTCTGGCGACAGGGAAACGCTGGAATGTAAGATTTATCCTATTATTAAAGGGGCCGCTCTTTTTTGGATAAGTGCGCTAAAGCAAGATAGCGATAGTCTCGTGGCGGTGCCAAGCCTTTCCCCGGAACATGGGCCGGTAACTTATGCAACGGCATACGATCAGCAATTGATTTGGGAATTATTTGATTTCACCATCCGCGCAATAGACGAGTTGGGCATAGTAGAAGATTATAGTTTAAGACTAGAGCTCGTGGAGAAAATGCGGCTTTTGAACCCAGCGGAAATTGGCGCATTTGGTCAGATAATGGAATGGAAGGGCCAACTAACAGATTATGACGGCATATATGATGATGAACATCGCCATATTTCACAGCTTGCAGGACTTTACCCGGGAACTTTAATAAACCGTCAAACCCCTCAACTTATTGAAGCGGCTAAAGTAACGCTAAATAGGCGTGGTGATGGCGCAACGGGTTGGAGCATGGGCTGGAAAATCAATTTTTGGGCAAGGGTATTTGACGGTAACCGGGCTCATGCGCTCATTCAAAATTTGATACGGGATAATATAGCGCAAAATTTGTTTGGGCTGCACGAATTGCCTGCGCCAAGATATTCCGCATTTCAAATTGATGCCAACATGGGGTATACGGCCGGGGTTGCAGAAATGCTGATACAAAGCAGTACAGACTACATTGATATTTTACCGGCTTTACCGGATGCATGGCCGGCTGGCAAGGCGGTTGGCCTAAAAGCACGCGGCAGCCATACGGTAGATATTGCCTGGGACATAAATGATTTAACCATAAAAGTAAAACCCGGTTTACTTTGCCGTGGAACTGTGACATTACGCTGTTCTCGGTTTTTGGGCAAAAATGTAGTGCTCAAGGTTGACGGCGTAGTGCATTCGGTAATACAAGCGGAAGATGCCGTTACGTTTAGCGCAAAAGCAGGCGTGGAGTATAATTTAAACCCCCAGTTTCTCCCGAAGTGCTGTAAGCATCTTTAAGGCAGGGCTAAAGTTAAGGCTTTCGATTTGCTCTGCAACTTCATCTGTACCGGGGATTTCTTTTAGTTCGCCAATCAATTGCAGCGCATCTGTATTACGGGACGAAAGTAGTGGTACAAGCTTGTCGAATGTAACCTGTGCTTTTTCCTTATCCAATATCTTTGGCGTTAAATCTATTTCCGTATTTTCGAGTTTTATACTACGCAACACCCGGTTTAACTCAGTTTCTAAGGCCGCTAATTCTTCGGTAGTTTCACCTCTTAACGATATAGATATCTCTACCCTTTTGGCGGCTTCCATTAATGTATCTTCATGAATTAGCCCCGCAAGCCCCTTTAGGCTGTGCGCTAGACGGTGAGCGGTTTCCCTATCACCATCAAGGAGGGTTTGATTTATATTCGCAAAGGTATTTTTCTGCGTTTTTACAAAATCTTTTTTCAGTTTTTCTGCCAAATCATTGCTTGCTAAAAATTTGTCAAGATCCTCTAATGATATCGTGCGGTTTTGCATATTTTTTTATCCTTTCTGAGGGAGTTTAGGATTTGTCATTTCATTTTACTGCAAGGCGGCCAATTGTCAATATTAATAAATTATATCTTGGGATTTTTCGGACTTTTTTGGGCTAGTACACCATATTATTATGATATAGGAGTGATAACTATGGAAACGAAGCTGCAAAATCCTACATTATATGTGTTTATTGGTGCAATGCAAAATGCTTTAGATGAAATTATGCGCGAAGCAGAAACGACGCACTCCGATGGAGGAGCGGTGCGTCTGCATTTGGATGAAACAGATGACATGGACAGGTATATCCGTGCATCAAAAGCAAAATTGCAAAGCCTAGATACGGGCTTAAACATACAGCGGGTAAATATTTATGTATTGGCAAAAGCTCACGACTCGCACGCAACGAAGCTTGTATCAGCCGCAGGGCAAAAACTGCACACTTTGTTTGCAGAAGACTTTGCGGCGCATCATTTGACATTGGTGGTTTTTTTTAGCGAGTCTAACGAGTCGGATGAAGATGGATATTCGTACGAAACCCGAAGCAAAGCCACATACGATTTTTTAACCTCAACAACAGGATACACCGCCTATGACCGTATTTTTCTTTTAAGCGACCGCAACGAATATGGACGTGTAAGCCATACTAACCGTAAAAATACATATGGACTTGTAGCATATTTGCCGTTTTTGCATAGTTTGGGTTCACGATTTGACGAAACACTGGCGGTTAAGACAAATGAGGCCGGACGAGTACTGTTTGCGTCGGCGGGGTTTGGCAAGTGTGATAATAAATGCCCGGAAGATACACTAGAAGCTGAAACAAACCACTATTTGCATCTTATTGCGCAAGCTTTGGAAAACGAACTTCTTGAAGGCGAAAAAAAAGGCAATAGTGCAGAATTGCCAAAGCTAAGTTATTCGGATGAACAGGACTTTTGCTTGGAAAAAGAGGCTTGCGCCGCGCGGTTTCTTCCGGATTCAATGAAAATAATTTCCGACATTGCAAGTGTGGCGGCAAATCCGCTGTCGATTTTTAACCTCTTGGGTGTAACCATAGTGGAAGCAGAGTCATTACTTTTTGGCGATAGAGCCTCCCGTTTTTTTGAAGAAAACTACATGTTGCGTAAAGCACCAGAAAAGCCCCCCATTCGCTTACCGTTTAACAAATTGGTTGAAAAAGTAGGGCGCTTGAAGCATGTGCTGGAACGGTTATCCTGCGAAATATCTGCCCTTTCGCAATCGCTTGTACAGTACGAGTGCAGGACTGTGCGCTTGATAGATACCAGCCGTAGATATGCGAAAATGTTGGACGTCTTTCATATGGTGGATGGTGTAAAAGATGCAATTGGTCAATGTTATGCAACAAAATACAAATTGGAAAACATGCAAGCAATATATTCGGAACTTATTGCCGAACATGCCGAACTTGAAGCATATGTAGAATACATGCGCGAATTAATTACATCGCTAAAAGCTTTACCAGTACCCACACCCACGGAAATACCCGCAGATCAGCTATTGTCCCAAGCAGAAAAACAGGCAGCATTAAACATTTCATTATTGCGTACCGACGGACTGATACATGAAAGGCACCAATTTGGCGAGCCAGAAAACCCATGTGTGTTACGCTTGATAGGCGGGTTTACGCTGGAGGACTTGACACGGTATAATGCCATGCGCTCCTTGTCAATTCGCACTTGACATTGCCGCGGCACTGTATTACAATATCTCACGTTCTAAGCAGCTGTGGCGGAACTGGTATACGCGCAAGACTAAGGATCTTGTGAGGTAACACTCGTGCAGGTTCAAGTCCTGTCAGCTGCAAAAGATGTTTTTGGCATTGGACAAAATCCTTGTATTTATAAGGGTTTGTCCAATTTTTGTATTCTGCATTGTTTTTATAGCCGTTCTGTTTTTTTGTATGTTCAAAATATCCTAAGACCATATTAGGCGTGAGGAAGGAAAAGTTTAGTTGAGAATTGTTCGACCCGAATGTTACAATTGGGGAAATGAGGAATTTTTTATAACACGAATAAGTAATAAACCGGATGCAAATATAAAAAGTATTTACCATCTAAAAAAACAACAGGAGTACTAAAGACCTGTTTCGTTATAACATAAAAATTTCAAATTGTGGAGGTAACTTATGCAAATGTACGGATTTATTCTGCAACACAGTCTTGATTTGTTTGTTGGCGGTTTGGTTGATTATATGGATGCCTTTTTCTATACAAAACCCGGCGAACGTATTCCCGAAAATATCAGCGTTTCATGGCGTTCCGGCGATGATAGCATTGTTACTGTTGCCAACACAGACGCACAAAATCCTAACTGTGGGGTGCTTACAGCAATTGGAGTCAGTGATGCTGCAAATGGATGTTCAACCGCAACAATTTTTGCATCAGTTAACGTAGACGGTGTAAAATTTGAAGTTTCAACCCAAGTTCGCGTAATCCAGCCTGACGGCGCAAGCATTATTTGGATTGACAATGCAGACCAGCTTGACACAGTAGCCGTACCCAACGCAAATAAAGTGCGTATTTTAGGCATAGGTAACGGCGTGTTAACCAACGCGCAAGTCCAAACAATCAGGTCTTTCCCGCTACTGCACGAGCTGTATATTATTGGAAATGCAAGCGTGCCAAACAACGAAAACGCAGACAACACAGCACAGTGGTTTAGGGGCATTGGTTTTCACCCGCAAAATGCAATGGCGCATAACCCTGCGTTTGGTGATTTGCGCCGCCTTGTCATCTATAATACCACCCATTTCGGGGACGAATTTTTTCGAGACAGTACCGCTTTGGAATACGTATACCTTCGTCATGCAAAATTTATTGGGACACGTGTTTTTGCTATGCCTCAGCATAGTTCTGCAAGCCGTTTGCACACGGTACGTCTCCCACAACTTGAACATATCACATACAGAACATGGTATTATAATACAGTGCTTTCCACGCTTGAGCTTGGCCCCCAGGCCTTGCATATCGAACGTCCCGTTACAGGCGGGGGGCTGTGGTTCTCGTTTGCGTCGCTTACCGATGTGATGAAGGAGCGTTGGCCGGACAAGCCGCATCATTTGACAATCGTCGTTCCCGATTATAATGCCTTCCGCGAATTTACCCGTATGGAGCCGGACGAAATAAATCCAGGGCCATTTTTACAAGGGCAACTGAATGAAGAAATCACATGGGCGGTCATGCCCTTTAAGGCGTTAAGCGGCGAGGTTCTGCCGGAAGTAGAAACCCACCCTCCTTATGAAGATAAAGACTATGACTGGCTTCGTGATTATTACAGGGTGGATTTTCCGTTTGACAACAGGGAGATTCCTATTTCTCTTAACTTTTTCACATTTTCCAAGTATCTTTCCGCAAAGAATACAAACTGGAAACCCCTTCGCGCATACGCCCGTTATATTCCTGCGCTTGGCGGAGATACCAGCCTGTTTGAAGTGCCCCATGAACCTACCATTTTGGATATTATCCTGTGGTCGCATATTGCAGGTTATGACGGCGTTGATGTGACCGGATATTATTTTGAAGGCTATCAAAGCATGCGGGAGCAAACGCCTGATGAGAAAAATTTTATATTAGAGCAGGCGCGCGAAGTGAAGCAACTGGCAGAATATCTGGGCATCAAAGTAGTTGGCACAGGTTTTGGAAACAGCTTTACAGATACCAACCCAGAGCGTGTTGCAACGGATATTGAGCGCTGCAAATTCTTTATGCATGTTGCAGATACAATGGGTGCACCTGTTGTGCGTGTGTTTGCAGGAAATATTCCCGCAGACGAGATTAAACTTGGTTGGAATGAGATTGCCCGCAACCGTCTGATTCCTGCAATTGTTGAGCTTTCGCAGTATATTAAGCAAAATGGACTTGACGTGCAGATTGGCTTGCAGAACCACGGTGACTTTATTTCAACGGCAAACCAGGCATTATATGTCATGCATTGCCTTTCGGCATTGGGTGTAAACAATGTGGGCCTGGTTCAAGATACCGGATTTTGGCGGGCTTATCAGAGTTTACAGAGTAATTTTTATGACTGGTATCATGCAATTAAGGCCACGCTGCCTATTTCGATCAATTTTCAGTTTAAGAAAAAGCCCGCCGGGGCGGGTACATTAGCTGGTTGGCTGGACCTTGAGCGTGTGTTTAAGGATATCCGCATCAGCGGCTACCAAGGTACAGTGCCGATAGAGCTGCTTTGGGGCGGCGGCGGAATAGATGCTGATATGCATGTGTTTGCGGGAGCCGATTGCAAGACAATGGGCTTTGGGAATGCAACAGTAAATCATGTGGTTAATGAGGCGGCTTGGTTTATGAAGGTTTCTCGTGATGCATCACGGCGTAGTCTTGATTCCAATATGGATATCGCTGCCATTGCCGGAAGTGCCGTAGATATAACCCCAACGAGCAGAACGGTTAAAAGTGAGGTCACCGGTGATGTGAAGCCTGTTTATGGTGCGGGTACTGTTTCTGACCCGAAAGTGCGGCGGGTTGCTGTTGCATCAAATGTTATTTATTGCCGTGATATCGTTCCTGCCCATGTGGGTGCGGTGGTTACACTTTATGATGGTGAGAGCTTTTCAAACCCGGTTGAGCAGGTTGCGTTGCAGAATGGGGCGAATGATTTATTTGTGAGCGTTCGATCTGCGAAACGTGATATGTATGATTTCCCTCGTGATGCTGGCGGTTGCCCAATTTGGGAACAGATGCCCGTAGATGGGCTTGATTCCGGGGTTGCTACTGCTCGTGTGCCTGTGGCAGAGCAGACGTTTTATCGTGTTATTGTAGAATTGAGGAACGAGGTCTGATGGATATTAAGAAAGCTTTTACAGAGGCATTTGACAAAACTAAACTGTTTTCACAGAAAGTGGACTTCACGAATTATGCGAGTAGCTTCGTAAATGCGTTGAACATAAAATACGAAGAAAAAGGTCACTTCAACATTCTCATAACAGGAAAAACCGGTGTTGGTAAAAGTACATTAATTAACGCTATTTTTCGCGACAACCTTGCTGACACTGGAATAGGCGCACCTGTTACCGATGAAATTAAAATGATAACGAAAAAGGGAGTGCCCATTAGGATATACGACACGGTTGGTCTTGAGCTAGATGCTGAAAAGCAAAAGAAGGTAATGTTTGAAATAACCCAATTAATTGACAGTGCCAAGGAGAAAGGTGAACAAGAAAGTGTACATTGCATTTGGTACTGCATTAACGTCAACTCGTCGAGGCTTGAACCTGTTGAAGCAGATTTTATCAATCAACTGGCAGCTACGGGCGTACCGGTGATTATCGTATTAACAAAAGCATTTTCAATAGAAGAAACAGAACATCTGAAAAAATATATTGAATCTCAAAACTTGAATGCGAAGGGTATTCGCCCTGTTCTTGCGGAGCGTTATGCAGGCAATGGAATGAATATAAATGCGTATGGAAAAATAGATTTGGTGAGCATGACTCGGCTTGTTATTTCGGAGGATGCCAAGGAAGCACTTGATTCTGCGCAGGCTGTTGATTTACCATCGAAACGCAAGAGAGCAAATTACTATATTAGTGCCGCAGTTACAGCCGCCGCTGCACAAAGTGTAAACCCTATTCCATTATCTGATGCGCCGATTCTTTCTACCATTCAGATGGCAATGATGGTGTCCATTACGTATGTTTATGGAGCCAATCTTGAAAAAACAGATGTTGCAAAAATATTATCGTTAATGGTTAGCACCCAAGGCGTTAAATTTGCTGGCATAACTCTTGCAAGTTTCTTAAAATCCTTTGCTGGGGTTGGCACAGTTGCAGGAGGAGTTATCAATTTGGGTGTAGCAACCACATTAACTGCCGCGCTAGGAAAAACATATGCTTATGTAATCGAAGAGATTATGGCCAACAGGTTGGATGTTGAAAACTTTGATAAAAAAGAATGGACACAGGCCATCAAAAAAATCACGAAAAAGATTAATAATAATGAAGCCATATACGAGTTTGAAGGAGTGGAGTAGTTTAATCCGAGCCCATTAACCAAAGATGAAAATCATTGGCTAATGGGTTCGGATTTTTGAAATTGCTCTACCGGTCGAAAACGCTTTTTCGCTTTATTTTTACTCTGCAAACGCCTAGACACAGCACAAAAAGTATGGTACTCTAGGTAGGTCAGTATTACTAACTAATGCTGTAGCAGTTTTGCTTCCGATGCGGAAAATTACCTATGCATTGTGGTGAATGCATGTACGTTAATTTTCCGTATGGTTAATAAAACTGCTATAATTGCGATAGCGAGGGGGTTTTACAATGGATGATTCAGATAATCTCCAGTTTGTTTCTGCAGGGCGTTCTACCAGCCGCATAATAAACCAGAAGGCCATAGCGGATATCATATACCGCCGCAGCGGTAGTGTGTCTAAGGTTTTGATTGCAAAAGAGTTAAATTTGAGTAAACCGGCCGTTTCTGATAACGTGTCGGATTTAATTGCAATGGGCTTAGTAGAGGAAATAGGCGAAGGTGAATCCAGCAAAAATGGCGGAAGAA
>Ga0131853_10017228_pt1 | contig 13163 bp, 8 predicted proteins | sample TergutLab28metaG_FD_92764 | JGI IMG/M metagenome (GOLD analysis project Ga0131853, IMG submission 92764) | Labiotermes labralis P1 segment gut microbial communities from Petit-Saut dam, French Guiana - Lab288 P1 (version 2) (version 2) | ecosystem: Host-associated > Arthropoda: Insects >...
CCACAGCAATGAACCAATGTCAACAATTGGTAAGCAAGTTTACCAAAAAATAAAACAACTCACCCTAGCCACCGTTGGTAGCTGGGCTGTTGTTTTATTTTTTGGAACTTGCCCTGCGGGGCTATAAAAAGCAAGTGCCAGTATTTTTGTTTTATTTCCTCCACAACTCAACAAACTCTACCGCTGTCACAATTCTTGGATTAGTAACTGAACTTTCTAAAAAATCTTTATCACCCGAAATCAAAATATCTACACCCACCTCTATCGCCGCCCTCAAAATAGGTCTATCGTCAATATCACGAATATCTTCCTCACTCGGATGAACCATGAGTGGCACAGGTACCACCATAACCAACGGTAAAAATTTAGACATGAATCTATCTAGTTCCATGATTTTGTTTGGAAGTTTACGATTGAATACTCTTCGCAATTCTTCAATGCTCTGTTCGCAGATAAAAGCTTGATATGGAATTTCAACAGCTTTACGAACGGCATCAGACGGAATACTTTGACTACTTAAAATCGCCGACACCAAAATATTTGTGTCAATCAAAACTTTAGTCATACACGACCCTCGACTTCATACCTAATATCACGGCACAGCTCCATAATATCTTCTTCTGAGGTTAACCCAACCTTCTCCGCTTCACCTTCCATGGCTTTTTGAAACTCCTCTAAAGCATGAATCGCAGGATTCATCATCACAATTCTGTTATTCTCATAAATCAAAGCCACACGGTCTCCCGTGCTTAATCCTAAGCTTCTTCGCATATCAACAGGAAGAGTGATTTGTCCCTTAGACATAACCTTAGCCGTGTTATAAATCATGGTATCACCTCCGAATTACTGTATATAGGGTTTACCCTACATATACAGTATACACCATAGTACATAAAAAATCAAATTAAAATTTTATAACAACACGAAGTTATGTAAATTTGGCTTTTGTCAAGCGAAATTTCAACCACACTATCTAAACGAAAAACCGACCACTCATAACTATGGATGGTCGGTTTTATCAATATAACAAAAACGCCGTGGTTGGTTTTTGAATTGTCATGCGGTAATATATTGGTTGATTTTTCGATTGACACACGCATCTGGGTTGTATACATTTTCGGTTGCAACCATCATTAAATGACTATCAGTACGATTAACAACGATTAGAAAAATATTTTTTAATTGAGCAGATTATCAATCGTTCCCTGCTTCCAAATACCTCGACACAAACCTAACAATATCATAATAGACAAGAATATCTTTAGTGTCTCTCCTTGAAAGAAAATCAACAAAATCTTTTAAGACAACCTCTCTTTCGGATTTTTCACTTCCAAAATCATCTTCCTCATCAACTCCCTGCAACAAGCGGTCAGCAGATACATCCAACGCAGATAAGATATTCATAAGAGTATTCAAAGTTGGGTTTCTTGCACCCCGTTCTAATTGTGCTATATAGTCCTGCTTCGTATGGGCTTTAGCAGCTAAAGCTTGTTGGGTTAAGTTTTGTTTTTCTCTTTCGTGTTTTAGTCTCTTGCCGAAATCTTTTTGTTGGTTTTGTTGTTTTCTCATAATGACTTCACCATACTCCTAATAACTACCGTAATAAATTTGAAATGATAATTGCAACTTTAACTATTATTTTATTGCACAAGATAGATACTTGTGGTAAGCTGTACTTGTGATGTGCTTGTATTATTTTATAATATTTTGTCCAATTATAAGGAATTTATTTGGTTAGCCACCTTATGACTAGCTGTCTGAGCTGAGCAAACATATGAACAAACAGCATTAACGATGCTTTCGATTTTAGATTTGATTTTTACTAGGTGTCTACTCACATCAAATTTACTGCGGTGCTTGTAATGAGAATATTGGAGAAGGGAGGTTAGATGATTAAACTGACAAGCACTCTAAAATACAGTTATATCAGTACGCTCGCAATAATCTTACTACGTTGCATCATCCACTGTCCACTAACACTACGCATGTAGTATTTACAAAAACATACTTTTATAGAGAGGGGAAACAAATGAAAATGGAACGAAAACTGAATAAGCAGAATAAACAAAAGTTCAAGATTTTCAATCATTTCAGTAAATTTATTGCTTTATTTTTGGTTACAGCCATGATTATCGCTCCAGTTACAGGGCTTGTTGTCGTTGGAATCGGCAACGACAATTCTGTTGAACTCAGTAATGAATTGCTCGATTTAGGGGGTTCACCAGATTTTCTATATACTCATTATGCCGATTTTGACGAAGACTTTGCACGTGGGTGGGAACTGTATTCAGACGAACCCATATCTGTTAATTTTAGTTATTTAGCTGAAGTTGAATATTGTGACGAAGAAAGTTACGACAATATTTGTACCTACAATGAACAATTCAGTCTTGATGAGAATTTAATCAATCCTGCCGCTGCTGCTGTGTGGATTTTTTGGGAAGCGAATGGCGGTTCCCCTAACCCTCAATCCAGAAGCCTGCTACCTGGTTCACGAGTTGGTACACTTCCAACTGTAACTAGGACTGGACACACTTTTGTTGGGTGGTTTACACAACAAACAGGTGGAGTTCGTGTGACAGAATCGACCGTACTGCCGAATGCAAGTGCATCTATTACCTATTTTGCTAGGTGGTCTCGTAATGCGACCGTCAACTTCAATGCTAACGGTGGCTCAGTCAATACTTCGCATCGGTCTGTTCCTACTCAAACTGCCGTAGGTCAATTGCCAACCCCAACTTGGCAGGGTTTTGTCTTTGTGGGGTGGTATACGCAACAGACAGGAGGAACACGAATAAATGCTAATACCATTATTACAAACGATGTTACATTTTTTGCTAGATGGGAAGCCACTGTCACATTTAACGGCAATGGTGGCTCAGTTAGTCCTTCAACCCGACAAGTACTTTATCGGTCTCAACTAGGAAGTTACCCCATCCCAACCAGAAATGGACACACCTTCCAAGGTTGGTTTACACAACAATCTGGAGGGGATAGGGTAACATCAGCTAGGGTGATAAATAGATCAGTCACCTTTTGGGCAAGATGGGCGCAGAATTTCACTGTAACATTTAATGCCAACGGTGGCTCGGTTAATACTAATTCGAGGATTGTGCTTGCCGGCAATGCTGTGGGCAACTTACCGACCCCCACTAGACAAGGCTTCGTCTTTGTGGGATGGTACACACAACAAACGGGTGGTGTTCGCATTGCTAACACAACTATTGTTAATGGTAATATAACTTATTGGGCGAGGTGGCAAGCTACCGTTACATTCAATGCTAATGGGGGTTCGGTGAGTCCTACCACTCGTGCCGTCAATGTCGGTACTGCAGTGGGTCAGTTGCCTATACCAACAAGAACCAATCATATATTTTTAGGGTGGTTTCCAAATCAAACGGGAGGTACCCAAGTTCATGCGAGCACTATAATAAATAATAATATAACTTATTGGGCTTTGTGGAGTTCCACGGTTACTTTCAACCCAAATGGTGGTACGGCAACCACTGGTCGTTCTGTTATATCTGGCAGTGCCGTGGGTATTTTGCCCACCACAACTAGAACAGGGCATACCTTTGCTGGCTGGTGGACATCCCCAACAGGTGGGCAACAGATAAGTGCCAATACGACAGTTAATGGTCACACTACTTTTTGGGCTAGGTGGAATGTCAGTACAGTGACTGTTTATTGGAACAATCCTTTTGGAGACTCGGTAGAACCTTGGCGAAACATGATACCAGATTTACCACTTAGCCAGCGTAGTAGCCAATTGCCGACACCTGTAATGCGGGATGGATATGAATTTGATAGGTGGTTGCGGTTTAATTTACTTGATGAGATTCAAATGGTATCGGATTTTGACTATCAACAAGGATATGAGCCTTTTGAGGTGTACAACATAATGCCCTTGTCAGATGCAGAGGTAAGTGTAGAAACATCTGTACCATCAGTCAATACAACCCTCCATGCTACCCCTATATTGATTGGACCAGATGAACAACTTGCACCTTCATCAGGTGGCATGGTAAAGTTCACTATCCCCCATCGTTTTGTGCATGTAGCATCTAATCCCACCTCTAATTCGGTTGGGGTTAGTTATTTGAGTCTTGATCGTAATACGGGTGTTGTAACCGTTATCGTGGATGAAAACCCCCATAATCATGCACGCACTTTGGTTGTATCTGTGTGGTTTAATAATAGGGACTTTAGGCAGGTTCGTATTCGGCAGAGTGAAGCTGGGGAAATAATGATTACAGTTAGGTGTGGCACGGGTTATTTGAGAGAAAACATATTCACTAAATCCTTGGGTCAAACATTGGGTCATGCTTTCCCTGAGATGTATGAAATGGATGGACATATAACAACGATGGCACCTGCACGTGGATTTATAGGTTGGTTTGCACACTCTGTAGATAGTGGGATTCAGGTTAGTGGCACCTCTGTACTTTCCAGCGATACTGTGATTTATGCAAGGTGGACGAATCCTAACTACCACCTATATCATTGGTGGCACTATACGATTATCCACTTAGACTTAAGACCTGTTGTTGGACACGACTGGTATCCATACATAAGGAGAGGTATGCAAAATTGGACTAATGACCATAGGAATCACATAGATGTGCGACCACTCCCTACCAGTGTTGGTAATCCCGTTGAAATATCGCCTTATTTCAGCGAGGAACACCCCTTTCTTGTGGCACTATTCACTCCCACCTCTGTGGAAGGAACTAGGGTGAATAGGTTTAATATAAGGTTTTTTGAACCCTTGGCAAGGGAACAGAGCGGATTCATTTACAATGCTGCTCTCTATATTGAGGGTATTATGGCTCACGAAATAGGTCACGTCGTTGGTCTAAGAGATGGGGAAGACATGCATAACCATGGTGGCAACAGAAACTCCATCGGGGGCTACTCTGATGCTAGCATTATGAATCAAGGTGCAGATCGCGTGGGCAACAGAACGCCCGAAGCAGTAGGAGTTAGAGGTCCCACGACAACAGATAACAGAAATGTAAATTGGATACACGCCGTACGAAGGGAGAGGTGAGTTTCGTGAAAAAATTTTTATTTTTAGCAGTATTATTGATACTAGTAATTGTGATTCTGGGGGCTTGTAGTAACAGTAATGAAGATAGTGTGACCCAAGATGATATAGAGACTTCAGCACATAACGGTGGTCTGCATGGTCATGAGGTTAGTTTTGATAGTGTAGAGGGGTTGTTTGGAGCAATGAGGTTTATGTACAATAGTACAGCACATACATGGGTGTCATACATAGTTAGGGTGGAAATACTCAACGAGAGGTTGAAATACATGGATTCCACTGGTGATGGGTATTTTTACCATACAATTAAGTCGGCTCAAGTGTATGATGTTTTCTATGGCGAAATATATACAGGGGATATAATCGAGATAAGAATACCCCCCACTTTAGCCAGCCCATTGGCAATTGGTGATGACGTAGTGCTGTTTTTGGTACAAAACAAAGGTCGGGAAGGAACTTTTCCAATCCTTGTCAGCTCATTTCAATCCGTATACCGTACACCCTCCGAACTAGCCTACCCCCAATCCATAACCTCATCCATCCTAACCCGAACCTTACCAGATGAATTAATTTTAGAAAGCGTAAACCCTTACAACCCAATAATCCTCACGGTACAAGACCTAGCCCGCATAGCAGGTCTATGCGACTCCCCGTGGCCAGGCCAAAACCAACCAGAAATGTACCCCTACCTAATCCCTCACACAGACACATTCATAGAGGTAGAAATACGTCCATAAACATTACATACACGCCAATCCCATCAATATCTCAACATCAAACCACACTGACAGAAATAGCATTTCTGTGATTTAACAATCCAATTTTGCTGTCTAATGAATCAACCGAAACCGTACTGTAGCTGTAGTAATTACAGCTACAGTACCCATCAATTAAAACCAAGGAGGAAAAACCATGAGAAGAACCACAAATAAAGCCAAAATCAAAACCACCAAAATAAAACTAACAGCCTCAATCCTATCAATACTCATGCTATGCTTCACTATCATGCCAGCATTTGCAAACAACTTCGTTGTTGGTGGTAGTTTTAGTGTCATTGGTAGTAGTATCAACGGCAATCCCAATGGCAACGGATTACATAATGGCAACTACACACCAGACAAAGAAGATGATTACAATTATTACTACGAAGATGATAATAACGGTAACTCCAATAACAACGGAAGTGACGGATATGCCACAGATGAAAATAACAGCAACAGCGAAATACCCAATGAAAATAACAACGGCAACAGTGGCAATACCAATGGTGTTGGGAATGCCGTTGGTAACAAGACTAACAACACAAACATTGCAGGTGGTGAAAGAACCACAAATATACCAGTCTTTGATGGCAACGATACAGTCCCAGACACAGACCCACACACCTCCAACCAACCAACCGAAATAGGCCCAAACACATGGTATCATCTAGAACCAGCCTCTTCAACAGTAGGTATTGATGACTTCAGTAGGCTTGATGGTGGACTTGGTGGAATTTCAAGGTTCAATGACACTTTTGGAGTATCTAATATTGTAGCATCTTCTATCATTAGACAGACCTTCTCCATATCCGCCGCTGGTCTTTCTGCTGTTGTATTACCCAACGGTGAATTGTGGACTTGGGGAGATAATGACTTCGGTCAACTTGGTGATGGTACTACTACCCGTAGGCCTACCCCTATGATGATAATGGATAATGTGGTTTATGTTTCTGCAGCAGAAACATTCACTATGGCAATTAGAAGCGATGGAAGTCTTTGGGCTTGGGGTAATAATGCCTTTGGTCAGCTTGGAGACGGAACAACAACACAAAGACTTACTCCTGTTAGGGTAATGGAAGATGTGGTTCATGTAGTTGCTCGTCATAACCATGCCTTAGCAATTAAAAACGACGGCAGTCTTTGGGGTTGGGGTTTCAATAACTACGGAAGAATCGGAGATGGCACAACCACCCAAAGACTTACCCCTGTCTGGGTAATGGATGATGTGGTTTATGTTACTGCTGGCAACTTCCATACTGTAGCCATTAGGGGTGACGGCAGTCTTTGGGCTTGGGGAGATAACGATTTAGGCCGACTAGGTGACGGCACTACCGCTGGCAGTCTTGTTCCGATAAGAATAATGGAAGATGTGGTTTCTGTTTCTGCACGAAGTAATCATACTATGGCCATTAGAAGCGATGGAAGCCTATGGGGATGGGGGTATAATGCCTACGGAAGAATCGGAGATGGGACTACAACCCAAAGAAATAGCCCCGTATGGATAATGGATGATGTTTCCTATGTTTCTGCTGGACAATGGCATACAGCAGCCATTAGAAATGACGGTAGTCTTTGGACTTGGGGTGCTAATGGTACTGGAAGACTAGGGGATGGCACAGGCACATGGCGTTTCACTCCTACTAGAGTGAAGGAAGATGTTGCATTAGTTTCTGCTGGACAATGGCATACCATGGCGATTAGAAATGATGGTAGTCTTTGGACTTGGGGTAATAATGTTCTTGGTCAGATTGGTGATGGGACTAATGTTAATCGTCTTAGTCCTGTTATGGTTATGGAAGCTCCTGTTATTTCTGTGAGTAGTATAACGATAGACCAGGGGGATTTTGATATTCAGCTTACACAAAATAATCAACACGACAACACAAAACAGCTAACAACCACAATAAACCCAAACAACGCCACAGACACAAGAGTCACTTGGACATCTAGCAACCCAAATATAGCAACTGTTAATGGTCAAGGTCTGGTAACAGCAATATCTGCTGGAGTTGCAACCATAACAGTAACAACTCAAGACGGAGGTCACACAGACAGCATAACGGTAACCGTCACAAACACACCAACAGACCCACCAGACAGACCTATACCCGAAGTCCGCAACAACATCCTAAGTGCAGGCTACTCTCACTCAGCTGCACTACTGCCCAACGGAACTCTATGGACTTGGGGAACTAACGACTATGGTCAACTAGGGGACGGAACCACAATATATAGAGATACTCCCGTTACGGTACTAGACAATGTAATCTACGTATCTGTCGGACACTCCCACACCATAGCCATCAGAAGCGACGGAAGTCTTTGGGCTTGGGGAAATAATACTCATGGACAACTTGGTGATGGAACTACTATTAATAGGTATAACCCTACACAGATAACGGACGTTTATGTTGATATGCCCGCCTTTGAAAACATAATCTCCGTCTCTGCTGGTGGAAGTCACACAGTGGCAATCCTTGCCGACGGAAGCCTTTGGGCTTGGGGTAATAACTCTGAGGGTAGACTTGGAGATGGTACGAACATAAACAGACTTAGACCTGTTATGGTGATGAGTGGTGTAGTAGAGGCTTCTGCTGGATATTCTCAGACTTTGTTTATGAGGGATTAGTTAGTTGTTGAATAAAGGAGTAATTATCTTACCCGAAGAAGCTAAGCTTATAATTGATTGATAGCAAGAAGGCACAAACCTCGACCTCGTGTCGTGCTATGCCACAAATCAAAACCCACCACCCTCCCAAGAAGGTGGTGGGTTTTGATTTGTTTCTGTGTAAGAAGTAATAAGCAAATTTAACTTAAAGTAAAATTCAAAGTATCTCTATTAGTTAATTTTTGTATCATGCCCCTTGTTTCAATTTTTGGTAAAGTTCTTTTCTCAAAACACATCTCGTCATTTTTTACTTCTAAAGAAACCAAACAACCCCTTCTTTCTATGAGGTGTTTCATCAGTATCCGCCACCCTCTCTTTCTCGTCACCAAGAAGAACAGGGTTAGTCCGACTTTGCTCTGCACCCAGAAGGATTTGGTTGTTACGGGTTATTTCTGCTAGTTGATTGGCCAGGTCTGCGAGTTTGTCGGATTGTTCTCGGTTGTGGGTTCGTTCTTTGTCCAAATCTTCTAGTAGTTTTTTATTTTGTTCTCTTAAAAAACGTATTTCCTCTACTTTATCATGTTTAATGTTGTTAAACTCACTTCTCGAACCATGCTTAAACCCTGTTAAAGAGTTTTTTAGAAAATCTTCTCCATCCAGTGTTATATGTATAATTCCATTGATTTTGTTTGTTAAATTATTTTTTTCCTCTTGTTTAACTTTGTTTAACATCCTGTAAATCGTTTGAACAGATACACCAAACTCGGCGGCTATTTGTGATATTGTTTTCATGGTCTAATTTTCTCCCGCCTCCACTAATTTTTTGAAATAATTATACCTTTTTTTGATTTCAGTTTTCTTGCTACTCAAAAGAAATTCACGATATTTATGTCGTAAGAAATCGTAGCTTCTGATTTCATTTGCATGTATATGGGGAAATTTTTGTTGCATGATGCTGTATATCACAATCACTTCTTCTCGGGTAAACTCGTCATCACAGGCTTCCATTAGGAAAGAAATCCTTTCTTCGTATACATTTTCTTCGTATGAGTCCGTCGCATCCACAAATGATGGTAATGATTCTTTGTTTGTTTCCCAAATTCCAAGGTTTTCTTCATAACCATTTAACTCACTTCCCATATCAATGAACTCATCTAAGGAAAGTTGGCTCTTGTAATCTTTATTTTTAATAATAAGAAATTTTAATTCTAATATTTTACCACCCTTGCCTTTTTTCCCATATGGTTCATATGTAAAAGTTATATCCGTGTTTTCTTTCAATGCTCTTTGACAAACGTCAAGTACAGCTTGCTTGAAAGTATTAAAACGTGGATATTCCTCACCCTTTATTCCTAGCATTTCTTTAAGTTTTTCGATACTCAGCACCCTGTAGCCTGTTTTTTCGTATTGCTTAAGAACCTCATACATCCGCAACTGATTCTTGCTTTTTAAGCGAAGGGCATTCCAAAGCTCATATTTGAAATACCTACCTTTGAAATCGAATAATAGCGGTAGTGCCAACTCATTAGCATCAACATCCACGCACCAATTTCCATTCTCATCAGGTACAACTCTAAAACGATTGAAAATAGTAAACGCATCAAATCCTCCGCTTTCCAATGGCTCAAAAACCACTTTGGTTAGGAGACTTCTTGCTATTTTCTTGAAATAGTCTACATTAGGGCTTTTTAATTCCATTATAGCTTGAAAATCAGCCAAAGAGAACCTCACTGCCCTTGTTTCCTTATTTTGGGGATTTATCTTGCTTAAGTAGACACTGAATAGGCGTAATTCTTGTAGATTCATATCATATGTACGCATTTCGTTAAGGGAATTTTGTTTTACGACCCAATTTTTGTTATTCAGAGAACTTCCCAATTTAGTCACTTCTTTCTTCGTTTTTGAAAGCATTATAACATTGTTGCAATGACAAGTCAATACTTCCTGTCGAGTTAGACTATTTCTCCTGTCGAGTTAGACTATTTCTCCTGTCGAGTTAGACTATTTCTCCTGTCGAGTTAGACTATTTCTCCTGTCGAGTTAGACTATTTCTCCTGTCGAGTTAGACTATTTCTCCTGTCGAGTAGATTGTACAACCCCCATAAACACTACATTTCCAGCCCCCGAAAACAGGTATTAAAACAGGTATTAAAACAGGTTTATAAACAAGCTAACAAACAAGGAGGTTGGGTGGTCAGAAAAAAGAGTGTCGCATGAAAGGGCAAATAATAAATTTCACAATAAATTCGTTCGTGGAAAAATAATCGAAAATACTTAAACAAATGTTGTTAAAAATTGTCATCAAAGTTTAAGCTGCTCGTGGCTTGTTCGATGAAGTTTAAGTTATTTATGGTGTTATTCGATATTATTGACTGACTGTTTGCGATTGGTAAAACCGAACACAAATCAGCTAGTTACAAAAACTTTGTTCATAAGCCGAGCTACAAAACCATTTTAACCATACTTTTTGCCACTTTTTGGCTAGTAAATACTATCCCTTGACATTTATACTACTAAGCTCTTTTCTTGTCAAAAAATCACCCAAATCTTGCCAAGAAAATTAAAGCTATCTTGAAGACTATTTTTAGAAACTTATTTCAACTGTTTTCAACCACTTATTCTAGCATTAAAGGTGCAGAATAAGTGGTTGAATCTTATAAATCGTATGCTCTTTTCTTGCGGTGGCCTGAGGGGTCGGTTTTGCTTTCTCGGCAACTCAGGTTTCCAATCTATATCTTGTCACGCTATACCTATGTTATCCTATCCCTCCTAAAGCGAAGGCCCCCAATCCCTACTCTGCACTGGTGGCTTAGGAGTAAGTGCATCAACATCACTCTGCAAGCCCTCTGTAAGGCCGTAATGCTTGTTTGTATAATCAGCAATGTCATAAAAACCAGCATCTCTGGTGTGCTTTACTCCGTATTGACGCATTGCTTTTAGTAAGACTTCTTGCTTTTGTGTGGGGTTGTTTATTTTTAGACCGTCTTCCCAAAGTAAAGAACCAGCGGCGCATGATAGGGCTGATACAGTCAAATAAGCATCTTTTAGCTCGGTCTTTAGTTTGTCTATTTCGGTTTGTTTGTATTGGATTTTGTTCATTGATGCTTTGTTGCTTTTTTGTTCATTTTCGAGATTTTCTTCTAAATCGACTATTTTACTTATGGCTATTTCGTACAATTCGTTTAGGTCGAGTTGCTCATTATAAAGCTCATCAACCTCCGATTGTTTCTTGGCGACATTTCGCTGAGCGGCTTTGATATTTTCTTCTCGCTGGGTTGCGTTGCTTTCTCGTTCTAAAACGTCTATTTCTCGTCTTTCAACTCCAGCTAATCTATTTAGGGCTATACCCTCACTTTTGACAGCACTATCCCTTTGGGATATAGCTTCATCTCGTTTTTCGATAGCTTTCTTCTCTCGCTCTCGCATATTAGCTCTATCTCTAGCAGCATCAAACACTGTCATGGCATCAGAAAGAGAACCGTCAAAGGTGAAGGTTGTTTTTGGTTTGCCTTTGTTTTTTCCTAGCATGATAGTGGTTTCTTTTCCGCTGCTTGCTAGTTCGTTGATGCGTTTTTCAAGAGCAAACTGACCGCTGGTTGGGTGTGTTATGGCTTCTAATTTAACTTCGGCTTCAGATAACTCTACCTTTGCTCCTTCTACATCAAGTTTTACTTCGTTTAACTCCGCCTTTTTCATTCTCAAATCATTATTGGTGCTATTGAGCTGTGTTTCTGTTTCTTTTAACTTAAATTTAGCTTCTTGTAGTTTGGACCAGACACCTGACAACTCACCTTCAACATCATCCAACACTACCTTAGTGACCGTCAGCTGGTTTTGTGTTTGTTCTAGGTCGGATTTAGTTGATAATGCTTGGGATTTTACTTTTTCTTGTTCGTTTGCAATCTTACGTTGTTCATCGAGGGCAGTCTGGCGTTTTAATTCGGTAACAGTCTTATTTCCATCCTTGGTGGCTTCGTTCAAAATCCCAACTTGAAACCCAAACACTTTCTCCATATGGGCTTCTAACTCTGGATGAAATTTATTTAAGCCCCGACCAGACCAGTCAAGGGCTTCTTTTGCTGATACTTTTTCTCTGCCTTTCTTTTCATCCCAGACAACAGGGATAAAGGCATAGTGGAGGTGGGGTGTTGTTTCATCCATGTGGACGTAGGCACTCATTACGTTTTTGTCTGTGCCGTTGCCGTATTTGTCATTCAAAAACTTATAGGCTTCTTCAAAGAATTTGCGGAGGTTATTGGAGGTGGTTGGGTCTAGTGGTTCGTTGGGGTTGTTGTTGCTATTTATGCTGTTACCACCACTTACGTCATTCCCGCTTCCCAATCTACCAGCAGAACCATCACGGTCTATATAGTCACACCTATTATTACTGTCTACGTTACCCCCGCTATTTCTCCTGTCATCATCATTCCACCCACCAAAAAGACTCTGTGGAGCAGTAATAATCCAACTGCACAGAATATTTACGTCTTCACGCTTGTGGCAGTGAACCTCGGATAGTCTACGTTGTAAGAAACCCCATTGACCGCCATCGCCGATGATGTTTCTGCTGTCAATGACATTGCTACTGCTCTCATCTCTCGAAATATCCACTGTACTTCCCGAACCATCCTCACTATCACCCATCACACCCCCACGGTCAGGAGCGAGATTATAATTCAAATGAGACCGACCAGGGTCTATATCTTGATTGCCCCATTTGTGGTATTCTCCGTTTTCGTCTTTTGTC
>Ga0131853_10017234_pt1 | contig 13161 bp, 9 predicted proteins | sample TergutLab28metaG_FD_92764 | JGI IMG/M metagenome (GOLD analysis project Ga0131853, IMG submission 92764) | Labiotermes labralis P1 segment gut microbial communities from Petit-Saut dam, French Guiana - Lab288 P1 (version 2) (version 2) | ecosystem: Host-associated > Arthropoda: Insects >...
TGACATAAACTGTAACATTTGATGTCGTGTTTTCAGCAGTTACAACGTGACTGCAGTTAATACTTGTGAAGTGGAAAGCAGACTAACGAGTCTCAGTTTTGAACGTTAATATATTACGTAAGACTGTACAGAATTTGAAACCCTTTATTACAACACAAATTCAGAAACATGGGACAAAAATAAAACATAAGAAGGTACGAGCACGAACACCCTATAAAATCACACGAAAGGACACGCTGTATACTGGCGGAATGTTGCGATTTAATTAAAGGTAGTCCACGAGACAAGTGTGAGTGCAATAATAACACGTTCATGACTTCTTAATATAATCTAAGGTTTTCTTAATAATTTTATCAAGCAGATATGAAATACTAGAATAATAATCTGCAAGACAGTGTTTTTCATGGGTGCAGCAATATCATAACTGGGAAAAATAGGAAGACTTTTACAGAATTACCTAAAGTAATCTGACAGGATAGCATAAACAACCAACTAGGTGCAATAACAACAATTTATTAGTAATTTCAATCAGCTCAACATGTTTCGGGCTATAATTTCACCTATCCTTAGGAGCACAAGACTGTGTTTACAGCTTGTGGTATAATGCACCGAAGAAGTTGCCTGCTGGTGACAAGGTCACCAGCAGGCAACCACAAGCTGTAAACACAGTCTAGTGCTCCTGAGGATGGGCGAAATTGTAGCCCGAAACATGTTGAGATGATTGAAATTACTAATAAATTGTTATTGTTGCATTTGGTTGGTTGTTTATACTATTGTATCAGAGATGCACGGTCACACAAACATCAAGTTTAATCTGACAGGCTTGGCTCTGCAAAAATGTCAAAAATTCTAAACGTTACTGGCCTCTTAACCTGTTCAGTGAGAACAGTTTACAACGAAAGTGACCTGTAAGGTGCTGTCTGTACATAACCCCATACACAAGTTCTTGTGTCAGTAAGTATATATTTGACTGAATAATTTAGACTATATGTGACAGAGAGTGTTAGTGAATGAGCGAGTGTGTGCGTGAGAGGAATGAGTGCGAATATACGTAAACGGGACACACTTACATTGTGAATCATTTGCGGTTTGTCTATGTTACAGGAGACAGAAGGCCAGAAGACAAACAACGGCATCCAGTACCGTTTGCAACTGCTTTATGCTAATGGTAAGTCCAACACATACACATATTTGCCTCACGGGACTGCGTGATTATGAGCCTAAGAACATCTTGACAGGCAATAAGATACCTGATTTTAGTATGTTATAATTTGCTGGTTCATTACATTTGTGTCGGCCTACGATTTAAAGTTGGGGGATTAAACAAACTCGGTTCTTCTGGGATATTTCTCTCCGTCGCTGCACGTTCCTTGCCAATGACCATACAGCCACGGAGCGCAGCATTCCAGGGAAACGCGGTTAGAACGTACAGCGCTTAGAAAGCCTGAAAAAAAGCTCGCAAATTATACTGAAAGCTTTGGCATGCAACACGTATGAAAGAGAAGTGAAATTAATACATGACTTTTGTTGGAGAGTAGGACAGGCTGAAACTGCTTGGGAAAAGTAGCTGCAAGACAGGAAAAAATTGAGAGCGTCCTGACGGAATTATGGAGCGTCGGGAGTGGACTGGATTCTTCTGGCTAAGAACAGGGACCAGTCTCTGGACCTTCTGAGGAAGGCGATGAAACATCAGGTGCCATAATACGGAGAGTTTGTTGTGTGCCTGAGGACCTATTATATTCCCAAAGACTCGGCTTAGTCAGTTCACGTTTCACGGCCACTCTTGGTAGTTTGGTTGTGTTTTCTGGGGGGGGGGGGTTTCCTTCCCTTATAATGGTTAAATTTTTGGAAGTTTCTGGGGAACCTAATGCCTATAATTTACGTGTGACTCAGTCGTTTCAAGTGGACGCTGAAGAGAAAAGAAGGATTGATATGCGTCGAATATACAGGATGGTGTAAAGCAGTCTGACCAATCACAGCTCGAGAAGGCAGGAATAATGTTTAGTATTGTCACGAGCAAATGGGAACTAAGATGCAAAAGTGTGGCCCTCTCATCCTGGACTCAGCAGTGGAATATGCGACACATAATGCTGACGGCGACTGCGGGAACTTCACAAGCTGCCAACTCTTCAGCAATAAAACATTACTATCCATCAGGGCCAATAATGACACTTTCCAACATCATAAGAATCTAGGTCTTACACTCACCACAAATAGTTCACTAAAATCCAACATTAATGTTTTACTCCACTGTTTTTATTGGATTAGGATGGGAGAGAGGCCTTGTATAATATTCTGATTGTGTTTGGTATTCCCATGGAAGTGGTAAGGCTAATAAAAATGTGTCTGTCTGAAACGTACAGCAGAGTCCGGGCAGGCGAGAATTTGTCTGACATGTTTCCTATTAGGAATGGTTTGAAACAAGAAGATGTTCTATCGCCATTGCTTTTCAACTTTGCTTTAGATTACGTCATTAGTAGGGGTCAGGTGCACCAGGATGGTTTGATATTAAACGGTACACATCAGCTTCTGGTTTATGCCGATGATGTTAATATATTGGGAGGTAGCGAACATACTATATAGAAAAACGCAGAAGCTTAAGCTTTAGCAGTTGCTAATAAGAAGGTGGGACTAGAAGTGAATGCTGATAAAACTAAGTACATGGTCATGTCTCGAGATCAGGATGCAGGACGAAGTCGCAGTATAAAGATTGATAATAGTTCCCTTGCAAGGGTGGAGGATTTAAAATATTTAGGAACAACCTTAACAAATCAAAACTCTATTCAGGAAGAGATTAAGAGCAGATTGAAGTCAGGGAATGCGTGCTATCATTCGGCGCAGAATCTTTTGTCTTCCAGTTTGTTATTAAAAAATTTAAAGATTAATATATTTAAAAAATTGCCTGTTGTTCTGTATGGGTTTGAAACTTTGTCGATCACATTGAGGGAGGAAGGTACGCTAAGGGTTGAGGAGAATATTTGGGCCTAAGAGGGACGAGTTAATAATGGAGTTGAAAAAACTACATGATGATGAGCTTAATGATCTCTACTACCCACCAAATATTTTTCGGGTGATAAGATGGAGAAGAATTAGATGGGCGAAGTCTGTAGCACGTATTAGGGAGAGAAGCGGTGTATGCAGGGTTTTGGTGGGGAAACCTGAGGGAAAGAGACCACTTGGGAGACCCAGGTGTAGATGGGATGATAGTATTAAAATGGATCTTCAGGTAGTGGACTGTGAGTTTATGGACTGGATCAGGCTGGCTCAGGATAGGGACAGGTGGCGGGCACTTGTGAATACTGTAATGACCCTTCGGGTTCCATAAAATGTGGGGAATTATTTGACTGGCTGCAAACCGGTTAGTTTCTCAGGAAGGACAACATGGGATCCCATAATGTCCCATAATATGCGCACTCACTGAATTCACCATGTGCGTATATTAAGTACTGGCCTGAAGATGGTTCGCTAGAACCGAAACATGTAGCCGAACTATGAATTGTTGACTATATATTGATGTTGTGTTTGGCTGAATAAATCACCTTATGAGCATTGTATAACACATCGGAATGGCTTATGTAAAAAATAAATAATGCTTTTTTTTGTCACTGTGACAATTTCTGCGCAAGGAAGAACACTTCGTTTATCTGCCAAATGAATATTGAAGTAGTCGCCACTAGACAGGAGTTTGTCCTTCTCGGCTGCAGGTACAACCAGGCATTTGAAAGAAGTTACGAAACGTCCGCGATCACGTCCGTAAGCTTCTCAGTATCATCCCAAGTTGCGTAGCCTTCCAATCCGGCCATACTCCAACAATCCCAACAAACAGCATGCATTCAGTGGTGTTGTCTTTATCTTGCGTCTTTGTTAATGCAATTTTCTTTCCCAAGTTCGCAGTTAGGTACAACACGGCTCTGTTTTCCAACATGTACGTAGGAGATGGTGTTGTTTCCATTCAAAGCGGCCCACTTACACTCTGAATCCTCCTGTTGCGGTTCCCATACAAGGTCCTAGAGAGGCTCTTGTGGGCTCACAACGGAGAAAACCGCAAAACCACGTGGGGAGGGACTCTCGAGATTAAGCAAATGTACAGCCTCTAGCGAAGCTACACAGCATAAACTACACAGAGAAATAGTGGATAATGTGTGAATTAAATAGTGATATGACTTTTATAAAATCGGAACTGCTATGTAATTCTAGGAATGTCACAATTCTACAAAAATACTTAGAGAACGCCCAAAACTACTCTTTAATCTGATCATGCTTCCCATCAGCCTTTCCTCTAAGTCACGTGACCGAAGAGCATGCCTATTTCTTCCACTGATACGTCATATTTAAAGCCTAATGCCATACTTTTGCACTAATTTAAATATCATCTTCATATCCCATAATTATTATTTATTTATGAAGAACTATTGGTGGTTTATTTAGCGACTGAGGATACAGGACTACAGCATCGAAAAAGACAGAATGATTAATAAATCATTAATTATAATTAGGACGAAATTGAAAATACCTTGGCCTAATTTTGGGTACCATTCAGATTTTTTATAGTCGCTGAGAAAAATCACGAAGCCTTCATTTAAGTTGCCCATTCCCCAGGTTTGAAGCCAGAAATTCCCGAATGCCAAGGCTAAGGCAGTTGTCAAGCTAGTGGCGCGCCCATGTGGTCATAGAAGTTTATGGAAGCTGACTGTATGCAGCAGAGTTCTGTTCTAGAAGCTGCACGTCTGACAACTAGTCAAGAAATCCTCAGCCGTTTTACGGAATACGAAGGTTCATGATCGTTTTCAAAAAATTTTGTAACTGTACACTGCTCAGAGGCACATCAATCCAGACCACAACTTCAAACCCCTATTTAAGATCAGTGTAAATGTTATTCTTTCACCTCGGCATAGTTCAGTAAGGGTTCTCTTCTCCCTTCTTCAGATTTCACCACCGAATGGATGCGCTATTGTTACTAATATTCCTTTAGGTGCCTGAGTTACGTTACAGAGAGCCACACAGTTTGTTACATAGTAGGTTTCGACGAAATTTCAACCTAATTACATGTTAAACAATCCTTAATTTCATTTTCTGTTGAACAGACTGTACCGTCTTTTGAACACAACAGACGTAGCAAAAAAATACCCTTTATAAATCCCATAATGATAGTGGTAAATCCACTTTGGCTCTGCCCTACCTGGTCGCCAGTATTTGTTGTTTGTTGTACCCAATAAGGTGCAACGTGTTGGGAATTTACATAAAAGCAACAACTTAATGTAATTCCTCTGCAGTATTCCACTTACTACCTAACTAGGCCCTGCTAGATCCATATAGGATTACTTGTAACCTGCCTTTAATTACTAGGAAAGGTGTAGGCAGAGAGCGTGGATTAGGCTTGAGTGTCCAGCACTGGTAGAGCACTGACTCGGCCCTGGAGAGGTCAGCCTTACCAGCGTCCCAGGATCCCTTCAGGATTTCGTAGTTGCATCCTCTTGTGACCAGATGAAAACCAATTGTAAGCACCGGGTTTCAACAGACTCATTCATCGAAGAGTTTAACAAAGTACTTTGTTGTTCACGAATACGAATTGTTATTAGTGATACAGAAGTGTATCTGGGAAATTGCTTAGTTGGATACAGAAGACTATGGATTACAATTCTAACACGGTGGCAGCAGAATATACAGGTGCATCACAATCATCAAATATTTCTTACCCAAACTGCATAGCTGAAACTGGATCTACAAACTGGAGGGAACGAAAGGCAAGTGGATGGGTGACTGGATGTTGAAGTGAGGGAACAGATAGTGTCTTGGCTGGAGCACTGAATGGTTAAATGAAGTTTATATGGACTGATTGATTGATTGATTGATTAGTGGAAGGACTAATGGAGGTTGGTGGGAAGACAGATAGGTAAACTGAAGGAATGATTTAATGACAGATTAATTGATGGGCTGGTGAGTGGATGGTTGCTTAACTGGAAAAGCAATATAAGGGCAGTTGAATTGTTGAATGGCTTGTTGAAATTGATGTTGATTTTGTATATATGGACTGAGTGGTTGATTTCTGAATGTGCAGAAGCAAAAGCAAGTGGATAAGAAATTAGAATTATAGCAGCATATAAAGGTTTATAGTAGGACTGAGAGATGAGTGGCTACATCGCAGCTACCTGGAGGTACGAATGGTTGAATGGATGGATGAAACTGTAATCCACTGACCGCAGTTCAAATTAACAAATATACATCGCTAAGTCAACTGCTGAGTCCCTGTGACAAATGAGATAAAACAGGTTCTGAGAAGAGAAAAAGAATGACGTCGCTAGAGGACGGCACGCGTTTGAACAGGTAGATACAGGAACTGAGTACATCAGGGATCCCCTTGCGACGAGCTCATGTCAGGAGTTTAAACAAAAGCCCGGAATATGACATGAGGAGGAGATGATTAGAAGAGGGACCCCCCGTGGGGGTCTCACAATTTTGGTACTAGATCTGAGGAAAAATTCAAAATCGACAGTACGAGTTCCTTGTTTGCACAAGTTCATTGTTATGGGAGTCCCTTCCCGCTTTCTCCGACATTATTGTGCACACATGAGGAAGTCCTCTCCGAAGCTGCAGTACCGGAAACGTCATGCATAAAATATAGTGATGTCACCGTCTCTTACATGTAACTAAATGGATTAAAACTTCTGACATGGGAAGAACAAATCTTCTTAGCAATATTATGAATAAAATGTTACCGGACGAGCAAACAAAGCTGGAAGAAACGCTATTGTTTGTTTTACTTCTCTTTATATACACACCTTATGGCTGTAGTTTCCATAGACGGTATTTCCTCCGATTTACCACAGTCTTTGATTACTGATGTTTCATTCATAATAAGAAATTATGCTGCTGACTGAATAACTAATGTTACCCGGTTCACCATCTTCCTGCTTACTTCACTAAGACACTTGTTCATCGACCGAGTAATTATTCCAGTAACTTATTAATTAAATATTTCACAGATGACTGACATATAACTAAGTAGCTAGCAACCCAACCAACGAACCAAACGATGCACTCATGAACGCATTAACTGAGTGACCAAATAAACAGAAATCCAGCCCAATAACTAATTAGGCCTAACTAACCATAACTGCCAGATAAAAAAACCAATAAACAATTAACCTGTTAGCGCTGCGTCATTGAAAAATATACAATTATGGAACAGCTGTAGATATTTTAAAGAGTTCCTGAGTCCTCATCTTCATTACAAGCATCGTGCAGGCAGCCACGTACAACATTAAGTTAGGGTCGTCAATATCATGCGTATAGGCGAATGACTTCCTTGCTAATATAAGGAAAACCAGGATTAAACGAACTACGACGAAAATTATTTATCACCCTATAGGTGTGAAATTAAACAAAATATGCCGAAAATTATTTATCACCCTATAGGTGTGAAATTAAACAAAATATGACGAAAATTATTCATCACCCTATAGGTGTGAAATTATCTGTTAAGGTGAGAAACGAGAGAATGAGCCTAGATTTTATATCTTCAACAAATTTTACGTGTGGCATCACGCGACTTGTGTGTGTTAATACGGTTCGTAATTTGGACGACAGGTTTCAGTGCTATAGGCTCAGTCACCAGACACAAACTAGAATAGAAATTTCACCGTACACGTAAAACAAATCAAAGACCTGCCAACGACTGGATCTATTTGTATTGAGTGTCAGTATTACTTATCTTACTGATATTACTGCTACTTTACATATATATATTACAATCAAGGACATAAAATGTTTAAAATATTTAGGGAATTATAACTAATACATATTGAATTCTAATCGTATTCGACCTAGGTACTGCTGCGAACTGCATTAAGTTTATCGCAATTCGTACAGAAATTTATTAACTAGGAATAAAATGAATACTATAATTAGGATAAGATTTTATTTTTTTTATCAGCCCTGCAGGACACAGACAAATATGAATTTATGTATTCTTTCCAGTAGACATATTCTTTATAATTCTAAATGCGCAGACTAGTGACACGTATTGGAAAATGGACAAACTTGTCGTAATTTTGAAGAATACATGCACAATACTTATGTTTCTAAGAAGGAAAGTTCTTATTCGAAAGACACATTTATTTATATATATATATTTATTTATGTGTATCTTTATATGTAAAAGGTAAAGCAGCCCCATTACAGGCCTGAACAGGCCCAGAGGGTTCCAGGAAGTTAAGTTTCCCAGATTTCGTGACAACGGCACAGGACGGTGGTAAGGTTGTCAGCCTTACGCACAGCCCAATGTAGAGTTTGTTAATGCGCAAATATTTTGAGAATATATGAAAAATGTTTTTGCTTAGTCAAATAAAAGGCAGGACAAAGGAATACCTGAAGCACAACACACAAAACCGCAAACAATTTAGGTATACAAATTCATTTAGCAGTTGTTATAACACCGTGAAATAGCAGAGAATTCAAAATAATAATGAGGAGGAAAACCACAATTTAAAGTTATTTAACCCTTGAATTTTCTGTTTATTGTCCCGCGCATCGCTGACCTATATTAATAATTTTCCAACGAGATGCAACACAAAACAGTCTATTTGTTATTTTGCAAGTTCACTCTACATGTTTCGGGTGCCAACTGAACCCATCATCAGGAGTACACAAAACTGTAACTACAGCCTCCGGTATCGGTCATATTTTTTGTGCAGCTACCTCCCTCCAACGTGGCCAAGCTAGCTTGGCCACGTTGACTGTAGTTACAGTTTTTTGTACCCATGATGATGGGTGTGGTTGACACCCGAAACATGTACAGTGAACTTGCAGAATAATAAATAGACTGCTTTGTGTTGCATCTCGTTGGACAATTATTAGTATTACTTAACCATCTTGCAGCAGTTTGATGTAAATGTGACATTGGAATGATTTTGAAAACGCTCCTGTAAATTTGCTATTATAGCACAATTGTGACGGCAGACAGCTCAATACAGACATATCCCATTAAGGATGTTTCATTCGTAAAGACGGAAGAGTACTTTGCTAGGCCTGTCTGTCTAACCGTCTGTCCATTCTGTAATTAGGAACTATGGAAGAGATATGTAGCCGATGGCTATCATTGCTTTACCTGACGGGATCGTCTAGCAGTAATGTCGCTGCAAGAAAAAGGAAATGCACCGGACGCTCTATCAGCTGTACCTTCCACATAAGTTTATGTACTCGTATGTACATAAGTAACGAGACGTATCTGAGGTGAATGACAAGTGGCGACAGTGCTAACGTCTCACGTTTTGTGGTATTTCAAATTAACACAGAGATGATGATGAAAATTACAAAGATGTGGGACTACCGGACTACATTGTGGCATGCCGGAAAGCTGTAGCCTTCTTTCAGGATACATTTCGCAAACGAAATTAGTGTTATGTAACCCGAAGTTTCATTAACGAATTTACAAAAGCCCTGTCTGAAGCTTGATCAGTCTACTCCATGTCCTAAAGTTCTGTTTGCTGTAATAGCTGTTTCAATACTATCGTGCCATCTATGCCTAGGAATTTCAAGTGGTCTCTTTCTATATGTTTCCTCGTCAAATTCCTGTATGCACTTTTCTCGGCGATACAGACTAAATTCACCATCAGTTTAAAAATTCGTCATTTGATGATTCAAATAATATTTGCTGAGGAGCACTTTCCTTGAATTGTTTAAACATTTGCCTCACAGCAACAGAACAGGCAAGGTTCGTATAACGTAGCATTCAGGCGTGTTCGTGTAACCATTGTTGTACTGTAAAGGCAAAAAGTATTATATACTCTGAGTGCGTGTTTGTAGTCTTAGCTATACAGCATGCAATGCGCATGCGACATAGTCATCTGTGTCTTTGTCCGGCTCTACAGTATTTTTCAACATTATCTCACGAACGGCACGATTTAAAAAAATTATTGAACATAAAATGTGTCTTTTGATTATCTCTACAATCGTCTCTGAAACACTTCTCATTATCCAAAGAACTGAGCGAGATATGATCAAAACTTTATATTCGTCTTCACGTGATGTACCCGTTATTCTTGTCTGATTTTACTGAAGCGTGAATTTTCGCAACTGAATTTCGAAAAATAATCGAATATCTAATTTCATGAAAATCCGACCAGTAGGAACGGAGTTGTTCCATGCGGACAGATGGAAAGACAGACGGGCAGACAGACATGAGGAAACATATAGTCGCTTTTCGCAATTTTGGTTATTAATTTTTGTGCATTCTTATGTGAATCCTGGAGTGTATTCTTAGAAACAGTGGCAAATTAACCTCTACCTTAATCTGATTTGGATTAGAAACAGTTGTCTAAAATTGAGAAGCAATAATCGAATCAGAAGAATCTGTGCTAGATATCACATTCCTTCATTGCCTTTACATCATATCACGTCTTGTGCACTGTCAGTAAGTTCTCTTCCTTTCACCTTCCACTCAGCACCTCTTTTGCGCGCCCTCTCGCCATTTATCTCATTTGCCGCACGCCAAGTCCCTCGAGAATCCCATATACTGCCACTTTCTCCTCTACTCCTTATTTGTAATAAAATAACCCAGCAAATGGTCTCCAAGGAGACTAAAAGATGGCATGGTCCGCGGTGTTGTACCTTGTTTCTTTTACTGTCGTATATACAATCTTTCGTTGTGTTCTTCATAATGGGTGCAGGGTTCACAGGCTGAGAGCCCTCAGTGGCAGTTGTTCAAAGGGGAGTACCTGTGCAACTTTAATTTCAAGTTTCATTGAATTATCCGAATCCTCCATTTAGTGATTTATCACTTTTGTGGTTCCTTACAAGGTGTAAGGGGACATAAGGCGCAGTCTTAATTAGCTTTAATCTGAATTCTTTAATTACGTACGTATGTATGTGTGTATTTATGTATGTATGTATTTATGTATGTATTTATGTATGTATGTATGTAAGTACGTATGTATGTATATATGTATGTATGTATTTATGTATGTATGTATTTATGTATGTAAGTATGCATGTATGTATGTATTTATGTATGTATGTATTATGCATGTACATGAGTGTGTGTTTGAGTATGTATGTATGTATATATGTATGTACGTACGTACATATTACGTATGTATTATGTATGCATGTATTATGCATGTACATGTATGTAAGTATTATCGTGGCGTCCCTTCTTCTCCTTGTTAAAGTATAAATTTTCAATGTTTAAATTGGAAGGCGCTATTATATATTAATATTTCTGACGTAAAACCTGAAATGAAAATATGACTATGAGGATCTAGACATAGACGGGAGATTATGTTGAACTTGTGGTTAATACTGTTAAATAACATATGGCTGTGGGAATTTAAATCTTCTAGCGAAGGAAATGAGCCTTTATCAGGTTTGTATTAATGGAATAATTACAATTGTCTTTCCGAAATAAACTAAACAAACCAAAGTGTTTTAGAGTAAATACGCGTGACACTTCAGACCTCTAATTTTTATCACTTGTTGCAAAAATCATTGTAATTACACTTGTACTTTAAAATCAAATTTTGGCAAAATTAAAAAAAAAAGCGTTCAACTAAACTGACATTCGATAAGGGTTTTGAAAAGAAATACACATTTTCAAATGCTTGTCATAAATAAAGTTTCAGTATTGTCTTCACATTTTCCGCACTGAACTTCCACAAATCACAAACAAATAAGACACGCCAGGTATTTATAAATTTATTACAAAGACACACAGATGGGCTGGGCATGTGGTGCGTATGGGTGAAGAGAGGGGGTGTATAGGGTCTTGGTGGGGAAACCGGAGGGAAGGAGACCATAGATGGGTGGATAATATTAAGATGGATCTCCAGGAGGTGGGATGTGGTTATATGGACTGGATTGGGCTGGTCCAGGATAGAGATAGGTGGCGGACGCTTGTGAGTGCGGTAATGAACCTTCGGGTTCCGCGAAATGTGGGGAATTTCTTGACTACCCGCAAAACAGTTAGCTTCTCAAGAAGGACTCTGCACCGTGGAGTAAGTAAGTAAGTAAGTATTACAAAGACACAACACAAATTCACTTTAGGAGCTTAGTACTCATGAATGAAAGAATCAGCAAGTTTTCACAAGCAGGATGGCAAATTATAATTCTGGGTTCAGTGGTTCGTCTGGTATAAAGTATTTGGCATTCGACATGCGTCTACAGTAAATACAATCACACCTCTACGTGTTTTGTTTTTCTTTTCAGGAGTGAGGCAAGAACAGGACATTTACGTCAGGCTCATCGACTCCGTCACAAAACAGGTAAGAAATGTCACGAATGCACTTTGCATCATGTGAATGGAACTACCACGGGTCTTGTAAAGATGTGGCCTATAAAAGCTTAAGAATTTTGATCATGTATTTACTCTGTCCGAATACAGTCTATCCTTTGTAGTCAAGCAGACAAACATGAGATGGCAGCACTTGCTGAAAACTGCCGATCATTACAAATGGGTCACCTTGTATCTTAGTTGCAGTTAATTTATAGTAAAATTTATGTCTTAGGAACTCAACTGCCCCTTGATACAATAACATTCAGAAAAAATTTAGTTTATGGCTTGCATATTGCTAGTCCCTCAATGCTACACTGAACAGCCCTCTGTGGACATGACTGTTGAAGATAAAACTGTAAAGTTTTCATTTTGAATTTTCAACGTCTCTTACATTTATTTAAAAAAAATTAAGCCTTGAAAGTTAATTTGGTTGACTTACCTTACTTATCTCTCCAAATAGGCACCTCTGATTTTTCGAACTCACGTCTAGTACAAATCAAATCTTTATGCTATACTAAGAGCCATCTATAGTAAATAAATTCTGGGTTATTTGATGCATACATAATGTTAATATTTTATTATTTCGGGAGGAGTAAATTTCGGTTTCGGAAATAATACAGGGAGACTAGTGAACTTACTTTCAGTTCACTAAGAAGTAAGTTTTAAACGTTTTCGCAAAATTGCGAAACGCTACTCTTAACTTCGTCATGTCAGTTCGCCCATCCGTCAGTATTTTTTATGAAGACATAAGTAGGTTTATGACAATATCACGCTCATTTCTTCTTAGTATGAGAAATGTTTTACATAAACGTTGTAGAGAAAATGAAAATAGAGTGGGGTATGCTACAACGAACGATGCCACAACGAACAGTTTTTATCAATAAAATCAGGAA
>Ga0131853_10017236_pt1 | contig 13160 bp, 9 predicted proteins | sample TergutLab28metaG_FD_92764 | JGI IMG/M metagenome (GOLD analysis project Ga0131853, IMG submission 92764) | Labiotermes labralis P1 segment gut microbial communities from Petit-Saut dam, French Guiana - Lab288 P1 (version 2) (version 2) | ecosystem: Host-associated > Arthropoda: Insects >...
CACAAGTCGCTGTTTGTTCTCAGATAAATACAAAACACATAAATACAGTGTGGGCAGAACGTACAGTTGTTGAATGTTAAACTGGTGGTGCATCACGTGACCAGTAGGCTTTAAAAGGTTAATCAGAGTAGCATCTCGGAATTTCCCTGAAGGGCTTGATGAAAACAACGAAAAATCTCAGGACAACCAATGATATGGCCGAAGCATACCCCCAAAGCAAGACAGCTGTACCGCTCGGTCTCAGATTGACGTCATTCGGCTAAGACACCCATTAACTTTCACACAACCTGTCCGCGTGTGCGCAGTGAAGTGGACGGATGCTCCCAGGCATTCTTAACCTCGGCACTAGATGCAGGTGAGTGGTAAGACTCACGCCCCGGCAGTTTTACCCCACGGGCAGAGTCTTAAGTACCCATTGATTGGGCAAATATATAGGCCTCATAGCTGGTAAATATCTTGTCCCTGTAAGAAGTGGAAGCACACTTCCACCGTCATGAAGCCAGTAGATGTGTCACCACAGCACGTACATGGTAGCCCCACAGCAAACCGATACACCGTGATGATAAGAACGGATATTTTAAAGAGGGAACCAAATAGTTGAGACTACAAGGTTGCAGTTGTAGGCGCAGCAAACCGTCAGAATGGGTTACAGGCAATGTTCACCGTGATAAGCTGGGTCCACACTTGTAACGTAACACCATATCCTGACAGTGTGGAGGGGACTCGTGACCGCGTAATGAATCAGAAGTTGGTTACTCAGCCACGTGACCAAGTAACGAACTTCTGATACGTTACGCGGTCACGAGTCTCCTCTACACTGTCACGATACGGTGTTACGTTACGCGGTAACGTTACAAGTGTAGGCCCAGCTTAACAGTTTCGGTAGTATTTCGAGGGATGTAATATTGAGGCGCGTTAGTGCAACCATTGTTTTACTGGAAAAGCAGTAAGTATTACATAATCTGAGTGTGTGTTTTTAGCGTTTGGTATCCAGCAAGTAATGGGCATGCGTGATACTGTCATCTGTGGCCTGCCCCCCTCTGCAATAATTTTTCGACATTGTCTAATAAAAGGCACTATTTAAAAAAAAACCATAAAATGTGGTACCGATTTCTTTACAAATTTTGTCAGAAAAAAATTTCATTCTAAGAATAACTGAGGGAGATACAATCAAAAATGTGTTATGGTCTTAATGTAAAGTATTCGCTATCCTTCTGAGGTGTGTCATCCCCGTTGTGTGTAGAAAAGACTAATAGTGAGGTAAATATCAGTCATGAAAACACAACTATGGTAGTATGGATTTATGATGGTATTTAACAGCAAAAAAATAACTACATGTTTCGGCCAATAGCGGCCATCTTCAGGTTATTACAATTTTGCTCAAATAGTATCATATACAGGGTGTCCCAGGAGGAATGTGCCAGACTTCGGGAGGGTGTTCCTTATGTTAAAGTATACCGATATAACCCAAAACACCTATGTACAAAGTTGAACGGTATGCCTATATTGCGAGGTGATGCTGAGATCTCATCATCGTTACGCGTTAAAATCAGTTTTCGTTATCCTTGTCCGATTGTAATGAAATTTGATTTTTTTCGACTGTTTTAAAAAAAATACTCAAATATAAAATTTCATAAAAATCCGTCCGGTGGGAGCCGACTTGTTCTTGCGGACAGACGGACAGACATGAAGCTAATAGTCGCTTTTCGCAAATTTTGCGAAAGGCGCCTAAAACCGACAAACTGTACAGAACCTGTCTGCATCATTTCAGGCTTCCGCGGTGAAAGTTTGCAATCGTCTGTTTTCTGGGCTATTACTCTGCGTTGGAAATAAGTTAGGTGACGACGTTTCGGGAAATCCTACTGATCCCATCTTCACAGTTGGAATGAACGCTTTCATTCTCGTTACCAAGAACCAATCACCACCTTCACCAGTCCCTATAAAACCACTCACCAACCTGTTAATGACACCCATATTTGACCGACGACGAAACCAGCAGCATTTCCCGAAACGTCAGCAGGAAACTACTTTCCAACCCTGCCTTACAGCCCAGAAAACCTAAAATTCCGGTGTGCATTACATTACCTTCTATATATGAAGGGATTTTTTTTAACTGACCAACGTACGTGGTCAGACAAAGTTCGCGAATTCATCGCGGTAAAAGTGCTATATACCTCATCGCTGAATACCACCGTGGTCGCCTTCAAAGTACTCCCCTTGGGAAACCATGCACCGATGCCAGCGCCTAGTCCACACTTCAAAACAATTTTGGAAATGGTTTTGTGATTGGCCTTCAGAGCTGGCACGGCAAGCACACGCTGCACCTCCCCACACGGCACTGTCTGTGAGGGAGTTTTTAGCTACGAAACAAATAGCTGTGTTGGAACACCCTGCCTGTTCACCGGATCTAGCCCCCAGTGACTTTTTTCTGTTCCCGAAGGTACAGGAAATATTGAAAGGAAGACATTTTGATGACATTGATGATATCAGAAGTAATACAACGGCAGCTCTGAAGGCCATTCCACAAAACAAGTTCCAAAATTGTTTTGAAGGGTGGAATAGGCGCTGGCATCGGTTCATAGCTTCCCAAGGGGAGTACTTTGAAGGCGACCACGGTGGCACTTTTACCGGAATGAATGCGCGAACTTAATTGTCCGACCAAGTATAGGACATAACGGTTTACCTGCAGAAGAGTGGTGATTACTGAACAACAAATACGCCTGCTGATCCCTCGTATTGTAACATTTAAAAAATGAAAAAATATGTGACTTAAAAACCCATCTACTTTAACCCTTTACCTGCAAATGTGGAGAATATAGTGATCTCCGAATAATGCTAGCAGATGGCAGATTGGATTTAACTTGGCGTTTAGAGGGTTAAACGCCTTTATTAACTTCCTAATTAACTGCTCCACTGCACCGAATTAGGTGTCCTGTTGGCAATAAACCCCCATTATTTTGATATTCGAGAGTATCTTTTGTAGTGTGACGTCTTCCGTAGAATACAGGCATTATTTTCATTATTATATCTTCCCCCGAAGACCTGACATTCTTTAACGTAAGACACAACATTTGTCCAGGAAAAAAAATCCGTCAATTTCCGTAAGCTATGTAGATACGATTACAATTAATGGTATTTTTCATGTGATAATTGTGTAGACCTGCTCGTACATCGTACTCGAAAATACATTAATAAATTCTGAACCAGAAAGAAACAAAGGATTCATTAAACTTGTCTCCAATAACATTTAAAACAGCAATGTCAAAGTAGAGTTAAGTGTGTAGCAGGAAGGCTACAGCTGTGTTAGACAGTACTAACGAGATGAGACCCTATGCCTTTGTGTACCTCGCAGGGTACAACGAACATGGGCTAGAACATTTTTTTTTCTTTATGATTGAGCTTGTTACCGTCTGCAATGTGAAATCTGGTACAAAATACTGTCTGTTTTTTTGTTACAAGATCAACACTAGAAGCAAATACAACCCGCCACTAACAAAGCTCAGGGTCTTACTAATTCGTTCCACTACGGTACACGAAATCAGACCAATTAAATACGGAAGGATGACTTTCCGTTTTGTTGAGAAAGGGTTACAGTATAAAGAATGGTCTCAAGTTCAGTTACACACAACTGTTATACTGTAAGGTTAGTGACGACATGTTTCGGCCCATGTTATAGGGCCATATTGAATTATTCGTGCCCGAAGATGAAGGAAGATATACGATACTTTCAAATGGCGGGAACTATCTGACGACGAAATGGCGTCAGATCGCGTGGGACTTGATTGTTCAACAAGAAAGGTCATGTACGTATGACGTAATATTGAGGGATGTTCGCGTAACTATTCTTGCCATGAGCTTGCAATGCGCATGCGCCACATTGTCTTCTGCGGACTATCCGGCTCCACCATATTTTTTCCACGTTATCTCATAAACGACACGATTTTCGGGGGGGGGGGGAAACGTTGTTGAACAAAAAATGTGTGTGTTTTGATTTTCTCTACACAGTTTCGTCTCAAACATTTCTCATTTCAAGAAGAATTCGGCGAGATATTGTCACAAATGTGCCCAGGTCTTTACGCAAAGCACCTGTTATTATTGCCAGATTTTGATGAAAATTTTGACTTTCTCGACAGATTAACGACAAACATGCAAATATTAAATTTCGTGAAAATCCGTCCAGTGGGAGGCGAGGTGTTCCAAGCGGACGGAAAGACATAGAGACATGAAGAAGCTAACAGTCGCTTTGTCGCGAGTTTTGCGAAACGAGACTAAAATCATTGATATTGTGACCACAAATCTTAGACACTGTTTGCCAAAGTCCGTAAGTGACCTACGACCGGCACAACACGCCGGTCCGGTAAATATTAACATTACAGAACACCTCGCTCTCTGATGACAATATTTCTTCCCAAAATTTGGAGTGTTCATCTTTAGGCCCATTATGTCAGCCCGATTTCCACACAAAGGCAAGAAAGCTTCCGAGAGACAGGTGTTGGAGGAAATTACCTCTGTACGAAAACACCCCATTTCCCTTCATTCTTGCTCAGTTTTCTTTTAAGTTCTGAAGCAGCCACTGAATCAATTTATTATTCTCCTCGCGCGGAGATACATCAAAGAAGAAGTGGGGTTGAAATAGAAGGAGATGTAATATGCAGGGCTTAAGGTCACTGAACCATTAAAGAATATATAATTTTGTTTCAGAAGCCCCGGTAATGTCGTCATGTGCGGCAGACTGTGCCACAGGTGCGACTCGTTAGCTTGTCAGTAGGAATAGGTCTCAGTGCGATGATATTATTACAGAGCTGCGCGGAAACTATCTCTTCTACAGATCGGTGAACAGTGAGTGTTGCAGGACCACAGTGATGGGTGCAAGGTTTGATATGTACTGGACCGTGCATCACCTTGATAACTGAAGAATAAAATCCAACTAGATGCCACTTATTACTTTATTATGCTTATGTTAGGCTCAACATGTTTCGGGCACCATTATGACCATCATCAGGAGCTCACGAAGATAGCGTTGGTTACCACATAGGCCGTCTGGTTTTCGAGTTGCTGCTGGTTGGAGGTTAAGTCGTGTTACAGCCTTCGGTCCGGACACTCATTTATCCTGCCTGCAGTTAGCTTCCAACCAACAGCAACTCGAGAACCAGACGGCCTATGTGGTGACCAACGCTATCGTCGTGAGCTCCTGATGATGGGCATAATCGTGCCCGAAACATGTTGAGCATAACATAAGCATAATAAAGTAATAAATGGCATCTAGTTGGATTTTATTCTTCAGTGTGCAAGCTTATTACACACTCACTCCATGGAGCAGAGTCCTTCTTGAGAAAATAACCGGTTTCTCAGTTAGTCAAGAAATTCCCCACATTTATATGGAAATCGAAGGTTCATTACCTCAAGCACTGAACGGATTTTCATGAAATTTAATATCATCATATTTGTCGTTAGTGCTGAGCTACAAATCGGAAGGTCGCCGGTTCGATCCCAGCTGGTGTCAATGGATTTTTTACTTGAGGTAAAATCCTTCCGATCGCACTACGACCCTGGGGCCGACTCAGCCTGTAACAGAAATGAGTACCAGAAGCATTTCCTGGGGGTAAAGGCGGCCGGTGCGTAAGGCTGACAACCTGCCACCATCCTGTGCCTTTGTCACGAAATCTGGGAGCCTGAACATCCTGGAACCCTGTGGGCCATTCCAGTCCTGCAGCGGGACTGCTTTACTTTTACAGTTGTCCTTAACGTGTCGAGAAAGTTCAAATTTCTTTAAAATCTGGCAAGAATAGCGGGTATTTTACATGAAGTCTTACGCACATTTTTGGCAACTGATCGCCGAATTCTTGTTGGAATGAGAAAAGTTTAGAAAAAAACTTGTAAGATAAAATCAAAACACACTCTTTAAATACTCTCGTCCTTGGGTTTTAGCAGGGGGTTGGGTTCCAAGACGCTTCGCGGGGAGCGAAGATCCGAGAAAAATTGACTGCCTTCTCCGGAAAAAAAATTAATATTTTTTAGTTTATATATATATATATATATATATGAGAAACATTGTAATTGGAGTTTCTTTATTTTCTTCATTAAATTCCCTGAACATCGAGCGGCATGGATCGCAGACCCTTTCGAGTTGTCGAAAAAAAATTTTGATTCTTTCTTCTACTGAAGATAAGGAGTGATGTACTTTATATTGTTATGTCAACGACGAAGATTTGAGAAACCGCGAGATACGAACCCGCGCACAGCGACGGATGAGTATACTCGATACTACGCTGAATAAATGGATACTCGGTCAGTCCAGAGACAACATCGTGGGCCACATAACGGCAGTTCCTTCCCCCAACATTAAGGCAGACGACACTACCTCAAATTATGCTACTTACGTCCTGCCACGTGTTCCTAAAGTCTGTATTTAGTAATCGGCCTATTATTCAACGCTCAGTCTTGGTAGCTCGGTTGATATAGTGACTAAACTATGATAGGAGCGTCCGAGGAATTGCTGTTTGGTTGTCAACAGAGGAAAGAGATTGTGGCCACACAACCTTCTTTCGGCAGCGGATGAGCGGCCCGAGTGTGCAGCAGATATGGTAATTTTTTAAAAAAAGTGAAGAAGCGAGACATAACTGATATGATTTTGAACTATTTAAATCGTCACTGCAAACAGAATATACCACACAACTTTTTGAAAGCACACCGTTTTCGTCCTCAGTTGAAGGTGAAAGCCCCAGCAAAAATATCCTGTCTCCAGGCCAACAATTGAAAAAAAAAATTTTCCAAGATACGCCACTGCAAATTTGAAGCTGTGTGCGGAAGGCTTTCAGTTGATGTAATTACTTCGCGGGAACTTCATAAGTTAATAGTAGTAGAGAGAGTACGAGTATTCAACTGGTTGAGGAAAAATGTCGGAAGAAATGGCCTGGCCTGTTTTTAAGAATATAACCAAGAAATTCTGCCCGAAAGGCTAAAAAAAGAAACGTAAATGCCGATCAAGGTCGCAGACCTTCTAACCGAACTTCTTAGCCTGTTAGGCAATGTTAACACATTGGACCAATTAACAGATACCATGCGAAAAAGAGATGCCCTTTGCACTTACATGCATGTGTGCTCCGTACCCAGGACTGCCCATAAAAATCCAGTCCAGCCTCTTACTTTCCGCTGTTGATGGCAGGAAATAGGGTCTGTCGTAGTGCTGTCTGAATATTCTAGCCACTCGGTCGTCACAGTTGCTCCTGAAAAGCAGAAACCAGAGCAGTCACACCAGTCGTCCTACTGCTGCACACTACGCAAAGCACTGCTACTGACTGTGGAGTTTACAGTTGACCTTGGTAGTAGCTTTCGCTGAGAAAGCCGACCTTCCATTGTTTTTGATCAGTATACCACGACCTACGTAGGCCTGGATAGCGCGGTCGGTACAGAGACTCACTGCAAACTGGACGGTCCGGAGATGGAATCCTGGTCCGGACGAGATTTTCCGCACCCGTCCAAAACGGTTCTAAGGCCCACCCAGCCTCCTATTCTATGGATACCGAGTCACTGCGCGAGGTAAACTGGCTGACGCTTGGCGTTAACAAACCCACACCATCTAGCGCCGAGTTTAAAGAAGGAGAAGAGCTATAACTCTACTCTCCCTCTGTGCCTTCATGGCAGGTTATAGGATGAACTTTGTTCCACCATCCACACTGGATCGTTGCGACAAAGAAAAGCTGTCAATGTTCATTACATAAATAACTGTTCTTGACCTTGCTTACACTATTCAAAAAACAATATTTGGAGAAATATTTGGACCTAAGAGGAACTACATATCAAGGGACTGGAGGAAACATCACTAAGAGAAGCTTCGAAATTTGTATCCCTTACCATTTAGCTGATCAAATTACGAAGAGTAGGAGGGGCGTGGCGTGTGGCACGTTTGGGAAAGAAGAGAGATGCATAAAAGTTTTGGTGGGGAAACAAGGGGGAAAGAGACCACTTTAAAGACCTAGTTGCAGATGCGAGGACAATATTAAAATGGATCATAAAGAAATAGGATGGTACGTGGACAGAATTGACCTAACTCGTGTAAACACAGCAAAGAACATGCTCGTGGCTCCTTTTATCACCATCTGAAGAACTACTAATTTTTTCGGGAGGATTCCTCTGCATGTAATAAGTCATAAACATCCAGTTGCCGCGTTCAGCCACCATACTACAACGGGAGGGTGGGGGGAGCAGAAGTAGCCTATTTGATATTACAGAAATGATACATAAATTAAAAGGTAAATCAGTCCCATTACAGGCCTGGAGTGGCCCAGAGGGTTCCAGGAAGTTAAGGTTCCCAGATTACGTGACAATGGCCCAGGATGGTGGTAAGGTTGTCAGCCTTACGAACCGGCCGCTTTTTACCCCAAGGAAATGTTCCTGGTACTCATTTCTGTTAGAGGCTCAGTCAGCCCCAGGGCCATATTGCAATCAGAAGGATTATGTCAATGAAAAATTCCAATTACACCATTTGGAATCGAACCAGCGACCTTCCGATTTGTAGCACAGCACCTTAACCACTGGAAGTGGTACATAACACTGGAAAATAGAACTGTCAATTATTAACCCCGATAAACATACCCACTTGTCAGCAAATAATCTGTATCCTCTGTGTCCGCAAGCAAATAGGGAAACAGCTACAAATTTATGTTTTCCATCCCGAAGTGTTATAACATATAAATACATGTAAATATCTTCAGGCCCTCTGTTTTCCCAGAGGGCCTGAAGGTGATCTAAGAAACGCTGAAACATGTTGCCCTGACAATATGCTATTTTTATTGTACACGAAATAAAGTGTTGTGTTATTGACCGACACGTTGTATTTATAGTGGGGACACAGCTTTCCTACTCGGAATAGGCGACGTTTCGGCTGCATTGCACTTTCCTTGGTGTGCCCGTACCCATATATTTTAGCCCACAGGAACACAACAGTTTCTAGACAATCCCTTTATTTATCTACATGCCGTGCATTCAGCGTTTCTCTATTTGAAAGACTGAATAAAATATCGTGTAGAAATCAAGACTTTTTGTATGTGGAAAACACAGAAGATCCCGAAGAGAAAGAAAGGAAACGAAGATATAAGGTAATGGCGAAATTCGTAACTCTACACACAAAGAGGGCATATGGGGGAGTAGACGTACAGCTCCTCTTATTCTTAACCTTGGCTTTAGATAGAGGTCGGAGGTCAGCTTCACGCCCCGACCACTTTACCTCTTCCCTCCATCGGATGCTTCCGCTGCATCAATCGAGCGGATCTGTACTTCTTTCCCCAACACGCCTTTCGTCGTGTGAAAAGGGAAAAGTGTACTTAGTAATTCGTTAATATTACCTACAACATGCAACCACTAACAAATTCTTCTGCATTCTATCTGACCCTGACAGATGATTATTGAATCTGCAGATTGAAATATTACAGCAACAAGGAAGGAGGGAAGTGAGTTGAACACCGAGACGTAATCAAAGAGGAAGAAGTAATGGGAATCAGAATCGGCTAGTAGAATTTTGGCTCAAGGACATGCCTTTCCCATACTCGAATAAAAATCTAACCACATTAAGAACCAACAGGCAAAATTCCCCCCCCCCCCACCCATAAATCTGCTTCACAGAAGGGCCCGGTTTAGTGACAATAAGAGATGCGTTTTCGGCCTCAAGATGTACTGAAATTAACACGATTAAATTTCAGATATAAATTCCCTTTCAGCGTCATGGAGATGAAGAAGACTTCAGATCAAAACGTGTAACTAAAGTGGAAATAAAAGACAAATTCCATGAAAGGAACAGTATCTCTCTTACTGAACGAAGCAGTTTTTAACCAGAAGGTATGAGTTCTGAGTTTTGCGTCTGGACGAAAGAAGATGAGATCAAAGGATCCTTCGCTTTATACGTTACTGGCAAAATGAGTTATTTGCGAACGACAGAAGAACTACTTTCTTCCGTCCTTTTGTAAGCAAGCACTAATAAATTCAAACCTACAGCCCATATTATGGTGGAAAAATGAGGTTGGGAATGATATAAAATTAAATTTCGATAATGAGCCAAAATTTTGTTGTCTCACATAATTTCCAGAACACTAGAAATTTGCAAACAGCGAATACTACGCTCGCACTGTGGGTTATTAGTCTTTTTCGGCTCAGAAGAAAGAACATATTTCTTTTGGCCATAAAATCGATAGATAAGAAGCAGATCGTAACAAACACGTCATGAAATCAAATGAAACCCGCATTCTCTCTGTGTAGACAACAGAAGGCAAAACGCGACTGAGCATTTTAACCCTTTAAGTGCCGAATTAAATCCCATCTGCCATCTGCTGGCATTATAAGGAGCTCACCATATTTTCCACGTTAGCGGGCTAAGGGATAACGCCTACTGGTTACGTGATGTACCACCAGTTCAAATTCAACATTTCTGCATTCAGCTCAGGCTGTATTTATGTGTTTTATATTTATCTCAGAAAAAACAGCGATTATTTCCCTATACAGAATATACTGATCGGTTTTATAACCGAGATGAAAAGTGTTTACAGCGCGGTACGGACTGGGTCTTTAAATAAAGTAGTCTGCTTTTCGTCTTTATAGGAATAAATAGCAGTCACAAAACAGAAAGCAAAGTGGAGTTAATGGTTTAACAAATAGACAAACACATGCTCACTTTGCTGATTTACTGCGGTAAAAATCCCTTGATTCTTATAAAAATCCTTTGAATAATTGATCGTCACTCCAAGATGCATTCACTCCATTAGCCTCAAGTTCCACGTTGCCATGATCCGTCCCGATTAATCTCCGATAGAAGCCTATAAGAATTATGACAAATTCAAACTAAATTCAATAATTTATTACATTATTTTCAACCATACATTTCGGCCTAAAACGCCAAAACAATTTCGAAATCAATAATACAAGAATAACTTCATACAAAAGTGAGATCTCAAAACATCACAACTTTTGTTACGTGGGTGTACTCAATGGAGGAAGAACTACTGTGGGTAAGGTAAAGTTAAAATAGTTCCGTTACAGGCCTGGAGTGACCCAGAGGGTTTCAGAAAGTTAAGGTTCCCAGATTTCATGACAACGCCACAGAATGGTGGTAAGGTTGTCAGCCTTACACACCGGCCGCCTTTACCCCCAGGAAATGCTCATAGTACTAATTTCTGTTAGAGGCTGAGTCGACCCCAGGGCCATAGTGCGATCGGAAGGATTTTATATCAATGAAAAATTCCAATGACACCAGCTGGGATCGAACCAGCGACCTTCCGATTTGTATCACAGCACCTTAACCACTGTGCCACCGCGGTCCGAACTTCCTTGGGTACAAAATTAAAACAATAATAAGCCTGTTGTCTCCAGTTTGTTTCTTCAATTTTTTTCCTATGCAGCTTTGCAGGCCAGCGTGGGCCTTGGCCTCCTCATTCCTGGTGTTTCTAGATCACACGCAACAACGAACCACAATCGGTGATCAGCTCGTCGCAGAGACCTCTACCTGACAACACCCAACACTCACAACAGAAAAAACAATCCACACCCTAGTGGGATTCGAACCCACAATCTCATCAGGCGAGGGGCCGCAGACCTACGCCTTAGACCGCGCGGTCACTGGGACCGGGTTGTTATTTGTACTAACTGAAATTTTCTACTATTTCCTCAACCGTCCAACATAGCTACACGTCTGGCTATGTTACGCTCCTACATCACAGTGGGAGTTGGAAAGTAGCGTGTTGATGAAGAATCCAGAAGAACACCGCCGCTGCAATCCATGAAATATTCTTAAAGGCCTACGGATAAGTCGTTCTGACACTTTTTCAGAACAGAGATGGAATAGGACGGAGAAGTTACATCACGTACTTTTGACTCGGTAAATCAAATTGAACAATTTGGCCAGCTACAGCGAGTCCTGTTAACGTTACAGTACAGCCTTTGAATACTCTCGACATACATTTAAACTGCCTAGTTCTGGTAAATTGACACCTGCTTGGTTTGGAAGTGGGGAAAGGGAGACGCAAATGGGGGGAGCAGGGTAAGAGGCTGATAACTGTTTTATGGCACTCATTCGCAGTCTCGTAGTTTGTCTTTCGACGAACCCATAGCTTCTTCCAAAACGAATTCACACCGCGCGATCAAGTGCTTCCTCCTTCGATTTACAGTAGCCCCTCGTTACTTCAGGTCATCCAGTAGCTGATTATGTCTTCTTCCTTGTCTACTCGTCACTTCTCAGTTCCTACGCAAGGTCTGACCAGTCCAGTTAGCCTTCTTTTCTTTTTACTATATGTAGGACATTCCTCTCCTCCTTGGCTCCGTGTAACACTTCTTCGTTTATCACACGAACGGTCCAGGTGATATCCATCCCTCTCCAGCATCACATTTCGAAAAATTCCAGGTATTTCTGTTCTACTTTCCAAAGTGTCCAAGTTTCAGTACCATACAAATCTATGCTTCGAAAGTAGAATTTTATAATCTTGAGATGCGTCATCCCCGCTGTGTTATATACACAAATGAGAAGGGTTTTTTGTTCAAGGTCTGTTCAATGAGATCTCCTTGAATTATAGATTATCATATCTCATTTTATAAATCACGCTGTATAGTATCCTCAAATATATGTCTTGTGACCTGAAGATGGACCACTGTCAAGACCGAAACGTCGTCAGTATAATAATAAAAACATCGTAACTTAGTTGTGTTTTGACTTGAACAAAAAACCCCCCTGCTCAATTGTGGAATTTTATAGTTTCTTCTTCATGTTTAAGTCTAATTTGCTGACGAAAAGATTATTGTTCTTATTGAAATGTTGCTGTTTTTGGCATCTGATGTCGGTGGCAAACACCGGTACCAAATACATCGGCCGCTAGAACATTCGGGACTGACAAAGAAATGTTTTTTGAACAAACCACAGTTGCTGAGTCGGATACCTTCGCCAAGTGAATACCCACACCACGCTACGCGCTTACCTTAAATATCTAAGAAGTCTCAGATTACCTGAACTACACAATAACAATTCTGTTAAAGGCAGCCACCAAACACAAACAAGTATCCCTTCTTATGCGTATTGGACCGTGCATCATCTTGATATTTGAATAAAGGTTGACCAACTAGATGACACTTGCTTTATTATATATTGCTCAACATGTTTCAGACGTTAATACGTCCATCTTCAG
>Ga0131853_10017237_pt1 | contig 13159 bp, 9 predicted proteins | sample TergutLab28metaG_FD_92764 | JGI IMG/M metagenome (GOLD analysis project Ga0131853, IMG submission 92764) | Labiotermes labralis P1 segment gut microbial communities from Petit-Saut dam, French Guiana - Lab288 P1 (version 2) (version 2) | ecosystem: Host-associated > Arthropoda: Insects >...
AGACGACATGAATTGCGTCTACCTGTGTTTGTGATAATTCTTATTATCCTTTTTTGAACTTTAAAAATGTTAGTACTGAAGTGTGAATTACCCCAGAAAATAATACCATATAAAATTGCTGAGTGTGCATAAGAAAAATAAATTGTTCTTAATACTTCCAGAGACATACAGGATTTAACCACGCTAATGGCATAACTGGCTTTGTTTAGTTTTGAGGTTAATGTAGTAATCTGTTCACCCCATGATAATTGACTATCGATGATTAAACCCAAAAATTTGGTGCTATTAATGTTAGTTCTAATTGAATTGGAGGCAATAATTTGTATTTTAATTTTTTTTTTTTTTAAATTAAAAATTGGAGAAAATTTGTTTTATTAAAATTAAGTGTTAAGAGTTTACTCCGGAACCAGTTTGTTATTTCTGTCATGACTGTATTAATACTAGTCTTAAATTAACTTGGAAACATTTGATAGAAGCACATTTTTAGTTATGTATGTAATTGCAGTATATGTGAATCTCCAGTCAATAATTTGTCCTGGGGGTGGCATCTTATTAGGCATGTTTGAATAATTGCGAAAGTGTCTGTTAGTTTAGTCATATCTGCTCATCTGTCCCCTTATGTCAGCACAGCACCTACTGGACAGATTCTTGTAGACTATGATTTTGAGGACTTTATGAAACTCTGTCAAGAAACTCCAAATATGATTAAAATCAGGAAAAAATATCAGGCACTTTACATGAAGGCCTAAATATATGTTATTTTAGCTGACGACATTAAATCGCGATAAAAGTGCTTTTCCAACTGAAATGGAATAAGGCTGTGAGGATAGCTGTGGAGACTTAAATGTTATGAAAATGGACCACAGTGTTATGTTATGTGTCCATTGCCTGTCTTTTGAACCTTGAAGGACAAGCCAGGAATGACTGTTGAACTTTGTTATATCAATAGTTAAGGTTTTATTGCGTGTTTCTTTAACAAAATAAAAGTAACTGTTAGCAGAAATGACAAATATATATGCAAGGTGTTTCACGACTTGTGGACATTACTGCAGGAGGTGATTTCCTAGGTCCTTGTGATAAAAAAGTCCATATAAACACGTATCCGATTTTGGACAGTTACGGTGTTACGGGCAATTTTTAATTCCCATACACGCCCTCGTGTGAACCGCGTCTTACCAGCTGGTGGGTGATGTACTCAACTTGGTGGCTTATCGTTTGCGTTGCAAGCATTATTTTTGCCATCTGACTTGCCCACCCATCTACAGACAGTCCAGTTTCTGTATCTCGACACTTTGAAGGTATTTAAGAACTGTGAGGAAGGTGGGGTGTGTGGGTATTCGCCTGGTCCATGTATACTGCATGACTCAGCTACTACTACGTGTTCAAAAACCCTTATCACTTGCATTACAGTGACTGTGCCAGCTCCTGATGTTCAGAACAGTACGGCGATAGTTTCATAAAGGTGTGGGAGGTAGAAGTGACAGTGCAGAGTGCCTGTTAGTCCCTACGTATTCTCATCTCGGTGCGTCCGTTACGTTCACGATGTCATTTACATTTTCAGTTGCAGATTATGCAGATATGATTTATGTGTACGGTTTTTGTGACGGTAATTCAGTTCATGCCATAGCTGAATATCAGCAACGTTTTCCGAACCGTAGAATACCAACCCAAAGAGTGTTTACTCGAGTTTACCAGACATTGCAAGATACCGGTACACTTCCTGGCGTTCGCATTGCAGCCAAGCGTGATGTTAATGAAGGCATCGATGAAGAAGAAGATGGTACAGAGCAGCCCACGTGTGAGTACGCGAAGATTTGCAAGACGTCTTCGTGTTCCCCATACGTGAGTATGGAGAACACTGCGTGCAGAGGGCATGTATGCATACCACGAGCAGCGAGCGCAACATCTCGGACCTGGCGATTTTGCTGAGAGGCTGGAATTTTGCAAGTGGCTCAATGGCAGTCACCAGTTGCATCGTTACACTCTATTTACTAATGAAGCACAATTAAATCGCAACGGTGTCAATGATACACACAACTCTCATGTGTGGGCAGATGAGAATCCCCACGTCACTGTGGAAAGCAACTTTCAACTACGTTTTGGTGTCAATGTGTGATGTGCAGTTCTGGACAATCAGCTGATTGGTCCTTTCATCTTGGAAGGTCGTCTTACAGGAGAGGCGTACCTCAGATTTCTGCAGGAGGAATTGCCCCGACTTTTGGAGGATGTGCCTTTGAATACACGTCGTATTTATTTCTAACATGAAGGAGCTCCTCCTCATTCTTCACATGAAGTTAGAAATTTCTAGAACTATCCTTCCCCCGGGCGATGGATCGGACATGGCGGTCCCCACAATTGGCCAGCCAGGTCTCCAGACTTAAGCCCACTGGATTATTGTGTATGGGGATGGATGAAAGAACTGGTTTACAGTGTGAAAGTGGTAATGCGATATGAATTGCTTAGTCGCATTTTGGATGCCGCAGACCGCATCAGAAACAGCCAGCAGAAACTACGAGCAACCCGCACAGTTTACAATCAAGTGGCAGCCTGTGTTGTGGCCGGTGGTGGCATTTTCAAAAACCAGCTTTAAGCACAGATCAGGTCAATTTAATGGTAATTTCACGAAGTTAACGTTACATTTATACTTTAAATGTATCATGTATTATGCTGGTTTATTATTTTGTTCCGTTTATTGTCAATAATCCTTACCTTATATTCTGAGTTTCAAGCGGTCATAACTCCGTAACCGTCCAAAATCGGACACATGTTTATATGAACTTTTTTGATCAAAAAGACCTAAAAAATCACCTTCTGCAGTAATGTCCACAAGTCGTGAAACACCCTGTATATAAACACACACACACACACACACATAAGAAACATGAAAATTTTCTCACTTATTAAATAACTAATTTCAAAAACTATAATTCAGACAAGAACTGTGGGATATGTTATGAATTTCCAAACATAGCATCTGCAGTGTTTAAAATTTATTACAGTTACTGTACATTTGAGTAACACGCCACACTTCAAAAAAATAACTTGGTGAAGCAGAATTCTACTTGAGGAGCTCCTAGTTCCTGAGCCAGACAAGAAATACCTCACATTTTGTGGGACCCGAATGTGCAGTACCATGTTTGGAAGAGTCTGTTACTTGTCTATATTGTGAACCAGATTAATCCAGTTCACACCACCTCTCTTATTCTATTTCCTGAAGATAATTTTAATAACCATCTATACTAGGCCACCAAAGTGGTCTCTTTCTCTCAGATTTCCACACCCAAATCCTCTATATACCACTCATCTCCCCCATATGTGTGTTGTGCCACACCTATCTCTTTCTTCTAGATTTTATCACCCAAATAATATTTATTTCACACATTATAGAAACCAAAAACAGTATTAAGAAATATAAATTTCACAGCACAGTCTGCAGGGAAGAGAATCTGCATTCACTTCCTTATAGAAAAAGAGCTCATTTTCTACTGTGATATATCCAGTAGATCAAGAGAAATTCCGTTTCCAACTGAGTCATTTGTTTTATGCTAGCATAAAACAAAAAACACTGGGAATGAAGTTAGCTATTGTCACACTACATGAAAACTAACAACTGCTTCCCCAGGTGTTGCTGCTCTTTTACATCTTCATTTCTTTAGTTTTCTGTGTTCTTATCTGCATTTACCAACTTGCACATTCAGCACAGCTCCTGTTGCAACACACTGTTACAGTCAGTAAAATCTTTGCACATGACTGCCTGATTTCCTGGGATTTCCTTTCTGTCCTTTTTGTCTTCCTCATTCTTTTTAAAACTGGTAGCAGCGGAACCAGATTGGCTGAAACAGTGAGCTCATTTCACTGAACTGCATGCTCTTAACACAAGATGAATTGTTAGTAGAACACTTGCCTTCATTTACTCGTTTGTCTCCAGTTCAGCAATATACTTGGTCTTTGCACAGTTGTTTATATAGAGTGTGCAGCATGCTGGTGATGTTGACAGAAACAGGAGCCATGTTAATACTATTTAACAACAGACTTGGTGGATGTGCTGCGCATTTGTCCACAGACAATATATCATCCCTTCCAGAAACTATGATGGTGTCAGATGCACATTGTAATCCATGCCTTTTCATTATTTGTATGGCAGCAAGGATATGTTTTTGAAACATAGCGGTTTATCGTATTTTCCAATATTGAAAGGTTATAGCTTCATTCTGCCATTGTAACTGCAACAAAACAGTCTTCTTTCTGCTTTCTGTTTCTACCATGGCATGGTTCTCCCAAATCATGCTGAAGGTTTTATTTTTCAATATAGTATACAAAGAGTGCCATTTTATCAGCATTGAATATAAATTTATATATTTTTGGTCAAACATTTCCATCACATCTAGAAGGGATGTCTTGCACAGTATCTTCATTTTTACTTTTATTATAGTGTTATTCTTGTGTAATCTCTCTTTGTTATTTCCTGAATTGCAACAGGATGTTGTTGTTATACAGGCATTCAGTCATGCTTGTTTGTACAGCTGTAATATAATTTATTTAACTGTTCCTAGGCTTTAAGTTCTTCTGACATTTTGGACCTGAAATATAAGAACGGAGTTGCAACACTCACAATAAATGAAGTGTTCCCTGAAGATGAGGGTCAGTATGTTTGTGAAGCCACAAATTCAATGGGCACAGCAAAGACAATATGCAAACTTACAGTGAAGCGTAAGTATAAAAGTTTTGCCAGAAAGAAAATTTTATGGTGCGTACAGAGTATTTGGTATAGTACGATTTCCTTTGTTTGTGTTATGTTGGTTATATGATGTTGCCATTAAGTTGGAACTACTAAATATGTTGTATAAGAAAGGTCATCAAATATTATCCAGAATATTCTGGAACACCTTGAGATTTTTTAATTACTAAAAATAACTGTATATGTTCTAATTGTGATACATGAAAAGTGTTTATACTGCTTACTTCTTTATTTTAGCAATGCAGAATGCAGGAAGCAGTGCACAGGGTGGAGACAAACCTCCAAAGATTGTCAGCCATGTAAAGTCTGACTATGTAAAAGATGGTGAACCTGTTACGTTGTCTTGCCGAATTATAGGTATATTCACCAGTCAGAATTAATAACTTACTTGAATTCTTAATATAAATAGTTGTAATTTTGTGGCTAGTGTTGTGCTTGTAAGCCTACTCTCTACTTTGTGGTTCAATGATCACCATGTATTGAAGTTGTGTTTCACATTGGTTAGTGAATAATGAGGGTTTACACTTCCATAAGTTTGCGTGGTAGATGATTAATTGATAAAGAAATTAAAATTTTACATGCTGCAGTTTGTTGACACCACTAACAGATATGTGTAATGTCAGTAATAAGGTATACTTCATACAGTGAGATTGACTGTTGCCATGTCATAGGGAGAGTGCTTGTCTTGGGTAAGGAAGTTGACTGTTTTTGCCCATTCTGTTGGAAGTTCCTTTCATGGTCAAAAAATTATCAGTAAAACCAATTTATGGACCTCATTCTGCAACATGCTGAAAGTGGTGTTGTCCAACATTGATACACATTTGAAACTGCCATTAATTCTGTAATTTATATTTAAGTTGGCCTCTCATGATTTTTAGATTAACAATTGGAACTTAACTTTCAAAAACCTACAGATTGTGTTTGTCATTTGTGTAAACTACTTCAAGTCTGTGCATGGATAAAAATCACGCTTTCATATCCAGGATCATGACAGTACACTATTTACTCAAATGCAAGATGAGGTTTTTCCCTTAAATCTGGTGCTTAAATATGTGAGGTCGTCTTCAATTCACGTATGAAACACCAAACTCGACCATGCCAAACCAGATCGACTCCAAACCAGACCACGTGGAACCAAACTAAGGCCAACATCGCCAAAAATTCATGTGAGATCTGTGCTGTTCTAAGATATTACGCAGCATGCAGTGATAATTCCTTACCAACGTTTCAGTCTAAGATCGAGAGCTTTACTGGTGTCAGCATGTACTTTGGTTGATGTCATTTCCTGTCAGGAATGTACCCACTTTTATTTCCAGTTCTGTAGGTTTGTAGAACTTCAGCAGTTATGTTGTTTTTTTTTTTAATTAAAGGTGAATCTTGATGCTGGTGACATGTTTAACAAATATATTATCATAAGAAAGAAGAGCCTTTTTTCACTGCTGTAGATCAGTGTGAAAGGCCATAGACACAAATCAAAATAACAAACATGTTGCAGTTGGTGGGTATGAACTGCACATGTGTTATCAAGGCAGCTTTATAGCAGTAGGTTCTGTTTGTGTCACAGCATGAGTTACTGTATGCTGACTGGCTAAATGTTTGTTCAAACAAAATACCATATTTTAAGGTTCAACATTTCTGTATCTGTTGTTTTTATTTTGTGTTAAGGAATAGTTTTAAAATTTTATTTCTGCATACTTTGCTGAACAAGATGTATGTTCAAAACTTGAGCTATCAGCAGAGAACTGTGTTCATACATTATTCTTTCATTATACTTAATTGAAAAGTTTTCAGTAAATTTTTGTATTTTATTTAATCTGTGTGTATGATACTTCATTTTATAGGTGCTCGGAAGTTTGATGTGATATGGCTTCATAATAATAAAGAAATCAAGCCGAGTAAAGATTTCCAGTACACAAATGAAGCCAACATATACAAATTAAATATAGCTGAGATTTTCCCTGAAGATTCGGGTACATATACATGTGAAGCATTCAATGATGCAGGAGAATCCTTCAGCAGTTGCACCCTCATTGTCTTAGGTATGTATAAGGGCCAATATGTATGATGCTGTCTTGTTTTGCATAGCTTTGACACTTGCTCTCCACTTTGTACTTAGTCATGTGTGATATTTATCGCCTCTTAACCATGAAATTTCAGTGCTGTTCATTCTTTGTCAGAGTACTTGTTTCACATCCTGGTGGGAAAATGTGTTGTGGACTCTGAAGTTTTCCTCCTTCTCACTATTCACATGTCACTTATATAATTTTATTTCCTTCTGTTCATTGTGTGCTGATCTTCTACCATATCATCGCCATATTCACCATAGCTTACCTATTTAGTATTTGCTGTGTCTGTTTATTGAACACAACAGTTCCTCTTCCAAGTTTATATCTCTTAGTAATTAAGGTGTGGTACATTTTAAACTCCTGTCTCAGAAGGAGGGATCTCTCCTATCTCCATAGCACTGTCCAATGGTTTCAGCACAACTTCATAGTTGTGTGTCCAATGGCAAACTAAAAACCGAAGGTTTCAGTGGGCCATCTGGTTGCCCTAGATGCAAGTCTTAAGTGCATGGCCCAGATAACTCAAATAAAACCTCACAGTGCTCTGTTTGTAGCCCAGAGAACACAGGAGATGTTTTAGTAGTACTGCTTTTCAACTTTGATGTAGTATGTGCTTTAGGAAGGTCCATGAAAATCAGAAGGGATTGTAACTGAATGGGACACATCACTGTGCTGTTGATGTTAACTGTGCAAGAACATAAACACTATTAAAAAATATAGAACTTGCATTGTATAGTCACTAGTAATGAGGGTGGCCTAAAAGTAAATGTAGAAGAAAGTAAATATATTTTAATGGCTGATCACTGGAAGGCACAAGCTCAAATGTAATCAAGTATAAAAGATTGTGCAAAAATTTTTCTGTGTTTAGTTTTAATCAAAGTCACTCTGAAAAACACGCTGTCAATCATGAGTAAACTGAGAGCACATTAAATTCAGGGAACTCACATAACAATATTTGTCTTCCTGGCTGCTTTCTGAAAGTTTGAAGATTAAAATACACAAAAACACAGAATTGTATAAGTTTGTCGTTCTGTGCTGTTGTGAATTGTAGTGTATCGCGTTAAGGGGAGAACATTGACTGAAGATGGGTGAGAGCAGGATGCTGATGGCTGTGTTTGACAAAGATTTATTGACATTAAGTCTTAACTAAACTCATAGTCACCCAACTTATATTTACTTTAATTATCATTCATAACCATTGATATAGCTAGCTGAGATACGACATTAAGACAAAACTTATGTATACTTACTGTACAAGCTATACCAATCATATTGTCTCCACGGAACAATTGTGTATGCCTGTTTACCTACTGTGCTTATAATGACTAGTTCCACATCTGTAAAGATTAATGGAGAACTTACACGTTAACTACTGTAATTGTATTTTAATTGTAATGAAATTCCTTACTTGTATTTCTTAATTCCTTTTGTAATCTCGTGTATTACTTATAACAGTATTTCTTACTTTATACTAATATTTCTTGTTGTAATTGTACTTATCTTATAGCCATATATCCTAAATTGTAACTGTAGTTTATATTTACCCTGACAAGTTCTATATCCACGTCTTGTATGGATCTGATGAATGCCTAATAAATACAAATACAGATAAACAAAGTAACAGGAGGCAGGAGAAAATTGAATAGTGTGGCGCTTGGTGATTTTTACTCCTTACCAAACAGTTTGTTAAAGTGTGGAGTACACACCTCCTATTGTAATATTTTAAAATTATTTTAGCCCCAATTTTAATGGTGACTACAAAACATTGCATTGAGGATAGTTTGTGCTGCAGTGGTAGATATTTGACGTGAGGATGGAACAGTCATACTAAAAAATGTTGGTATGGACAAGTGCAAGAATTTTCACAACAGTCATTATGTGTGACAGGAACATGTTGCAATAAATTTATACAAACACAACATGATGCTAGAATATGTTGATACTGTGATTACCAAATCAAGGATGAAGACAGAGGTGAGGAATGTGCACATAAAGACAGAGGTGAGGAATGTGCACATATGAAAGATAAGAGAATGCATGCAAAGTTTTAGCATAAAAACCTGAAATCAGGAGACCTCTTGGAAGATGCAAGTATACATACAAGGCTAATGTTAAAATGGATCTTCCAGAAGTATGATGGCAGTATGTGAACTGAATTCGTCTTGCTAAGGAAAGAGTATCAGTGGTGGGCTCTTGTCAGCACATTAATGAACCTTCAGTTGTACAAAATGCAGGGGAGTTCTTGAGTGGCTGAGTGAGTGTTCTCAGGTGTAACTCTTCTGCGTGGAATTAGTTCAGAGTTACTGGTTTCTTGCTTGCTTGCTTAATTTGTTGTTTGGTTGGTTTGTTTGTTGAGTATTTTTTCTGTCTGTTGATAATCATAGAAGTTCCAAGTATATTCCCTTAATTTATGTTAATCTTGAAGATTTAAATAATGAGATATTTAATATTGGTTGCAGTACCAAATGAAGAGCCAAAGAGCCCTGTGTTCAAAACATTCCCACAGTCTGCCACTGTTCAGGAAGGAGAGAATGTCTCGTTTGAGTGTGAAATTGAGAAAGTACCACAAAAAGGTGAGTTCTAATTACCATGTCCAGTACTACTAACACTACATTGAAGAGGGGCCATGGTATACTAGCTTTCAGGTTTGCCAAGTTATGAATACCTCAGAGCGGTAGGCCTACTCCTCATCAAGATAAGTCAGTCCTTGTACGAAATATTCCACAAGAATAACTGTTCAGTAGCAGGCAGACAGACAGAATTTAGATTTTATTATAAGCTCTTTAATCATTAATGTCAGTTTGTACTTGTATGGAAAGCAGTTATTATAGCACCCTCCCTTGCAATCTACAACCACTCAACTTTGAATAAGCACTGAGAATACTGTGGCAACATAACAAATAGTGTGAGGGTGACACAGAGTAGTCTTGGAAAGGGGCACCTGACTGTCCATTCCACAGCCTGCTTGCAGTGTGATAAACAAATGACATCAGTGTCCAAATTCAGGATTTTGTTTTATCTGGTCACCACAGAATATCAGTGTAATACACTTCAGCTCATGAAGCCAAAGTGGAAGATGTGATTGTGGTTTTGGACAGCATGTGCTACGCTCTGCATTTCACTGTGGCAATGCAACAGTCGCTGCTTTCATAGTTGTCATTTTATGCTGGATTCTATTACAGTGAGCTGTCAGTAGAATTGCTTGGTCTGTCTATTACTGTCAGTGGCATTGGAGTGCACTTATTTTTATTTATTTGAATGCTCATAATGTATTTCTGACTCAAAAGAGGAAGTTTTGAGGGAAATAAAAGTACAGAGGCTAAACCAGTTACTCTTTCAGGCACAAAGGAAACAGGAAGCTGCTACTGCATCAGGTACCAGTGTAAGTGAACAACATAAGAAATGTAAATATGTTGACAGGTTCTGGTATCTCTAGTGAGATGTTCCTGTGTTAGTGATTTTGGTACATCTGTTGCCCATTGTGTTTTGTGTTATCAAACCTTAACAAACATTTCATGGTACCAGCAGTACTGAAAAATTACACATGAAGCCCATCAATTGCAATGGCAAACCTCTTTTTATTGCTAAGCATAAATATGAGGAATTGATTGATAATTTCTTACTGTAACTTGATAATAGTCATTGTAGATGAACAGTAATTGTGTGGGAGCATTATACAAAGGAGGTTGTGGTATTGCTTTGTGAAGTAAAGCATGCATAGAAGACATTGTTTCATGTATGTTTGGTGATAGACACCTGAATGTTATCAAACCCAATGCATTAGGTAAGTACATCTGTTTGTTATGGGAATACAGGCTGGATACATCTGAATGAAGTTTTGCATGTAGGCATTTAAGGAAATTATTGTATTTTTTCTGAGGGTTCAACAGAAATATGAGTATTTTATTTATTAAAGGGTTCCCCAGGAATTAAAAATAGAGAACTCTTCCACTGTATGGTACCTCTCGTGTCAGAGATTCTGATACAGCAGGAGTTCATCCAGACTTGTTTGTAGTAGTTGTGGTGAACCTGGGTTTGGTGATAAAAAAACTCTCCTGGTCTGGTCTAGAAAACCATTCTGGCATTTTAGGACTTTTCTGTCTGGATACCCAGCGAAGTTCTAGAAAGCTGGCCAAAAACAATGATGGCCGTATCTGTGGACATTTTACCACTTGACAGAAGTTAATGCCACAGCCTCAGACTGTAGCCAACCCACCTGCAGGAACTTAGTTTCAGCTGACACCATAACCCCAGTTACTGTCTGTGCTTAACACTGAAGTGCTAAGCTGGAGCATCTGCCTGATGTGCAGGAGCATCTGTATGTCACCAGCACACAGCACTTAACCATCCTGCAGCATCTCACGAAAGTCATGACCAAAAAAGCAGATTTTCTCAGGTGTATCGAGTACTAAGAGAAGTTTGTTAGACCCGATTTCCCTAGATGACCATTGTGAGTGCACGTCTGATGACATCTGACTCCCACATAGATAACCATGACACTCCTAAGTGAAAAGTAGAGGGAGGCTGGAAAAATCTTCCAGTGAACACCGTTAATATGTTCATAACTTCAAGTCATTCTTTATGTATCTTCTGCATTGGATTATTAATGGTTTTCATAGGCAGTTTCCTAACTTAGAGGTTGTAATTCAGTACTGAAACTAGTCCATGGCCTGCCTCCAGGAAACACATCTCCATCCTTCCCATTGATTAAATATCCATGGTTATGTAGTTGTGGGTATGACCAACATGATGAACAGTGGAGGGATGTTATTGTAGTAAATGATAGCGTTTGCTCTACTCCATTTTTAACTTCAATCCCCACTCCAGGTCATTGAACTTTTGAGTTGGCCAAATCTCTGTGACATTTTGTACCAATGATCTCCATCAGCATACCTGTAGCCACAGTTCCCTTGACTTGCAATTAACATACAGAGTAAAATGTAGTTGCTTATTAACTGCAGAAAATATTTCAGTTTACACAGAACTTAATTGACTGTGTTACAAGTCATACATATGATTATGACAAGTTCCAGCTTATAAATTAAGCAGTCTCTAGGTCTGTCATATAAAAATATGTTCAAGACTCAGTATTTACATATTGTTTAGCCAGAAAACACACACATGCATACATGTACATACAGTATATGTCTATTGATATTGACGTGGTGCATGTTAAACAAAACTTGAAACATCTCTTTCAGTTTTGCCATATATTAAATCTGCACTATGTTTTTCATGATAGGCCTGAAGGAAGCTTTATTTACAAACTGAAACTTAATGTCATCATCTGTACAATTTAATAGACACCAAAAATCACATATATAGTGGAACACTTTTCCAGTTAGTGTGCATGCACATTGAGATATCATGTAATCACCATCATTGAGCTGGGAGATGGGCCACTTGTTGACCTGTCCCAGTCCCACACATCTAGAAGTCTCTTTAATGGTCCCCTCCGGTTTCTTCTGCTTGTTGGCCTGTATTTTTTTAGTATTCTCAGTAATCTGTTACAGGCCATTCTCTTCATATGTTGCAACCAATTTCTTCTGTATTCCTGTATTTTGTCCAAAACTGGGGTTATATGTAGTTGTTTTGCAGTCTCTATGTTTGTTTTATACTCTGTCCATGTGCTTCCTGCTGTGTTTCTCCTATATTTAATCCCTGCTGCTGTTATTCTTCTTGCTTATCTTGCTTTAATGGTCCAATTTTCACTACTGTATAACAAAGCTGGAAGGGCCAGTGTATTGTATAGTTTTATTCTTGTTTTCTTTAACATTTTCTGTGGTCTAAATATAGTGTTTATAATACCTGTTATTTTTATATAGTTATTTAGTTTGTTATCAGTGTCCATTTCTTTTTCATAAGATATCCTGTATCAAAATCAATTGCTTATATTTTCTGTGTAGATCGCAGTGATAATAGATTTGTAATACTTTTGTGTCAGCTCTGATACTCCAACTTTTTATTACAGTGACATGGCTGAAGGATGGTAAACCCATAGATGAACAAAGTTCGAAGTACCAGTTTATTCAGGATGGCAAAAGGAAATTCAAGTTTGACATCACAAACTGTAGTGCAGCAGATGTAGGCCAGTATATCGCAAAAGCTGAGGGCAAGAAAGGAGAGACAACAGCTGCTTTCTCGCTAAATGTTGTTCCTCCTGGAGAGCTGTAAACACTGTATTACAGGGGAAGATGGGCCACTTTTCTTTCTTAATAAGGTATTAACACTTCTGAAAGTAATACATGCATAAAATTCCCTGCATAACACAGGGAACGCCTCCAACCTGTTGTTATCACAACACATGGTTCAGTATATAAATTTAGCCTGTTTTGGATCTGTCCCAAAAACATAAAGA
>Ga0131853_10017238_pt1 | contig 13158 bp, 13 predicted proteins | sample TergutLab28metaG_FD_92764 | JGI IMG/M metagenome (GOLD analysis project Ga0131853, IMG submission 92764) | Labiotermes labralis P1 segment gut microbial communities from Petit-Saut dam, French Guiana - Lab288 P1 (version 2) (version 2) | ecosystem: Host-associated > Arthropoda: Insects >...
CACCATGCGTCAGAGTAGAGCATTTTATACCCACGCGGGAGCGGCGAGAGGGTGTTGTATGTGTCTATTATTTCCTTGTGCCTTTTGTCACCCTGTACGGCACCCAGGTACGAAAGCGCCTTAGAAACATAAAGCGACCTTGCTTCATGCTCATTTTTCAAGCCCGCCACCCCCTTTCCCTTCGTGCCTAGCCCTAGCGGCGTCTGTAAGCCCCTCGCCAATAATGAACGCGATGAGCGATGACACCGCCGTAATTAGCGCCACGACCTGCTCAATAGTCAGCTCGTCCACGTTGAAAGCTACGAGCAAGGCGGTGACAAACCCGGCGATGGCAGCCCAAAACTTCCTGCTGCACAGTTTCTGTTTCCAGTCAATTTTCATTCTTATCGCCCTTCCTTTCGATACAATCGATTCGGCAATGTTCCACCTGTATTTTACTTTCCAGCTTTTCCGAATTCCGTTCAATTTTTTGTTCCAGTTTCTCAGTTGCGCGCTCAAGCTTTTCCAGGATCTTTTCCGCGTTGTGCCCTAGGTTTGCGTTTGCTGTGGCTATGTCTTCCTTATTGTGCCTGACCTCGCTAGTGAGCAAGGCCATCTCGCGAGCGGTCTCGCTATCGTCTTTCTTAGAAGCGCGGCGCCACGCGAGAGCGGAAAACAGGCACGCCAGCAAGGGCGACAGTATCGCCAAAATCTCGACAAGCCCCATTTAATCCCCCAATCCAGATGTGCGCCCACTACTCAGGTTCCCATTTCCCGATTTTTTCCCAACCGAATTCACCCGGCCTCCATTCGTTGTCTGAGCATTCTGACACCCACTTGTAAATGTCCGGGTCATCTGACTCACCAAAATCTTTTGACCTCACCTTGTCACCTGTTTGGTAGAGGTCTTGCGCGCCTAACCATTGCGCCCATAAAGGCCACTGCTGATTTGGATCACCGATTTCGCGCCATAATTCTGGGCATTCAGACGGTTTTGCCATTTTTTCCGCTGCGTCAATGTCATCCAGCGCCTGGTAAAGCCTGCCATTGTCCCACACAATGACGCCGCGCAGGCACTCAAGCCCAGTCTCTTCCGGCCATGTGGCGAATCTATCAGCGTTTTCGAGGATCTTACCATCTTGGAAGTCCTGCGTATTCTGAGCAAGGTCGACGAACGCCAAGGAACCGACTTTTATGGCTCGAATTATTTTTTTTGCAATTTCCAACCCAAGATCTTTCCCGGCATCGCAACCAAAACCTTCTGCAAGGCCGTCAACAAACGCGTCCCGATCTGGTGCCCCCTGTACGTCAGGCTCCGCAGGCTCCAAATCTGGATTGTAAGAGACTATGCCATCTTCAACCTCGTGTTGTCGCCCTGCTAGTTTGTTGAAGCGCTCCCATTCGTCGGATGGTACACGCGCCAGCATTGATTCGTCTTCACCGTCGTGGAAGCCCGTGTGATAGTTTGCTATCCTGCCCTGAGAGTTCAATTCTAGAATTACGTCATAGTGTTCCGGCTGCTCGCCGATAACATCGGTTTCCATATGATTTACCCCCTATTCAGATGTTCGTAAAAACCAATTGGCATGCTCTGGCACGTATGTTGACGCGCTGATTCTATGGGTAAGCTCTGCCCCGTCAATTAAAATGTTTGGCTTGCTAAAACTGTTTCCGGATACGTGCCAGCGCACAGTGTTGACGGGGGTGGTTTGGTATGCGTCCCGCGTACCGGAGATGACTTTGCAGTTAGTTAGCTTGATCTCCGCATTTGTGTTGGCGCTCGATACGTATAAGCCCATGTTCGCTGCCCAAATGTAACAGTTGTCAATGGCTATGTGCCCCATTGCACCACCGTCGATAAATAGCCCACCTGACATTGCGCCGTTAAAGTTAATTGACACGATCTTGCAGCCAATAAAGCAAGTGCCGGTTACTCCACCATGAAAAAAAATACCGGCACCCGAAACAGCCGGTCCACTGTTAGTGCCAATCCCCCTAATCGTGCAATTTACAAACACGTTTTCCCGGGATTGACTGTTCATACCGCAGACAAATGTTGAAGCCCCACCATCGGCGCTGATTGTACAGCTGTCGAACCGGTTGTACCCAATACCATGTAAAACAACACCTTCGCCATAATGTATCCCTGGATTTAACGACTTAATGACGCACTTACTAAAGCTGTTGCCCCCACTGTTCTCTAAGATAACAATGCCTCTTTGCGACGTTTCGACCGAAAGCCCCACAACATTCACCGTCACGCCACTTCTAAGCACCAAGAAATCTCTGTAAAGCGTTGTTATCTTCGGAATTTCACATCCTGAAAAATCAAGGTGGCAAACGGCACCCCTATGGTTGCCTGAGAAGAGATCTATTTGTCGGCCATTTGCCGGATTCGCCTGTAAGCCCATCGTGCCCGTTATGGTAAGCTTCATCGTCATGGCGGTACCATAGTTGAGAAAAGCGTTCACAATATTTTGTATGGCTAAATCGTCATCCGTACCCGTGCAGCGGTAGGCGTAGGACATGCCATATTCCCACCTCAACGCGTCGATAATCCCCTTAACAGGCAAGTACCCGTTATTCAACCAGTTGGCACCTGTGAGCGCGAAGCTTATCCCCCCGTCTGCCAGCACGTCGCCGAAAGTGATGTGTTTTGGGAACAGAGTTCCTGCAAGGCCAACGTTGGGAGCACCCTCCAAGCGTGTAACACCGGTGCCACCCTGAGCGACGGTCACTATCTTGCCGGTGTTAAGCATCTCTATCCAGCCCGACCATACACCGGCATTGCAGGTCTTGACAAGCAATCGGTTAGAGCTTTCAACGAACGGCATGGCAAGTAAGGTGATGTACCCGGCTGTGTTCGCGTGCCCAAGACCAATGTAGCGCCAGTGGTTTTGGTCTGGCGCGTTGGGGTTGCCCCTGCTGTTGCATGAAAACAAACCTGCGCCATTGGGTCCAAACGGTATCCAGGTGTGTACGTTAGCCCCTTCCGCCAGTGGCCGTTCAATCAGCCTTGATGGGTCGATGCCGACGGCTGTAGCGTTAAGGCGCTGCCATGTCTTGTCGCCGCGATAATAATCGGTCTGTGCCCCTGCCCTTATGGTTGGCTCTCTGGCAGCGAAAAGCGCTGAGTGCGCGCCAGCGCCGGACGCGTGTGCAGCCAAGGCAGCGGACACGGCGTCGAAAAGCGATGAGTGCGCGCCAGCGCTGGACGCGTGAGCAGTCAAGGCGCCGGACACGGCGTCGAAAAGCGCGGAGTGCGCGCCTTCGGCCGAGTCGTGCGCCCCCATCGCCGCCGACAGCGCGGCGAACGTTACGAGGGTAGACGGGTCGACTGACACAACGAAGCCGTCGCCAGGTATGAATTTCACCAGCGCATAGAAGGTAAACGTAAACTCCGGCAAATCGTGCCTTGAAGGTATCGGGAACCCCTGCGCGTCCTGGACAATGGCGAATAGTGCAGGCTCGCCGTCGCCTGAGCGCGCCCAAATGCCCAGCTGCTGCAACTGATAGCCCTGGTCGAGCTTTTCGTTTGTGATAAGGCACCCTATTTTCCGGCCTTCGTCGGTATCCTCGGAGCTTGCCAGCGGAATTTTCTGGCGCAAGTCCACAAGCGAAGTTTGAGCCATAAGCGCTGCTGGCGGCACGGTACCGGAGCCGCCTTGTGCAAAGTCAATGTACACCGGCGTCCCAGAAAGAGACTGCTCAAGCATGCTGTTACCAATAAACGTTACAACTGCATCATCCCACGCCATAAACAAAAACCCCCACTGTAAATTCTATTGCCGCGCCAACTGACGCGGCTGCCGGACGCGCAGTGCAGATGCCCTGCGGGTGCGCCACGTACTCGACGGCTTCCATCTCTGAGCTGAACCTTTTGTAAATTTCCATGCGGTCGAGCACCCTTTTGTGCTTTTTCGGGTCGATGCCTTCATAGGCTGCGTCAAGCACGAGCCTGTAAGTGTGCGGCTGCCCGCCGAACTCAGGCCACTCAACAACTTTTGCACCTCTGTAATCTAACGCGATCCCGAGTTCTGCAGCGACCTTCGTGCCAAGCATCCTATGCATGCGCCAGGATTCTTTGAACGCCTCGCGCTTCTGAGCGAGGCTGTGATCGGGATCCCACCAGTCGATGTGGAAGTCGTGGGCAAGTATGTCCAGCAGACCCTCTTGCAGGCAGCCGAGCCTGGTATATATTTCGGCGACACCAACCTCGGCTGCACGCGCGCATAACACTTCTGCTGCACCTGACGCGTGCGCGAACATATTCGCGTCCTCCTTTAGCACAGCGGGCAGGGCACTTAGCAGGTTTTCTTGAGTTATGCCGTGTTCGTCACTCATCCTCGAACCCCCCATTGATAACGTTGGTACGACTTAGCACGGCCACCTGTGGTGGTAACTTCAACGCCGCAGTATCAGATGCCGGCCCGCCCCCGCGCAAGACGAAAAACGTCGGGAAGTTCAGGTCAATGCGCTTAACGGCGCCCGTGTTCATCACAAGCTTTCTCAGCTCATCTGGGTTTATGTCTCGCCCGAGCGCGCCGGACTGCCATTTTACATAGCTTTCGACAGCCCTGGCAACGACGTCTGTGGCCTCGGACGAGCTAAACGTGGAGACTGACGGCATGTAGTATGTAAAATCGATTTCATATTGCACAGTTTCGGGATCGCCAACCGTCACATAGTCGGTCATCGGCCTGACTTGGTCTGCATTGCACGCTTCCAGGATCTTGGCCTTTATCTCATCGCCGGCACCGGATCCGTCGTTCATCAAGGCAAAAATGGCCACATGCCCCGGCTCTGGCCTTGACAGGCCGACGTCGGCAATCAGTGACGAGACTTTTTTTGCGTGGAAGATATACGCGTTTCTCGACCCGGCGGTGCTAAAGGCACCCACGCTCTCGCGCATGAGGCTAAAATATTTATCGTCGTCGGGCACGTCGTCGCCTCCGCCGGTTTCTTTCAGGTTCTCCGTAGCGCGAATAAAATGCGGGGCACCCGAGCCTGAAAGCGTGTTTATCTGCCCAGGTGCAAACCCGTTACCAGCAGTGCCCGCCGTAAGACATTCAATGGCTATATCGGCAAATGATGCGCCTATTGGCACGAACGCGTCGGCTTGCGTTGCCCACTGTAGCGAGCCGCTGGCGTCTGCGACCCTCGTGCCGATAGGAATTAGCGCCTGAGCGCCCTGCGGTGCCTCCACATGGAAGCGCTGCACGCTCGTTGCCGCCTTCGCGGGTGGACGCTCAAAGAAATAGAACAACTGCCCGAGTTCGTCCAGGTTCTTTTCGTCAGCGCGCGACGGGATGTTCTGGTTAGCGGCATAGTTAGTCTGGGCGCGCTCTTGTACCAGTACGCTTGCAAACCAATGTATCAAAAGCCAATCGTCACTACCCGGTGGTGCTGTGCGGCCGGTAATTTTTTCAAACCCGGCAAAAAGGTCTGCCAGTAGCGGACCTGAGTCGGTGCTGACGAACTGATATTCGGGGTTCCTAGTATAGCTCATCTGAAATATCCACCTCCACAGCAAGGATATGCTTTGTCGGCTCGCCCGGGCATCGCTCGAACGAAATGCTGTGCAGCGACGCCTCAGGCACCCACTCGCGCAGCCCTTCGGCAACCTCGACGGCGGCAATCGGCTTTGCAACATTTTCCGGTTTGTCGACAAACCGCATTGGCAGGCCGAACGCTCGGCACAGGGGGCACGAGACGATGCGCGTGGAAATCAAATTGGCCACCCTGCCCAAAATGGCAATAACGCGAACTGGCGCGTCCGGCCAATGGCCGCTATGGTCGAAAGACCTAACAACGTACCTCATAGCCTTACCTCAAAAAGCGACGTATTCGACTAGGCTAATAGAAACTTCCGCGACGGAAAGGTTGCCGACGCAGTCGAAATAGCGCATTTTTATCCTATGGCTTTCAATCGTCCAGCGGTGCTTGCCGTAAGCTTTGTCACCGAACACAAGCGTTAGCGGTTCCCAGCTTCGTTCATAGCCCCATATCTTCACCAGCACCGACATAACGTCGAGTCCGAGTTCGCTCATCAGCGTCATGTCAAAAGAGAACCTGTCGGCGTTCAGACCCGCAAACTCGGTCAAGGCGTTATTTAAATGGCGTTGATGCTCACTAAAGCGCACGGATCCAGACCACGTTATGTTGTGGGCAGTGCCCACAACATCTGAATTAGCCCTAAAAATAATGTCGCCAAGGCACCCTATCTGCACTTTTACAGCCCTCCCAAAATGAACCCATCCCCGGTTTCTGCTGGCAGGCACAGTACCAACACGCGCGCGCCCTGTTGAGCCTGAAAGTGCCTGAGCACGTAAAGCCAGCCCGAATCAAATCCTAACCCGTCGTAACGCACGCGCGCCTTTTGCCCGTCAACCGCCGTTACGGCACCCGTGCGTACAAGCGCGCGCTCTGCTCCGCCTATTTCGCCAATATCCATTTCAAAGCGCCCCCAACGCCTGCCTCAGCTTTACATTCGTCGTGTACCCGGCTGCGCCGACCTCGTGCCGAGCCTGACTGACCATGTAAGCGCCGTTCCACGGTCCCCAGCCTTCTAGCGCGACGGTAAGACCTGCCATAAGGCGCGGCTCACCTGGCATCTCGAAGTGCGCAGACATGCCGAACCTGTTTGCGCGCCTAAGTCTTTTTTCGGCAAGCAGCGCCGCCTCAGCTGCGTCTTTCACCTTAGCTGAAACTTCAAGCACCAGCGGGCCGGGATCGCCTTCGTCGTAACCTTCGGCGTATGCGTAGCCCTCGACGAGGTTGCCCGTGCCTGGTTCCGTGTAGCATACCCTGCACGCGGTGTGGCTAGCCCCTGCTGCGCCGGATTCGAGCGCCCACTTGCAGTACGTGCCGTCACCTTTTACGAATGTCATCACTGGCGGTCTCGACTCATATTCAGCCTGGTCGAACAAGACTATAGACTCGCCAGTCGCCTTTAATGCAAGGCCTGCATCGTGGCAGAGCCTAGACAAGAACCTGACGTCGCTCTCGCGCGCCTGCTCCTGGCGCTCGTAGCGCGGGTCAGAGCCTGACTCGAACAAAAAGCCCATGCCGGCCTCGGCCGCGATAGCGCTTGCTATGTCAGACAGTGCGCACGGCCCCCACTCCCTGTTTTTTTCAGTCTGGCGCGCGCCTGTGCCGAACGGCAATGATGTGCTTTTGAGCGTTACCGTAGAGGGCGGGCCCTTGGCCACCACCGCGTCAAGTTCGAACGAACCGCAGTCGAGCATTAGGCCGTTGTTGCCATCGCCAGGGTAGCCATGGCGCACGAAGGCGGCCGTAATGAAAAGGCCGCCACCACCAGGCGATGCTGCTTCGATAGCCTGCTGTAGCCAACTGCACAGCCATAGGCCGCCGCGGTCATGCATGTTGATTTGGAGATCGTCTGCCCAATCCTCTTCGTTGTCAGAATAGACTACCGAGGTAATGTACCTTTGTAACTGTGCGGTTATGTCGGCGCCGCCTATTGTTATCTGTGCGTACGCGCGCCTGCCACCCCCTTGGCCGATCATCGCCGAGCCACCTTCCACGGCGGCATGGCGCTCGGCGGCTCTGGCGCTATTTCCGGTAGCACCAGCTCTATGCCCGCCGGGAACACATAGTACCCTAGCAGTTTCCGGTTGCAGGCCATGAGCCTGCCCATGTGCAAGGCGCTTCCAAGTCTCATGTGCGCCACCAGATCCCACATGTCACCCTGAGCCGTTATATGCGTGTCCATCACCTGTATGCCCCCCTCATAGCGTCCGACTCTATTTCGGCAAGTGCATCGCGCACTAACGCGCGAAGGTTATCGTTGTTGGCGGCAAGCGCCGAGCCAAGGCGTCCTGGATCCGCGTCAGCCGCTATGTGGTATTGCGGCGAGATCGTAATTTCTGTGTTACCGCCGACACGGCCTGCGCTCTTTGCCAAAGTGGCCGAAAGCGCCTCGGCAAACTGTGGCGCGAACGTGACGGCCTGCTCATCGCCCGCGCGCTGCCCGCGCATTGCCTGAGCCTGCACCGCTGTAAGGACCTGCTCGCCCTTGTGCAACATGGCCAGGTAGCCGTCGAACGGTACGTAGGGCAGGCCTTGTGCGTGCGAGCCGTCAGGCTTTGCGACAGTGAACGTGCTGCTATAGCCGCCGCGCAGACCCAAGAGACCTGCGGCACCCACTTTGGCAAACGCACTCTGCACCGATGGCAGCATACCTTCCGCGCCTTTGAGAAAGCCCTTGATAGTCTCAGTGCCGGCCTTTTTCGCCTCGCTGCCTAGGTTCATAGCCTCAACCGTCGTGCCAAGCTCTTGCTTTATCGCTTCCATAGAAGTTGAAAACTCAGTCTGAATCTCGGCAAGGCCTTCGGCGGCAAGCTGCTGTTCTTTTTTCAGCGCCTCCCAGTTTGCGGCCATCTCCGCTAGATCCTCGTCAGATGCGGCTGCCATGCCAGCTATCGCGGCTGCGCTATCCTTGCTCCCATCTGCGAAGCTTGCCAACATCTCGCGCAGGCCATCTATATCAGCGAACTTGCCGGACAGGGTTGCGATGTTCTCATTGTACTCACGCCAATACTCAGCCTGACCTTCTATCGCTTCATTTACCTTTTCTGCATCCTTCACGGGTGCAATCTCGGCCTCGTCCCACAATTTGAACTGACCGGCGACGCTCTTTAGCGCCGCCTCGTAAGCGTCGGCGTAGCTTTTTGCAAGCGCTGTCATCTTTTCCTGGACGCCAGAGATGCTCACTTCCATCTCTGCCATGCCACGCATAGCCTTCTCCTGTGCTAGCACTGAATCCAGCTCTGCCTGCTTGTAGTCTGCAAGCGCACCTGAGAGTTCGTCTATCTGCCTGCTGTTTTCTGCGGCTGCGGCAGCCGCTTCCATATGCGCTTTTTCGAGCTGCATAGTCTCAGCACCGGCCATGGCAGCTGCCCAACCCTCTTTGCTCAGCCCGCCGTACATGTAAGCATAGCCTTTGCCATCATTTGAGTACTGGGCATTTTTGTCGGCGCGGGCGGCCTCTTCCCGTGCTCGCGCCTCAAGTTTCCTCGCGGCGAATAGCTCAAGTAGCGCGGCTGCCTCTTGATCTGCAAGCCCGGACCTTCTGGCGATGGCAGCCTCTAGAGCCTCATTGTTTACCTCGCTTTCCGCCCTATTGGACTCTGCATCGCTGAGTTCGATCACGGCCTCGTATGTTTTGTTCAACTTGCCGCTGTACGAGTCGTATTCGAGTCCAAGTTCTGGAAGCTTCTTGTTGAGCATGCTCACGATTGCAAGCATTTCCTGCTTTGCTGAGGCTGACTGGCTTTCCATGCCGGAAAGCACATCCAACCGTTCGGCAAGCACCTGGATATCGGCCGCTTCCGAGGCTATGCCACTAAAGGCTACCTGTCGTGCATGCCGCGCCTCGCTTAAAGCATCGTTGGAATCCCTTATCGCCGCCGCCAGCTCCCTAGCGCTTAAAGCGCCCTGCTCCGAGGCCTCCCGGGCTTCACTGTAAGCCTGCGCGGCCTCGTCCATCTGCGCTTTGAGTATTTGAGCCTGCACGGAGGTTTCGCCCATGGCGGCGCTTACCTGTGCATATTCGGCTTCCAAGTCGCGCAAGCGGTAGTATTGCACGCGCGCAGAGGCCGAAAGTGCTGCGATATCGGCGCTAGCGGGCTTGGCGACGGCAGAAAGCGCCGCTATGCCCGCTACCACCAGGCCGACAATCGCCGTGATTTTCGCGATTGGGCCGAGCGCGGCTAGCGTTGCCTCGCCTAGCGCTTTCTTGGCCACTGCAAGTAGCTTGACGGCAACTGTGTAAGCTGTGAGCGCGGCGGTCGCTGTGTAGAACACGGCTGCGAATCCGGACACGGCGCGTACCAGTGCCGGCGCTTTCTGCGCGAAATTCGCAAGCGCGCCCAGCACGCTCGCGCCAACCGAGTACGCGCCTTTTAGTACCGGCGTGAAGTTGTCGCCTATGGCTATTTTAAGCGATTCGAACGCATTTTTCATAAGCGCCATCTGGCTGTTGGCAGTGCCGTAAAACAGCGCGGCCTCGTCGGCAAGGGCCGTATTTTCGGCCCATGACTCATTGGCTAGTGCAATGGAGCTGCTAAACAGTTCACCAGCACCGGCAGCTCTTCGCAGCGAGTCCGAAAGCCGCACGTTGGTAAACCCCAGCTCCTCAAGGAGCACTACCGTGCTCTTGCCATGCCGTTTTGTGTCGGCAAGTCCGGACGTGAATGCCGTTAGCGCGCCAGCGGCGTCGTTGCGCCATGCCTGCGCGAACGACTCTGCGGACATGCCCGCGACGTTGGCGAAGTCTTCCAGTCTGTCGCTACCGGTCTCCACTGCCACGAGTATGGCGTTCATCGTGCGGCTAAACGCCGTGCCCCCCGCCTCGGCTTCCATGCCGACCGAAGAAAGCGCGGCTGCAAACCCCAGTATGTCAGCCTCGCTCATGCCCGCCTGCCTGCCGGCCGAGGCAAGGTTGAGCGCCATTGAGGCTATGTCGCTTTCGGTCGTTGCAAGGTTGTTACCCAGCGCGACGATTGTTGAGCCTAGGTTTGAAAATTTCTCCTGCGGCATCTGTGTTATGTTCGCGAATTTAGCAAACGTCTGTGCTGCCTGTTCGCCAGTCAGGTTCGTAGAAACGCCAAGGTCGGCCATAACGCGCGTGAACGCGACAATGTTTTCTTTTTCTATTCCTAGCTGTCCGGCGTTTTCCGCAATTGCCGCAATGTCTGTGGCGGCTGCCGGAACCACAGCTGACAGCGCCTTTATCTCGCTGGCCATAGCGGCAAGTTCCGGGCCGGTCATGTCGGTAGTCTTCTCTACGCCGACCATCGCGGCCTCGAAATCCATTGCAGCTCTCGCGGCGCTAGCGGAAAACGATCCAACCTGCTTAAGCGCCAGCCCGATACCCGCTGCCGCAATTGCCTGACTCAGCGCGCTAAACGCCTCGGACGCTGATTCACCGAACTGTCCTGCGCTTGCCTCAGCCGCTTCCTGAGCCTGATTTAGTTCTTCCATACGAGCCGCGAGATTAGCGCTTGCCTCGCCAAGATTTCCGGTATCGACCCCGGCGGCACGGAGCGCTTCGCCCATGTTTTTTAGCTTCTTCTCGTGGCCTTCAAGAGCCGCGCTCGTCGTGTCTATCTGGAGCTGCTTACCAAGCATTTTGTTTTTAAGCTCTGATGAACTTTCGCTCGCGCCTTTCATCTCTTCCTGCATGTTCTCGTATTGCTTCCGGAGCATCTCAAGCTTCTTCTGTGTCAAGTCTACCGCCACCTGCTGCTTTTGGTAGGCCGACACGTCAGATTGCGCCTTGGCCAAGGCGGCAATCTCTTTTTGCATGCCTGCAATCTCCTGCTGAGCCCTGGAAAATGTGCCGGAAAAGCCGCCTTGCAGCTGCGCGGCAAGTGAGAACATCATTTCGTATTCTTGCCTGTTAGACATGCCACGCGCCCCCCCTAATTATTATAGACGTGCCCGCCTTAGCCGCTGATACGCGCCATCAAAGATTTTTGGATATCGTTGCTGTCCAGGATCCATGCGCGCAGCTCCGCTAGCGGCAAGTCCAACCAGAAAGGCACGGGTGTGTTGTTTGCCTGTGCCAGCACCATGCACTGTCGCCGAAGCCAGTGGCCGCCGTCTGCGCATTTTAGCCCCGCAGTAACAAAAAACTTTTAGCCGCGCCTGTTATCCTTATGAAGTCGTGCAACGCCATTAGTGGAAAGGCGTCAGAGCCTATCTTTTCGCGACACGCCCTTGCAGCCATCCGGCATAGGTAATGCCCCGAAAACGCAGGCATAACCACAGTCACGCCGAGCGCTTGCAGCTCCGACTCTATCGCCAGACTGTCTCGCCCTTTCAGCGTCCCCCAGTCGAAATGCAGCTCATTGTGGGTTTTGCCCATGAACGTGAATGGCTCGCTAAATATATGCGTATATTCGAAAGCTGGCCTGTCAATTGCTACGATCTCGCCAATAACCGCTTCTGTGCCGCCCTTTTCCGTTCCTGCCATTGTATATTCCTCACTTTCCAGACCCAAACCGTGCGGCCTAGTTATTTGCCGAGCGCCCTGCGCACGTCGGCGTTGAAGTCTATGCCATTGACGATGTCTACGCGGTTGAACTGATCGATCTCATCGACTAATACGCCGTCGTAAGACGTACGCCACGACCTGACGCTAAATGTGATAGTCATATCACCGGCAGTGGCTGGTGCAATGTTGCCGCCTGTAGCGCTTTTCGGTACCAAGCTGAAAACATGCTTTACTGCGGCCGTCACAAGCTGACCGGCGACGGGATCCTCGTCCTGCTGCGCGACCCGGAGTTCGATGTTATGCCGACCGTGTTGGCGAAGGCGCGCGACCCTTGGCGAATAGTTTTTGAATGCAACCGTGAGCGACATCGCCTCGTATTGGCTCTTGACTGGCACCTCTACGTCACCACCGATACCCGCGCCGTTAACGGTCATTGTCTTTTGTATTTTGTCTGGCAGCGTCACCGACGCCATCCCGACAAATTCGTCGTCACCCTCGTAAACCGCAAAATCTATAGTCCCAACTTCAAACATCGATTGACCCCCCTTTCTTAGGCAAGAGCCGACTCTAGGTATTTTACGTCGAACTCCAGTGTAAATTCTATTTCCTGCGCGGGCACTGGTGGCGCAATGAATATGCGCACGCTTATGATACCCGCCAAGAGGTTGGTTAACGGATTGTCGCTACCGCGGACCTCGACGCGCGCGCCCAACAGGTACCCGGCGCCGACAAGTCCGTTTAACCAGATATTGCAGGTGTCCTCTATGTTGCCTATTAGCCTGCGTGTCATTGGCTTGTCGAGCCTTGCCCAGAACGTGCGCACAACAGTGTTCCCGACCCAGTCGAACATGCGGCTAACTGGTACAAAGATATCCTTAACGTCAGTGTTCGAAGGGTAGCAAGCGGTGTAGTTGCCCCACGCTACCCAGCCGCCCATGAAGTTTAGCCCCGTTTTTATGCCGCTGGCGTTTAGCACGTTTGCCTGCGCTTGCGACAGGTTTACCTCCGAGCCGCCTTCCAGCGCCATGCCGTTTGCTTTGAACGCTTTGTTCGACGGCGACTCATACGGCACGCCGCTGTTGAGGCTGTCGACTGCGGCTATGAGACCTGCAATTTGGGTACTCATATGGAACTGGTAGCCGCCAAGACGAAGTTTC
>Ga0131853_10017239_pt1 | contig 13158 bp, 7 predicted proteins | sample TergutLab28metaG_FD_92764 | JGI IMG/M metagenome (GOLD analysis project Ga0131853, IMG submission 92764) | Labiotermes labralis P1 segment gut microbial communities from Petit-Saut dam, French Guiana - Lab288 P1 (version 2) (version 2) | ecosystem: Host-associated > Arthropoda: Insects >...
GTGTGTGTTTGTGTGTGTGTGTGTGTGTGTGTGGTGTGGGTGTGTGTGGGGTGTGTGTGTGTGTGTTTGTGTGTGTGTGTGTGTGTGTATGTGTGTGTGTATGTGTGTGTGTTTGTGTGGAGTGTGTGTGATGTGTGTGTGTGTGTGTGTGTGGGGTGTGGGTGTGTGTGTGGGGTGTGGGTGTGTGGGTGTGTGTGTGGGGGGGGTGTGTGGGTGTGGGGTTTGTGTGTGTGTGTGTGTGTGTGTGTGGTGTGTGTGTGTGTGTGTGTGTGTGTGAGGACTTGCTGGAAGACATTCATGAAGACATATAAAAACTTACATGACTAAATAACACTTACATAAAGATGTTTAAGGAGAAATACGTCAAGGCTTAACATGAAATACATGAAAACGTACATAAAAACTCAAATGAAGACTTAAAACTTACATGAAGTTATAAACGAAGACATACCCGGGATGCTGATAAGTCCTTAGCCCGACCAGGAAGGAAACAAGCTGCGCCTGTCAAAAGTGTGATGGGCAGAGGAATGGATCGATTTGGCTAGGGTAGGGACAGGTGGTGGACTGTTGTGAATGTGGTAATGAACCTCAAAGTTCCATAAAATGTGGGGAATGTAGCTTGTTTTCTTTCTGGTCGGGCTAAGGACTTATCAGCACCCCCGTACATAAAAGCTTACATAAAGATTTGAAAACTTGCGTGAGGATATACTTGGAGAAATACATGAAGACTTAACATGGAGATGTACACGAAGACACACATAAAACTTACGAGTAGACTTGAAACCTACATAAAGATACACATGAATAGATAATTGAAGACCTGGATGAAGACTAACCTGAAGACTTACGTTTGTTTCTGCGCACCTCATAATCGCATCATGTCGTTTGACCGACCAAAAACACGCTTCGAACAGTCGCTTCGGAGCAGCCTGTATCACACTGTAAGGCCCTCACACTTTTTGTACAAACCTTAAGGTTTTCGGAATAATTAAACGAAAGGGATTTTTGTGCTGCGTCATCTGATGGACGTCTTGCCACCGTCCGTTCCGCCACTTCCCCCTTTACTTTACAAGAAAACTTCAGAAGTCGGTAGCGTTTACAAATCAATATCTAGACGCAGCAACGAGCCGGAATGCGACAGTGTTCTTATACCGTGCTTATTTGTAATTTTGTTCTGGTGCAGAAGTCTTGATCACAAAGCTGACCACGCATTGCATCCTAATTTCTGAAATTAGCACATAGAAACATATCTAAGCTCGACATAGTATGAATTGCATATAGAATTCTAAACATGTAGGGTTAATACATCTTGAACTGCCTTCTTGAGAGTCGAACTGTGTTAGACTCTGTGCATTGTATATTTTATGTAAAATGTGTTTCGAATTAGAATTCTACTGCCCTCTGCAGGTAATTTTTATCATTCGACTGAACAGACGCGTCTTAGTAATTTTTATCTTATAGCTTGATACAAACGGACAGAATCGAACCTGGAACCATCAAAATATCGTACATAGGTAGTAGTCGCGTTTCAAAGGATCCAGTTTTCAATAAAGAAAACTCTCACTAGTGTAGGAGCTGTAAGGTTATAACTGCAACTTACATTACATACGGAGAATAGCAGGCAAGAAGACCTCTTCACGACGTGGTTGGCAGCACTGCGCGTAATAAAAACAAAACAGTGCTTCGTACTGTTGGTAACGTAAACATTTGTTACATATAATGTGGCACTGTGTGGTGGCGCATGCCCAGTCCTGTTTACGTTTCAGTGTTTCCAGAAACATTCTACGTGATCAGACGGTAGCGAGATCTGACCACATCCGCGATGTGTACGTCGATTTTCTAAAATTGGTGTCGTCACATTGTTTCCAGGGCAAGTGCTTCGACTGTTGTTGCGAGGTTAGCTGTCGAGATTGTGTTTGGTGTGACTGAGTAAGATGTCGTCGTATTGTGCAAGGCCACATGTTGTGTCAGCTTGCTGCGACGATATGTGGCTAACACGTGTTATGGGGGTTGCGTTGAATTTGTTTCATTTGTTTACAGTTTAACGGTTTGAACCTGGAGTCAGTTGTTATAATTAATCATTATGGTCATTTTTATGAGCGGGATATTATTAAAGTTGACATGAGTTGTTTGTTTATGTTTGTGTTGGTACATTTGTATCTGTCTTGTTACTTTGTACCCACTTAGAATACAAGAAAGTTTTTTTTTGTCCAATGCCACCACATGTCCTTGTGGACTTCGTGATCCTCCCTCCTGGGCATGGCAGGAGTATAACCGACTTCTGAGGTTGATGTGAGTGGTGATATAGGAGGATGTAGTGCCAGGAGGACCCTTAAACCTAAATTCTGCTAAACTACCCAGACCATGGTCACCGCGGAAATCCTCCCCTTGAGGAAAAATTCCCACCGTAGAGCCGGGAATCGAACCCGGGACCTCATGATTCGTAGTCAGAGACTCTGACCACTAGACCACGAGGCTGGTCAGAATACAAGAAAGGAGACTTTTATAAATTTCTAGAAACTTATTTTGTGTGATTAAGCCATTAGTTTTTGCTTAATTTTCAATACATTCTCCTAAAATGCCCGTGTCAAATCGCACAAAGTGCCGTTTGTTTCACAAAGTTATCTATTTTCTTTGAAAAAACATTTTTCTTACAGCTTGCTCTAAAAACTAACCCCCTCCCCCGTGCCAAAACTCTGTACTGCTGAGCCCAGGGTTGGACATTTATTCTGGGGTTGAAAGGGCAAAGGCAATAGCGTGTAAAAAGTGACGGCGATAAGTGCATGGAGGGCGTGGAGACGTGTGCTGTGTTAGCGGAACTGAATGGTACAGCATCCCAGTAGGGTGGTGATAAGACGCACAGCAGTTGAGTACTGCTTACTGACGGAAATTCAGCCCAAATAGCTTTCTCTGTATTTTATATTTTGACATATTTTGAACCACATGTTTAAAACTCAATATATTATATTTGTACACAGTTGCTGATGTTCATTGTTGCACCGTGCATTTCGTAGAATCACTTTAATTATTAATCAACAAATGCACTATATAGAATTTCACATCAAAACACTTAAAATCGCTCCGGCATGTTTCGATCCTAAGATCATCCTCAGGGAGCTACGTTGTTCCTTGTTAAGTCATTTTAAAAACATTCACAAAATAATTCCATTATATTAACAGGGTGTTGTGGCAGCATATCATCTGGCTAGACGCATTCCTAACAACGTACTGTTACTGTTAAGTGTTTTAATGTGAAATTTTATATAGTGCATTTGTTGGTTCATAATTAAAGTAAAGTTGCTGATATCTTTGTAAAATATCCTTCATAAAACACCTCCCTGAGGATGGTCACAAAAGGTAACCGAAACACGTAGGAGATTTACAACGTATAGAATGTAACAAATTCACACATCTTCATATGCACTTGTTGGTTTTCATTCTCATAGTGAAGTGTAAGTGCTTGGTCATGAAATATTTAGAATTTAAAAAAATATGTTCGCTTCGTTAGCTCTGCTCAGTTGTGTAACAAACCTTCTTCTTATATTCAGATAAATACCGTACTTAAGAACAGATATCTCAGTCAGTACGGTTCTTATTCTTACTTGTACTCTGTACAATTCATTACACAAAACTTAATTTAATACATTATCCAGCTCAGATACTCACGCCTGAACAGCCACAGTCTGAACTGAACCCACGTCTGTCATGAAATCAGTCTGTTCTGAACCAGGCCTGTACGGTGGTAATCACTTGCTGTTCTTTCTGTAGCTCTGTGCTTGTGCCTGGCGGTTTATGGATAGGTTAATTGCAGAGACGAGTGGGGTGGGGATGGAGGACATTGCGTGGTAAATGCGTGACTGTGGTGAGGGATATGCGCTGTAGCTTTCTGAACAACACATTTGAAGCTCACAAATAAAGTGTTACAGAACCAGTGACGCCCGTTGAAGGTTCAAAACGTTAAATTTGGCTCGGATTGTGAGATATACGGAAAGAGATTTTAGGACGGCCAGTGTTCAGTCAGATCAAATCCAGTGGCGCTCGGTGGGTGCACGTAGCTTTCGGCCGTCGTTGAAAAAAAAAAGTTCTTTTTGGGGAACTGGGACAGGTTGTGCTCCGAACACTTAGGTTTTTCCTCTGTCACTACCATTCCATTATTCTCATCTGTCATTGAGCTACATCAGTTTGGCAACTGATAGCGTCCTTTAACGAAACCTTTCCTGTGTAAACAATTCTTTGAAAATACCGCATTATTGTATCTTCTCTACACAAATTCTTTCTTCCCGTCTGATTTAAGCACACCAGCTGCCAACTGGACTGTCTGCTCCTTATCCTTGGATATTGCACGTTGTGTATTTCCCTGCGTGCTATCCGGATAGGCGGTGTCATTCCTGGCGCGCTCTGTCGTTTTATTCCTGTCATTTTAAGTTGTGTTGGGTAAATGCTCGCAAGGCCCATTGCAAGGCCTATTGCAAGGCCTAGGCTTAGACAGCAGGACTATATTGAAATAAATTTTAAAGGAAGAACGGTGTGGTGTGTTTGTTGTGCAGAGGGCAGGGGCATTTGGCGGGCCGTTGTGAGCCCCTTAATGGAACTTTGGGTTCCGGAAAATGATACGAATTGATTGACTAGCTGGGTAACTGCTAGCTTATCAAGAAGGATTAGTTTAGTGTTATTCGACGTTACGTAACTTCATAGTGATGAAATTCCCTAAAATAGTTAACCAATCTGATGTGTGTTGGACCGTGCATCATTGTGATAACTAAAGAATAAGAACCAACTAGATGCCACTTATTACTTTATTGTACTTCTTAAAGGCTCAACATGTTTCAGGCACTACAATGCCCATCATCAGGAGCTCGTGACTATAATGTTGATTACCACGTTGGTCGTTTCGTTCTTGATTTGCTGTAGGTTGCAGGTTAGGTGCGGGTAGGCTGGAGTAGTGTCCGGGCTGCAGGCTGTAGCACGAATAGGTAGCATCCAGTTGGTTCTTATTCTTCATTTAGTTAACCAATCATTTATATCTCACTTCGCAATACATATTTTGCGAGTTGATACAGCACTGTTAAATAATCCGCGAGTAAAGTTATATAGAACCAGTGTCAGACATTATGTGCTTTGAAGTCTTACAGATGGCACTTCGCTTTATTTCTTGGATTTTTGCTTTTTTTTTTTTTGGGTAAGGTTTTAAACTCAGCCGCATGAATTGTCAATTACACAAGGTGAGATCTGAAGCCCGTGACTCGAGTTTGCGAAGCGCGATGTCTATTGCAGATAAAGACGTGGGAGTCTGGTGTCTGACTCACCGCATGACACGCCCTGCTCCTGTTACGAACCGATTAACTCTCTAACATCGCGGACCAGAAACTAATGTCTTTCTGCCGTTACATAACTCCTAATTCTCAGGTCTAGCCATGTAACTGGCCAGTTTTTGTTTTGTAGTGAAAACCACCTTTATTCTGGCATGTAGGTGTTTGGTAACGAAGGAGCTGACAGTGTGGCTTGTACATGGGACAGATGGGGGCTTCTTCATGACAGTACAGAGGGAAGAAATGTAAAGCATTGCTCACTGCTTTCCTTATATGTAAGGAAAGTTTGACTTGGTATCATGTCCAAATGTAATTTAATAATTGTCCAACAAGATGCGACTTATTCAGTTTATTACATTTCTGTAGACAGCTCTACATGTTTCGGGTGTTGACATCCATCATCAGGAGCTGGTACAGCTGTAATTACAGCTTCTGGTATTGATTAACTGCAATGAATGAAATACGTTGCTGCTAATATATAATATAAAATTCTAGATTGGTCATATTGAATGTTACTAGCCTTGACGAATGTGATATATAAAATAATGGTGGTTGGTTAAAAGCAGTATTTTTAAATTAAGTCCAACAAAATATAACGTATATAACAATATATATGTATATGTATATAACAATATATATATATATATATATATATACACATACAGACTTTAGGTTATGTTGAAGCTCCTGATGAATACCCGAAACATGTAGAGCTGCCTACAGAAATGTAATAAACTGAATAAGTCGCATCTTGTTGGACAGTTATTAAATTCGATTCACGATGCACGGACCCATGTATATAAAAATGCCCGAATGTCTTTTCCATCTTAGAACTAACAGAATGATTTTCATGAATCTTCGTACGGTTAACATGCCTGTAGAGTCCACCCCAAATCCTCGCATTTTATGTTCCTATCCTTAATAGTATTACAAATCGTATTATCCGGTAGAGTGGAGCGTCTGTTGGTGGGTTAGGTTAGGTTAGGTTAGGTTAGGTTAGGTTAGGTTAGGTTAGGTTAGGCGGTGGATTTGGGCGGCATTAATAGAAGAAATTGCAAAGGAGCGCTGAAAGTGTCCCAGTTGACAAACGGCGTACAGATTTTGCTGTGTTTATCAGCGGATAATTGCTATTTTTTCCGGCTCCATAAATTAACCCTTTAAAGCCCAGTGGTTACTATATGTACCGCCAGGTTTGACATGAAAATTGTACGTTCTGCGCACAATGTACTTACGTATTTTGTAGGGATCCTAAAAAAAACAGCTATTTTTCCTTGTGTGTTTTTCCTTGTGTGTGTGTGTGTGTGTGTGTGTGTGCAGCATTAATTGACTGGTTTTTATGACCGAGAAGGTGTGCGTTGACTCCTAGGTACGATCTGACCCTCACTAAAATTCAGGTTAATTTTCGTCTCGAAAGAACAGCGTCCAGGCACTCACCTGCCCTTGCTCGTACATTTATACCAAGTTATTTCCCTGAAGGTAAAGCAAACGGAGCGTAAAACTGGCCTCTTAACTCATCTAGAAACGAGAGAAAGACTACCTGGAGCTAGGTAGATCCTGAACGTGCTTACACATTCTCTACGGAGCCATTTTCTTATTTTAAGAATTACAGCAGACATGCGAACGGTGCTGATCGTGAGTATGATGTGCGACAGATGTAACGTAGTTGGGCTGGTGCTAGTTGCCATTACGTGCAGAAGTGGAGCACTGAATAATGCAGTTAGATATTTACGATTATTATTATTATTATTATTATATTTATCACCTTTGGGCAGGGTATTGACCATCATGTACCTGAAACAAACCATATTCCTAGGGTATACAATGTTGTGGCTGTTCTGTATTTACAATTTGTGCTACATGTAATGTTATTTCGCATGTTAAATATGGATGTTTTCTGTAGTTTCTTGATTTCGGGCTTTCCCGATAAGTTGTTCAAGTTTTGTCTGAGTAACTTTGACTTGGTCATAGCTGCCGCTGTTATTACTGGTATCAATGTTTGCTTTTACATTCCACATTCGCTGATCATTATTGTTGGGGGTGTCTCTAAAATATTTGTAGGTAAGTTGCCATCATTCAGTCTTCCAGCTGTTTGAATCGAAAATACTGGTTTGATCCCGGAACATGATTTACATACTATTGGATCCTACTGCATGATATAAGGTTGTCTCATTTCTCCTTTCCAGTAAAGACTGCGTTGTGCAGGAGCCTTTGAGAGATGTACCTGCCCTGGTTGTGTAGAGTTCCATTAATCTATGGATTATTTTTGGAAGTAAAGCGGACGAGGTTATGAGTTAAGAAATGCCACAATTTTTCTTTCGGTTCTGCAACTTTTATGGCTGTAAGCTCTTTGATTTGTTGCACCGCAACTGTATATGTACAGTCACATGACGCACCTAAATATATCGCCATTCATTAACCAACTCTTTTGCCCTCCACTCTGTTTATCAACTCATATGTTAACTTCCGCCCCTTCGCATTTCGGTGTCTGTGACCGCCATCTTCAGGGAGCGCCGGACCACCTGTGATTCCTTCACAATCCATCAAACGGCTACCAGCAATTATTAGCCGTCTGTTGACAGATCGTGGTTTTTTTTTTTGAAAAACACTGCTGTAAGTGTCACTAAAATTCTTCTGTTTGACGTATATCAAGTGAAACAGTTAAGATTTTTTATTACTTATGCACAGCTATTTAACGCCATTACAGTTCCTCAGTTACATGGATGTGCACTAAAACACTTACAGTCTCTTAAAGCATTAATGTAAGACTTTAAGAATTAAATGTATTTCCCAGCTAATTTAGTGCAGCTAGATTTGCCACAGCTTTGCCAGTTTTGACACATTGCCAGATGCAGCACACTGAATACCTGCTTCTGACACGTGCTGGTGAGTGTTGTTCTTACATAAGCACAAAGTCGATATTTCCGCCTTGTATGTGATTATCATTTTGGCTGCTCCACGACCGCGTTTGTGTCTTCATGCCTGTTCGTGCATAAGCCACAGTAATAAAAAGTATTTCTGTTCATACTTTCTCTCTTTACCCATTTAAAATAACTACTGGTTGTCAGTGACATTAGTCTCTAAGATACTTTTTTGTTATTGACTTACCAACCATGTTGCAGTGATACTCTTAAAATTGATTATGCTCACGCACAATTAAAGTCCTCCGTATGTTCAAACGTCATCGCTAAGGCTGTTACCGTTCGTCACTGAAATCAGAACAGAAATGTTCAAGGAAGAGACTGCTGGAAGTCGGAAATCCACAAAGTGCAATTATTTTAGCAGTAATAAATTGTCGCATATCTTAATGTTTTTAAAAGGTAAAGTGATCCCTTTAAGGGCCCGGTGTGGCCCAGAGGTATAGCTCTACTTTTCCATGACCGCGGCACTAGAAGGGGGTGAGTGGTCAGCAGCACGCCCCGGCCACACTTTAGCCCCAGCAGAGACCCGGTACCCATTTTACAGGAGGCTGGGTGGGCCCCAGGGCCGGTCTGGACGGGCGGAAAATCTCGTCACCACCGGGATTCGATCTCGGACCGTCCAGCCCGTAGTCAGTCGCTATACCGATTGAGCTACCGGGCCCACCATCTTAATGTTATTAATTTCGCAGTTTCCGAAAAGCAACGTGTGTTACACATTAAGAACAGACTGAGATACGAATCCGGTTACATATAAGGAAGCACGTAGTTGTAATTTATCGAAACATGTCGCCAATACACATACCAAAACTAACAGCAATGTTAATAAGCAGTTGGGTTAAGGCCAGCTGCGTACCCATTTGTAATGCTAAGGATTTTGCTTAAGTATGCTTGAGATTGGGCCTCAATCCGTGCATATAATAAAAGAACACGAATGTGTGTTTCACATTCTGACATATATTTATCTACTTATAGTGCGAGTTCTAAAGTTACTCATGACCATCACGAATGCAAGCTGTAACTGACGGGCAGTGCACAAGGAGCTTAGTAGCTGACCTGCTAAAAGTCTCGGTTTTGGGGCATACCGCGTCCGGGGCCGATTCCCTCCCCTCGCACCGCCCAAACTTTAAACAAGTGAAGATTTATTCAGTCATAATGACGGACTCCAAGGTTGTTGTGGAAGGGCTTGGGTTCTATTTGCTTTTATTAAAGGGGCCCGTCTTTTGAGAAAAATTTATTTAACTGTCTTTGTACAGGTTGTATTGTTGTTAGTTGTTTTGCGTGTATTGTTGTTAGTTGTCTTGCGTGTATTGTTGTTAGTTGTCTTGTGTGTGTTGTTGTTAGTTGTCTTGCGTGTGTTGTTGTTAGTTGTCTTGTGTGTATTGTTGTTAGTTGTCTGGTGTGTATTGTTGTTAGTTGTCTTTTGTATATTGTTGTTAGTTGTCTTGTGTGTGTTGTTGTTAGTTGTCTTGTGTGTATTGTTGTTAGTTGTCTTGTGTATATTTTTGTTAGTTGTCTTGCGTGTATTGTTGTTAGTTGTCTTGCGTGTATTGTTGTTAGTTGTCTTGTGTGTATTGTTGTTAGTTGTCTTGCGTGTATTGTTGTTAGTTGTCTTTCGTGTATTGTTGTTAGTTGTCTTGTGTGTATTGTTGTTAGTTGTCTTGTGTGTAATTTTGTTAGTTGTCTTGTGTGTATTGTTGTTAATTGTCTTGCATGTATTGTTGTAGTTGTGTGTATTGTTGTCATCTTATGTGTATTTGTTGTACTATGTGTGTATTGCTGTTTTTACTTTAGATGCCGGACTGCTGGCTAGAAGTCAGTATTCGGAAGGTCTTGCGACCGGCCACCTCGACATAGGTTTTTCTTGGTTTCCCTGTGTCTATACGCAAATGCTGAGGTGGTTCCCAAGATTCCAAGTGGCCACTACATGCTTCTCATGTAGCCCTCCTGACTTAAATATATTAGTAACTAATTTCATGTTTTGTATACATGTAAAATAACCACTGCCACCGGGTGAGAACCCAATTGCAGTTAATTATTACTCTTATTATCATTATTATTAATTATTCGTCTTGCCTTCCTCTCCTCAGAAAACTGTTTTTCACCGCTGCCCAACGTCATCTGTCAATTACTTACTTTCAGCGCGCCTCCTAACCTGTTTCGATTCCCTCTGGAATCGTTTTCAGTGGTTAGGTTAGGTTAGGTTAGGTTAGTAAATGGTGATAACATCATTGTGATTATGCGTTGTCGTAAATACAGTTACCTTTTAAGACTGCTTATTAAAACACTGCCTTAGATTAGTCTATAAGGAGCCTGTTTATTGGATAAATGTTCTGGAAATTCAAAATTCAACTACAAGTCATTGGACTGCAGTCTTATGATTGAGGTTGCTTGTAGCTTGGCCGCAGACGATTTCTATTAAGTATTTTTGAAAACGGGCTTTTTTTTTTAAAAAAAGGGCACAATGTATATAAATAATTTGTGTATATTTATAGCGGAATTTCTGAAGACGATTTCAGAAGGATTCGAAAAAATGTGGGGTGCCACTGTGAATTCGAAACACGACAGCCAATGTACGTATCACGTGACATTGAGGCGTGTTCGTGTTAACCGTTGTTGTAGTGGAAAAGCTATAAGTATTACGTATTCTGAATGTGTATTTGTGGCCTCAAGTATCCAGTATGCAATGCGCATGCGCCATGTTTTCTTCTGTTGCCTGCCCAACTCTCCCAGTATTTTTCCACATTATGTCATACAGAGCATGACTTAAAAAATGTGGCTGACATTTGTGTGACTGTGCGTCACTCGTGCAGTGATAACAGCAACCAGTATGGTGTAGCAAAATTTGTTTTATTCATTCTTTTAAGTTTGCTCTACATGTTTCGGGCGACAGTTTCGCCTATCTTCAGGAGCACTTTGACTGTATATACAGCTGTTTCGAACAATGTACCGACTCTTCTGTCTGCAGCCTAACGGTGACACCGGTCGGCTGCAGACAGCCAAGCCGGTTGCCGATGTCACAAAATGTGTGTTTTGATTCGCCATACAACTTTACCTGTAAGATTTCTCACTGTAAAAAAAGAATTGATCGAGATAGATCCAAAAGTGTGTTGGTCTTAACGTAAAGTGCCGTTCTGTGTATCAGAGTGGAATGAAAAGTGAATTTTCTCAGCAAACTTTCGATATAATTTCAAATCTGACGTTCAAGTGACCGTGCAGCATCGTGATAAATTCTTATAATAAAACCAACTAGACGCACTAATTTCTCAAATTTATTTTTGGAATAAAACTCTACATGTTTCGGACAGTTCCTCTGCCCATCATCAGGAGTTTTTCACTGCACACACAGCAATGGTATATGTCATACAGGACTGCTGACAGCTGCCAGCAAGCCTGTATGTATTGCTGTGCGTACGGTGAAAAACTCCTGATGATGGGCAGAGGAAGTGTCCGAAACATGTAGAGTTTTATTCCAAAAATAAATTTGAGAAATTAGTGCATCTAGTTGGTTTTGTTATAAGGAAACTTAAATATAAATTTTCATAAAAATCCGTCCAGTGGTAGCCAAATTGTTCCATGCGGACGGACGAACAGACGGACAGACAGGACAGAGCTAATAGACGCTTTTCGTAATCTTGAAAATCCGCCTGAAAACTGTAACGTGTGTAGTTGCAGTGACGGTTACTTAAATGTGACAGTGACACTGTGTGTGTGTGTGTTTATATATATATATATATATATATATATTCCTTTACGAGAAAATGGTGGCTGTAAATAGAAACGTACCCTGCACCCCTCTCTCCGTCACACTGCACACCGTCTGTGCAAGTTTTCACTGTCGCCACCACTTTGCTGTACACCCCTCGTACATCGCCTGGCAATATTTTCAGTACAGACGGAGGAGTTGCAGTGATGGCCATATGGCACCGATGATAGGTATCCTGTGATACTGGGAGGGTAGCTGATGTCTGACTGTAGACCAAAGCTTACTGCTTATTTGATTTTGATTGCTATATCTACGTGAAATTAGCATTAGATTCGGCTACCGGAAAATAGTAAAAAGAGAAATAAGAGTTCAGACAGATCTGATGAAGCCTGATATCCGGAGTGCTGTGTGCTTGCTTTTGAATACAGTTGAAACCACAAGGTTATTCCCGTTGAAGCACATTTAACACTGTTTAATGATGGCATAGTGCAGCAGTGTACACTGCAGGATGTAACGGTAACGTGGGCCTTTACTGAGTATTGTAAGGCGTCTCTCATAACAAGACCCAGAATAACACAGAAATGATGTTTTGGCTTCTTACTTTTCAACGTGTCTTTGTCAGTTTAAATAAAATTATTTAGAATTATTCTGATTACTTACCAAGGATCATTCATGGGAGATCGGGGCCATTTCTGAAGCTCACTGATTTTGTGTGTTTGTCCACACGGTTCATCGATAATGCTGGTTTTTATGTAAGACCTCCAGTATAATCTTAGTGATTAACCAACTTAATGCACAAATTCTTGTTTTATAATAAGTTTATTATACGCCTCTACATGTTTCGAGCACTGTTGTGCTCATCATCAGGAGGTCAAAATTTTATTATACAGCATTTGGTATCCTTTCCCAACCTGTGCACCGGACGGCCACCTACCGATGTGATGATACCAGATGCTGTATAATACAATTTTGACGTCCTGATGATGAGCACAACAGTGCTCGAAACATGTAGAGGCATATAATAAACTTATTATAAAACAAGATTTTGTGCATCAAGTTGGTTTATTACTAAGATTATACTGAGTGAGTCCTCTCTCAACCTGTACACCGGACGGCCACCTACACAGTGTGACGATACCAGATGCTGTATAATACAATTTTGACCTCCTGATGATGAGCACAACAGTGCTCGAAACATGTAGAGGCATATAATAAACTTATTATAAAA
>Ga0131853_10017242_pt1 | contig 13157 bp, 9 predicted proteins | sample TergutLab28metaG_FD_92764 | JGI IMG/M metagenome (GOLD analysis project Ga0131853, IMG submission 92764) | Labiotermes labralis P1 segment gut microbial communities from Petit-Saut dam, French Guiana - Lab288 P1 (version 2) (version 2) | ecosystem: Host-associated > Arthropoda: Insects >...
CACACACACACACACACACACACACACACACAATATTTAATACTCATTGCTTCACAATTTATTAATTCTGTCTGATATCATAAAACATTTTATGGCATCACTTACAAAACCTGAGAAATTACACAATTACTTACATGTCATTATAATGTGTTTAGCCAAATTTTATGTCCAAAGAAGGCCAAGAGCAAACAAAAATTTTTGTTTCAATGCAGCGTTTACATGTAAAGTGTGTAAAGAGTGACAATTAGTTAGAATGTAATTTCTTTCAAAAACTGGTATGAATAATTTACATTGTTGCAGGTGACAAATTTACCATAAAAGCATTGTTGTGCACCACTCAATATTTTTCTTCATTTGACAGTGACATGGAAGTCAACAGTAACACATAGAGAATGCATCATTGTGTTTCCACTGGAAAATAGTTATGCAAACATGAAATAATATTACATTATATGTTCAAAACCTATCTTATTTCAAAGCTATATGCTTTACAAGATGGAAGACATCGCCTTTGTATTCATGTTTTTTATCCATGCTTCCTCAGGATTAAAATGTTTTCCTTGTTTCTTTGGTAGCACAACTCTTAGCATACTTTTCACTCATAGTATCTTTATGGAATTCCATATGAATATTGAAACAGTTCTCATAAATGTTAATATGTGTTTAAAAGAAACCTGCCTATCATTAAACATTGAAATAAATTACTACATGCACTTCAAGACAAAGAACATCCAATCCATTGACATAAGTACGTGCTTAGATAATAATAGAATTTCTAACAACCTATACACTAAATTTCTCAGCCTAATAGTTGATAATACACTTTCCTGGAAACCACATAGAGACCACTTAATAAATAAACTGAGTACCGCTTGCTATGTAATTAGATCTGTTAAGCCCTATGTAAATACAAATGCTATTATTATGATTTACCATTCCCTTTTCCACTCTGTAACGTCTTATGGAATAATATTTTGGGGAAATTCCTCCCATAGTATTCAGGTATTTAGAACGCAGAAAAAGGTAATTAGGATTATTATGGGGCTTGGTAACAGAGAAACTTGTAGAAACTTGTTCAAAGAATTAAACATTTTACCACTGATGTCACAGTATATACTTTCCTTACTTATATTTGCGTACAATAATAGGTAGTAGTATTTTGCAAATTCTGAAATACACAACATAAACACCAGGCACACTTCCAACCTACACCTACCTAGGGCACATTTGAACATTCACCAAAAAGAAGTTTATTATTCAGGTATTAAGATTTTCAATAGTCTTCCATGGGACATCATAACATACATTGATAATCCAAGAACATTTAAAAAGACAGTAAAAATTTTTAAACACAAACTCCTTCTACTCATTAAATGAATATGATGATAACAATAATATCAGAATTAACTTGTAAATACCTCTCATCACATAGTATTGTAATAATTGTATTAATATCCAATAATTTTAGGTATCTTGCACTTATATGGTATTACTGTTTTATTGTGATTTATCATACAATATTCTAAATATTAGATTATACACCATAGCTAATATAACACTCTGCAGCTACATTACAATCAGAATGTTGCCTATTTAGATACGTCCTGAGATTAATTGTATTGTATCTTACACCATGTACGATATTTGTACCCTTATTTCTGTATTGACAAGTTCCATATCTGATGGGTCACAAACCCTATGGATCAAATGAATGCAAAATAAATTGAATTGAACTGAAAAAAGAAACTTCAGTCTATTTTCCATGTCATGTAAAAATTGTCCTTCTGCTAGATGTACCAACAGCTGCAAATTTAGTAAACAATGGTCCGAATAATATTAGAAAACAAATTAGATTGTTTTATTTTTAACTGAAGACATCCTGTTTTGTTTGAATTCAAAGGTAAAACAAAATGCTTTGCAGTTACAATCAAAACATAACATTAGTATTTTATTGTGGCAACATGTTTCGGTCTTATTAGACCATTCAGAGATATGAGGTAAAATCAGTGCATATCATGTACTATGGGATCCTATATTACTTACATGGTGTACATAAAAAATGTTTAAAATTCTAACAGTTATAAAATCTTATATATTAAAAGTGGTAAAAAAGTATATAATGGTATAAAATTTATAATGGTTAGGATGGAAGTATATTACATATAAAATATTAGCATATGGGTATCGTAATAATTTGAAGGAGATGGGAAGGTACTGTTATTCACATTTGAAGGTGGTTGAATCTCACAGTCACATTAGCACTCAAGTTCAAGTTTGCAGTAGACTTGTAACACGCACATAATTTTGATTTAAGTATTCACTTCTCTGTGAACACTTCTCTGTGATTAACGGCTGTGGGGACCCATTGAGCTGACCACGTGACACCCCTCTATCTGCAAAAGTTGGCACTAACTTCGCCAACCGGCGGCAGCCGCTCTGTCGGTATAGTTCGCGTGCGGACTAAGGCCACGGAGTTTAGTTTAATATTCACTTCTCTGTAGATCTATTAGTCACACATTTGGTGTATTAGTATCTGGTTGTACACATACGCATGTAAATTGCAACTTAGAGTGTATTAAACTTCTATTCATATGTATGTTGATATACAAGATGATGGTTGAAGGTACTCTTTATTCTTAGATGGAGTTCAACAAATGGATGTCTGGTGTGATTATTGAAGTTTTTCCACATGAAGGTGGTTTGAGTTATTGTGGAGTTTGAGAAGCAAGATGTATGCATGCATGTTGGCTGTGCTGTCGTTTGTGACAGTTTGTGACATTCATTCAAATGCGAATCACAGTACCTTCCCATCTTCTTGAAATTATTAAGATACTCATATGCTAATATTTTATATGTAACATACTTCCATCTTAACCAATATAAATTCTATACCATTGCATACTTTTTAAGCACTTTTAATATATAAGATTTTATAATCTTTATAATTTTAAACTATTTTTTTATGTACACTTTGTAAGTAATATGGGATCCCATAGTACATGATATGCACTGATTGTATCTCATACTTCTGAATGCTGGCCTGAAGATGGTCTAATAAGACCGAAACATGTTGCCACAATAAAATATTAATATTTATACACTGTTATTGTGTTTTCACAGTAACTTTAAAACATTTTGTTTTACTTTTGGATTGGTTTAAAACTAGCACCACATACACAGATATTTCACATGACTTAACAATTTTAATGGAGTGAGATTCTTGAACCTTTATCCTGCTAATGTGGAGAATATGGTGAGATCCTAATAATGCCAGCAAATGGTAAATGGGATTTAATTCGGCGTTTAAAGGGTTAATATGCATGTTTATAATTTTTACTCTTCATGTTACAGTCTCATATAATTAAATGTTTGATCATTTCTGTTGAAGTAGCACATTTCAAAACGTAAGCTGCATCATGTAACTCTCGCACAGAGTAACTGCATAATGTCAGTAACTTTTACGTACTTCATGAAATATGTAAAATCCCAAAAGAAGTTTCAAATACAAATGCAATACTAGAATTTTTTTTATAATAAGCAGTTCTGACAACTCGGATACAATTCATCATAGTTTCATGTAAATTATAGATTACTGTGAACAAGTACTGGCCAAAATGAAATGAATGAAACACCTTCTAGTGTAGGATATATCCAGCCCCAGCAACAAAACTCAATCAACTCTGGAAATAAAGAACGTGGGTGGAAAGATGAAGAGACTTTCTACAGGAGACACTACCATTGAAATTGCTATATTGGTTGAGAACATTACAAACACAATAATATCACTTATTTTTCAAAATACTGCAATACATATATGTACTGAAAACCAGTAAAGACTACTTACGCAATCAGTCGCTCCCTTTTTTTCACACGTGTCTGCATGTCAGGCATTGAAAGTGACTTTGACAGTGGAGACTTCCTGCTCATGAGAAGCATGTGCAACTTTTTTTCTGGAGTCATTTTTCTGGGTGGACCTGTCAGACTTGTGCAGTCTACAAACAATTTGAGAAATCACCCAAAAATCACACATTTTATTCACTTTTCAAGAAACAGCTTCCTTTCTCGCATATTTAAGAGTGGATTATGATAAAACTTAAAGACTAATCTTGAGTAAAATATGAGATTATATGCAACATTATCGGATAAAACAGATAAAAAGTACACCAGTGGTGAAGGTTAATTCATTCATGGGTTTGAAGTATACTTTACTGCACAGCTGGTATGCACCTGTCAAGAATTAAATTAAAAAGAATTAAATTTTAAAACTCTGCTACCAAACAACATTTAACCTAACTTCACGTTGGCAAGTTCCTCCATAACAAAAGCAGTGACTTCACAGTAATACAATGATGTAGTTGCTACATCCTTATTCACAATAATCAGTTACAGCAATATCATTCATCAAGCAGCTGGCCATGGGTCATATGCATAACAACGAATTTCCAGACCAAATCTACAGATTTAACTTTTGTTGCCCACTTTATATTAACCTTTTGGCGCCGGAATAATTTTTTTTAAATTTTAGCACACTCTGTAAATAAAATTTGAATAATACAGGAACCAAATATGTTAGAATTATGAAACAAACTGCATTTCGAAGAGAAAGAAATGGAGAGTATATACCATGTTTAAAATATTCAGTACCTATATTTCTTGAATAAATATATTAAATGCAACTTTAGAGGTTAGTGGTGCGATACGAGCACTATAGTTGACATTAGGCATCAAAAGGTTAAACTGTAACACAAAAACAGGTTACTTTATTTGAATAATCTTTGGGGGTGAACAATGATGGGGAAACACTAACCCATCAAGGAGAGAGAATAAACATACACTAGCACACCCTTAAACAATAACACAGACCTCATTCTTAATTTTGTATTGATCAATCAAAGATAAAATTTCCTTGTGTCACAACAACCAATAATAAATGTTATAGTTTTCTGGGAATTTCCAAACCACATACCAGATTAATTACAAGTTTCAGTGGGCAGGATTACACAAAATAAAACAAACTTACAGAAACATACAGCTGAGAAAGTGAGACTACCAATTTGAAATTTACAGGTAAATTACAAATATGCAATTTATACAACCTTCTAATAACAGTACTGTTTTCAGACAGCAAGACATATAGTCAGTAAAAAATCACTTCATAATTAATTTTATTTAATGGATTTTGGTTGTTACTCAAAGTAAAATGAAACTTAACAAGTTTGATTTCAGAAGTTTTGATTTAAATGGACACTGTAAAATTACCCATCAATATGTTATTTTGCTCAATGCTCATCATGAGAATGACTAATATCTCATAACTGTCTTCATTTATCCTCTACAGAATAAGCAACAATACGCTATGTTGAACTTTCACGAACTGAAAACTTTTTTCTACCTTATTACTGAATGAGACCAGCAAAAGGTATGAGGATTGCCTGGAAAGCAAGACACCATATTTTCTTTTTTTTTGCTAACATGTATTTCTATATTATAAAAATTACACAAAACGAAGACTGATGGTTTGACCGCATAACTACATTTTCACAAACTCTCCCTCCACTTTTCCAGCCTTGTGCCAACGAGGATAAGTGCATGTGTGTGTGTGTGTGTGTGTGTGTGTGTCTTCTGCCTCCCACACTTTGTCCTGTTCATGTAGCCAAGTTCTAAATGTGTCATATACATCATCATTGATTTCAAACTTCATGTGGTGGATAGCCTCCTTCAGGGCTCCAAACAGCCCTGAATGAGGCTGAGCAGGGTGAATGAGGTAACACTGTCCAACCACAGCACGTAATGGCTTCGCAAGTCTTCTAACTTGTGTGCAGCATGGCACTGTTATGCTGAAGCAAGATTTCTGCCATACTCTTGTGAGGATGAAATGGTCTGAAACAGTTCCATGAGTTCTTTCAGCATACTGATGTAGGCATTGGAATAGACTGTCTCAACTCTAACCATCACATTCCCAAGAATCACCCCCTCACAGTCCCAGAAGAATGTTGTCATGACCTAGCATAGTGGCAAAGACTGAATTTTTTCTTCTTGGTGGTGCCATTCCATGGAATGTCTTTTTGTCTCTGGTTCAAAATGACAGACACAGGTTCCAACAATCTAGGATAAGAAAACCTCTCCCTCAGTTTCAAAATGTGGCAACAACTTGGAAACAATAACTTTTCTCTCGGCTGTTGTGGTCTAGTTGCAGGCTCCAAAGAACCTATGTCGTACACACCTTCAATCACACATTATCCATGCCTTCAAAGATTTAAGAGTAAGGATGATGTCATTGACACTTATCTCACTAACTGGCATGAATGTGATGTGTAAATTCCTGCAAAGGACAACATCAGCATGTCAAATCATCTGACAGCAGCTGTAACAGAACTTCTGGAGTGACGCAAATCACGGAGCTCAGCTTTCCCTCTTCCGAAAGGCATCACTCTGTTCGTCCTGCAACCTACAGTGCTTCTGTCAATCTTACCACTTTCATAAACATTGCAGATACGTTACTGGTGTCTCCAACCATTCTTTCTCACCAACAGGGACTTCTATCACTGCACATTGCCTGTAAAAGCATCCACTCACTTTCTTTTTGAAGCTGCCATCTGTCAGTTAGATTTATAACTTCATACATAAATGTTGGGTACTGACAACTTTTAGCACCTAAATCTCACATTCCTAGCTTTGTTTTTGTCCAAGACAAAACACAGGACATTAGTTCCTGGGCTACCCTCATACTGCATAAAATCTGTGTATTAGAAGACAGAACAAAAGTCGGTAATCCATCATCAGGTCCACAGATGAAGAAACTGCAGCCCAACTTCTCAGGGAAACTTACCATTATTGCCGGTGTGTGGGCCACTGATATCAGTGTCAGAGTGATGTGGCATTGATGAGTTGAGATTGAAGTCACCATCACTGGAAGAACTCTCATTGAGGCAGCCAGTTAGAGAAGAATTGCCCTCCTTTATGAAGTCCATAGCTTTACTTCTGCCATTAGTGGAGCTGTCACAATCTGTGAACTTTCTCTGGATTGAACTGCAAATCATCAATATATATTGGAATATTCTTCAAGCTTTACACATTCAATAATTTGAGTTTACAACATTAATTCATTATATGTTTGTGTGATATTTTACATAATATCATCTGTAGAATATTGCAGGGCAGATTTCTTGTCATAGACAATGCTACACATCAAAGATATGAAGAGAAAAATAACAATTTCAGAGAGATACCTTTCATTTGTAGCATGGAAAATATGCAAATTTTAATTGGTTTCAGTCAGAATTTTAATTCCATTCCAATCACCAAAAGTAAAGAAATAAAGACAACAGAGCAACAAACTTGCTTAACCCTTTAAACGCCGAGTTAAGTCGCATCTGCCATCTGCTAGCATTATTAGGAGCTCACCATATTTTCCACGTTGGCGGGTTAAGGGTTAAAATATTACAGTAGGCATTTGAAATTTAAGGTTCTGGCAGAAGTATAAATATGCAATACCATGCAGTCTGGTAGATGGGTAAAATTTTGTCAGGTCACATGGAAGAGTAGAGAATACAATGATGGCCGCTGTTTCCTATCAGTTTTTTCTAAGCCCTCCAGTCCTCCATTCTATACAATTTTTCCACAAGTGGCTTACTGCTGTACCATGAATATGAAGACAGAAGCATCCTCCAAAATTTTGGTGCGCACATAACAGACTATTATTCGTTACTTCCCACAACAGCATAAACTAGATAACAGTATGCAAAGTTTCAGGTTCCCGCCACTGTGTAATTGAGGTCTTCGCTCTTCTGGGATGTTATGCAGCTTTGGTTAGTTGGTGGTAACAGACGTTTTGGGACGGCGTATTGGACCCATCTTCAAGGATCAAAAGTCCAAGAAGAATGCCAGGAATAGGTGGATGTGATACTTTAAAGGGGATGGTGATTTGTTCTCAGAGGAAGTGAACAAGCTTATTATGTTGCTGAAGCATTAAATTGCCAGCGGGATGTGGGGGAATAAACGGAGAAGCAGAATGGGAGAGGCGAGGGTAAAAAAAATAAATAAAAATAAAGTGAAAAAATTAAGAAAGGAAGGAGCATGAAGTTTCCCAGCATTCTTCTTGGACTACTGGACCCTTGATGACTTTACTGATAGGCCATCCCATTACTTAGATAACCAACTACCAACCAATGCTGTGTAAAATCCCAGAAGAGACAAGGTCTATGTAATATTAATTATTTTCCAGTGTGAACCAAAAATTAGTCAGTAAATATAAATCGGTAATACATTTATGGAATTTACCCCAGTGTTACTTTTATGGTATGTTTCTGCAACTGCATGAAACATACATGAAACAAAAAGGACACAGTGTGATTTTAAGAATCTTGATTGTCATACAAGGCCAGAAGTGCAGAGAGTAATATTTGTAATTCCATGTCTCTTACCATGCATTTCTACAACATCTGTATGACAGGGTGGACCATCTTATATTTACTCTTCATAGGAGTACCATGATTCTCTTCACATTCCCAAAGAAATATTGAAGCAATTTTGAGCTCTTATTTAACATTCAACGCCCTCCTGTCTCTCACTAAACAAGACACAGAATAGAACACAATAATGCACTGTTGAAGACGTTGATATACAGTAAAAGCTACTACTTTTCTTATTACTTATTTATCATAACTTTAGCACCAGAAAAACATGCAAGCTTTTCAGAATATTAATGTATTGCTGGAGAACTGAGAGTAAAACACAGTCTGTTCTTCTGCTACTCCATATCTTTTTTTCCTTTATCCGTTATTCAGCCTTAACCCTGTTAAAATCAGAACTTGTATTCATAAAATTCCATGCTAGTTATAAGGATAAATTAATTTATACCGCACATGCCAATAGAAATGTTATTCATATTTTATATTATTGACATTTTTAAGAGAAAAATGTGTGAAAAATTGCAGTATTTTCCTTCCAGGATTAATCCTTACAATGTGAATCCAAACCATACTTAATCATACAAAGCAGAGTGGTGAAAGTTTAACTTAAAACAAATTCTGTGGAAACACTGGTTGCCATTTGCAGCACCATTATGAGACATAATCTGGAGCAGAAAGACTGTGCAACAACCTTCAGGAACAAGTTACATGCATTTTGTTTCCACACAATTACTAATTCGTACATTCAACAAGACAAGGATAAATTTCCTCTTCTATTAAAGTGGCCATTTCTGCTTCTAAGACATGTAAAATGTCCGAACATCTTGCACAAAAAAACTCACACTTGCATGTATGCTTTGGCCTGATTGGTGCTCCAGTGACTGATACTGCCAACATATCATTTCCACCTAACACGCAACTGGTTTACTGGATGGAAATGATTCTTGGTGATATAGCTATGCAATCTATGTGGAACAGCCTGGTGGGAACTCTTTCAAACTAAATGCTTTGCACCAAAAGCAAATTTCACATTAAGCAAGGAAGTAACTTAAAGAGAAAGAAAATACCTTACTTGTGTATGGCAGTGAAAAATGTGAGAAGCTAGTACGTTTCAAAATACTGCAGGTATACCCTTGAGTTAGACATTCCACTTACGTCTGCTGTCTCTTGATGCCTTTGGGTTCAGGGGTCCCGTTGATGACTAGTTGTCTGTTCACAGCCAGCTGCTCTTCAACAATATACAGTTTCTCCTGTTCATGTTCAAAGTAGTTGTACAAGCGGTTTGTCCACTCTCCCACACCTCGGATATGAAGCCACATGTCATCTGAAGAAACATTCAGGTAAATAGGAGGAACATGTCAGACTTTAAATATAATAAAATATGGTATAATTAAAAAGAAAGATGGGAAGCAAGGGTGGTCAGTATGAATCAAGGATGACTGACTGACTGATTACTAATTTAATTTGTTATTTCTTTAATTTAGGGTTAGTTCTTCATTAATTCATTCCTTACAATTTATTTAATTTTGCCTAGCAATTCTGAAACCGAATTTTTTAACTTCGGAAGATGAATTTATGCTGAATATTATGTACAGTGCTGCAGTTATTGTACTGAGTTTGTCTAAATCACATTAGACCATTTACTATGTTTCTATATTTTTAAGTTATGGATATGTGTAAGTATAAATATTTACGCATACAACCCTCTAAAAACCAGTGGCAATTACTTGAACCATCTGCTTTAACATTAGTGGAATGCACATCTGTCCCTGGAGTGTATTTATGGGTTCCGTATGGTTCTCAGAATAAGAAATTATTACTAATTCTCCACAGCAATAACCAGACATGGAGGCATGCTGTCTTCTGTAAGAACCTTTAAGTATTGTACAGACAAATATCACACATCAAATGGTGTATTAGAAAAGAGTCTTTATGAACTCCTATAACTGCAAACTGAAAACACACAAAATGTAGTAGTTTTACAGTAAAAAATAAATTAATATTTTTATTGACAATATATAACTCTATCAACAAATTAAAGCACTACTAAATGATAACTGATCCTTCATGAATTGTAAAGAGATACTCAGTTACAATATTATTAAATTCACAACCCCACAAGCCAACAAAGTTTGGGATTCTCATTGTAGATATGAGTAGAACAATTTTACACACACAAACAGAAAAACCAACTGTGAAATGTGTATAAAACTGCTGTGATGAATATAAAGAGTATTGTGGCAATAATATTGTTTTCAGAAATTTCCAGTACAGAGAAAACATAAGCAAAGTATCATCAGTACAAAATATATTGTCATAAAAATATAAACAGTGTTTCAAAGAATTTTAACCCTCCATAGCATTGAAAAGTTATGTTGCATTTATTCATAGTGTGCTTATATTTATATGAGATTAGCAAACACTAACAAATATCAGAGGACCTGAATATACCTGGAATCAATCCATCAACAAATTTGTTAACAACAAACTTGAAATATCCATATTTTCAAACTACATTTTCAGCACAACAAACTGCATGTATGAGCATTCTCACATTAAATTGTGCACACTTAAATTTATTGTAATATTAAGCCTCTTTGTTCTGTTACAGCCTGGAACCTGTCTGTAACCATATTGGTTGAAGCTAGTGTCTCCTGCACAGATGAGGTATGGAGGCAAGCAAACAAGTCTTTCCATGAGGTACAACCATGAGACCTGCTATCAGTTCAGAACACATTTTTGTGGGCATGGTTAAGATGAGATAAGTCTTGTTTTGTACAACTGTACATTATATCTGTGGGCCTGGTAGAGTAGTCAGTATAGCGACTGGCTATGAGCTGGACGGTCTGGGGACCGATTCCTGGTGGGTGCGACATTTTCCGCACCTGTCAAGACCGGCCCTGGGGCCCACCCAGCCTCCTGTACAAAGGGTACCGGGTCTTTCCCGGGGGTAAAGAGCGGCAGGGGCGTGACGCTGACCCCTCACCCCCTTCTAGTGCCGTGGTCAAGAAAGAGTAGAGCTATACCTCTACTCCCCCTATGGGCTGTATGGCCTGTACAGAGCCTCAGTGCCTGTACAAGGGCGCACTTTACTTTTTTTGCCTTCCACGTTATATCTACTGCAATGTATCTAACATAGGCTTGTACATGTGTGAAGGTGTGTGAGATACAGCAGCATGTGCATACTGCAGTAACAGTATGCTGTATTGTGCACTACAGATAGCTGAAAGATGGACGTAACAATTCATAGTCAGGGTAAAGAAATAACAGCCACAGTACAGAGAAACACGATGAAGAAAGAAGGTAGAAACACTTGTTATTACCACTAAGACAATCATCAGAAACAGCAGCCACATTTTAATTTTGTAGGGTAAAGGAATATAAAGACAATCCCAGTGGCAACGTAGTCTATGGCACAGGTCTGCAGCTGCTCACATGCTGGGGCTGCAGGTTCAAACCGTACTGGGGGTATGAATATCTGTCTCTGGTGAAGGCTGTCTGTTTTCGGGTAGAGGTATCTGCAATGGCCGATCACTTGTGCAGAGGAGTTTTACTGAGTGAGGTGTCTCTGAGTGTGATCTTGAAATTAGAATATAACACATAAGAAGATGAGAAAACAGTCTGGATATCTGTCTGAGATCATAAGGAAAGAAAAGAATAATATTATCTTGTAATATTTTACATTTGGATGATATTGGTAAGTGTGTTACTGGAAACAATACAAAATTTCTATATGCTTGTGTCCAACACACCAAAAGCATTCTCACTTATTAAGAACACTTAAGTCTTCCCTTGGGCAGAAAATTTCTGCAGAGTTCTGACAAGCAAGCAGTTTAGAAACAGACAGTATACATAGAGTTCCCCAACCTCATGCATGCCAAGAAGGTATGCGAGGGAACAAATGTATACATCTTTCTCATTCTTAGCCTTGGCGCTAGATGGATGTGATTTGTCAGTTTCAAGTCACCTTTACTCATTGAATAAGAAGATGGATTTGTCCCAGAGTTAGTCTGGATGTTCTGGAGAAAATAAGACAATGTTTCTGCCCAGAATCAAAACAATTTCTCAGTCATCCAGTCAGAAGCACAGTCACCATACTGAATGTTATCCAAAATCTTCAACAGAGGTACTGCCAATCAAAATCAAGGACACTGGTTGACAGGGCATACAACTGAAGAGTGCAAGTCAAAATACTACATCCTGTTAAAAAGCAGTAATGGTGAGAGTGATGTAAAATGCTGCCTATTGATGAGACATGGGTTGGGCAGCAACATGCCATTCGGAAAGGGCCAGAAAAGTGATCATGAAATGGAAATTCACGCACATATGAAAACGCCAAACACAAAAATGTTACTACATGTCAGTATATTAAAGCTTTCCTTCCCTCTGCAGAACCAATATAGGAGAGAAGTTACATAACAGGCTAAATGAACAGAGACAATTCTGAAAAAACAGGCTAGTCAATAATTTTAATCCAAACCTTCCAACTAATGTAATCATTATTGTGTATAACAAACGCTATATTACATCCAGAATGACAAACCATAAATATTTTGTCTGCTAAAAAGGAACATGTTAACAAAATTATGCCACAAGGGGTAAAACATATTCAGACCATGCATACAAATTCTGTCAACAACCACAGTATCCTTTGAATGCTTAGGAGAGAAGTTAAAAATTCACAGAGTTGTGTGCATGCGCACGTGTGTGCATGTGTGTGTGTGTGTGTGTGTGTGTGTGTGTGTG
>Ga0131853_10017243_pt1 | contig 13157 bp, 19 predicted proteins | sample TergutLab28metaG_FD_92764 | JGI IMG/M metagenome (GOLD analysis project Ga0131853, IMG submission 92764) | Labiotermes labralis P1 segment gut microbial communities from Petit-Saut dam, French Guiana - Lab288 P1 (version 2) (version 2) | ecosystem: Host-associated > Arthropoda: Insects >...
CCAATATCTCCGTAACCATTGAACTTTGGATATAGGTGTTTTGGGTTATATCGGTATAGTTTGACCTAAGGAACACTCTCCCGAAGTTAGGTCCTTTCCTCCTGGGACACCCTGTATACATACTAGTATATGTATATTTATATATAAACACATAAAACTTTCACACGTACATATATAATTAAATATATAAATACATACATTTATACACACGTACACATATCCATACATATATAATACATACATGGTTCTATACGTACATACATACACGCATGAAAACATAAAGACATATATAAATACATTTATTCACACATAAATATGTACATATATAAATTCAAATGAAAACATATTCTAAATTATGTATATACATATATATGTATATATACATCCGTATTTTTATATATACATAGAGACAAATATACTTACATTCATACATACTAACATATACACACATAATTTAAAATATAATTATATATTGACACACACACACACACAGATAAACACACATATACTTCCGTATTAACTTACACACATAACCATGCATAATCACACAAATAATAAATATATATATACATAAACACATACAACCATACACACATAATACATTTACACCTAAGTATATAGATATAGACATGCATACATTTAGACATCCATACACAAATATATACATAAATATATTGACAGACATAAAAACACATAATTACATACATACCTACATACATACATAATTAAACACGTACGTAATACTTAAAAAATATATACGTATATACTATATACATGCATACATTCGTACGTAATACTTATAAAATATATATGTACATACACAATACACACATACATACATACATGCATACATATATACAAAATACATACTAACCTACATATTTACAAGCATACAGTCTTACACATAAACATTAAAATTATACACATATGTCCGTAATTACATACACACCCATATATTCGTACATGAATATATGCATATACACTTACATACGTACGGACATATATAATATATATATTCATATATATTTTCTAAACCAATATAAGTTTACACACGTAAAAATAATATATAAATATATGTATAATATAAATATATGTAGTAAAGACATTCACACAATCGTAAATAATTACCTTCATACATACATACATACATATATCCATAATACATATATAATTCACTCATACTACCTACATACATATATACACATGTACATACATACATACATGCATACGTATATATATACACAATACATTCATGTATACATACATATAAATACATACTTAAAACATAATTCATACATACATACATACGTACAAAATACCTACAACAATACATACATACATAATACATAAGGCATATATGCATACATACATACATACGTACAAACATATATACGTAAATAATACAATCATATATACATGCATACATACAAAAATATATATATGTACATACACATATACACATATAACATACACACATTCAAACACACAAACACCTAAAAACCTACGCACACACATATATATATATATATATAAATACTTCCATAAATACATATATACACACATGCAAACACACATGAATATATACATAGGTGCTTACTTATATATGGAAAAATACACATATTCATACATACATACATACACACATATATATACAATTAAACACATAATACATACATACAACCCGTCCCCACACAAACGAAACACGTACATACATGCATACATACACATATACATACACACACGCATAATACATAATAATGTACATACATTTATACATACGTACATAATAATACATAAATACATTCCTACATACATACATATATGCACAAATACATATATACATACAATCATATATTCATTTATACGTACTCATATACACAATAATGCATATATATACATAATATCTATTTACATAATACATATGTATATACATACGTACACACGAGCAAACATATATACGTACATACGTACATGCATAATACATAAATAGATGCACACGTACATACATACACATATATATACATACATACGTACACACAATCAAACATACAAACACATATATAAGAACATAAATACATACTCAAATACATACATACATACGACACGCATTCATACATAAATACACACATAGGTACTTACATATATAAGAGCACATACTTACAAACATACATAAACACATACATACATAAATAAATACATAAAAACATACACACTTTCTGCTCACATTCATACGTACATACTTTCATATATACATATATGCAAATATAAATACACATATACATATATAATACATAATATATACACATATTTCCATGCATACTTACATGAAAAAATACATACATACCTACGTAAATATATGCATACATACAAAACTCCGTATCTACGCACATACTTATATACATACATATATTCATATATACGTACATAGTTCCACACATACATGAAAAGATACGTACATATATATATGCATACACCCGTAAGACGTATATAAGTACACACATATGTACATACATATTTACATTTGTGCATTCGTACACACTTACTTTCGTACATACTTACATAAACACATACATACATAAATACATACATACATACGTACATACTTTCGTACATACATACATCATATATTTTTACGTACGTACATGTGTATATATATAAACACACATACATATGTATATACATAAATATATACACACATACTTACTTACACACATACATATATTCATAAATATATACATACTTACAAACATACATACACAATACGTACACACGCATATATATATACATACATATATATTACTTGCATACATACATGCACACCTACAAACGTACGTACGTGCTTACATACATACTTACACACATAAACACATAAATAACTACATTCATACATACATACCTAGAAACATACATACATACATATATACATATATACACACATACATAGTTACGAACATACGTGCTTATATGCATACAAACATACATATATACGTAAGTACATACATACAAACATACACACATACATACTTACATGCATATGTACGTACGTACATAGATACGTCCGTGCGTATATGCGTACGTACGAGGATAAGTCAATAAGTATCCGCACAGGTGTTATAATTTTTTATGGGTTGGCGGTACTGGTTTCTGAGCGCGCATGTTAGCAGATAGCACCTTTGTCTCTACTTGTGGAAAGTTGCAGCGTCATCACACACTTTATCTTTGTGCTGTGACACAATTATAATGGCTGCGCCACTCTCCGTGTGCACGAACGAAGAACAGCGTGGCGTGATCCGTTTTTTGTTTTCTGAAGGTGTAACAGGAGCTGAAATCCATCGAAGACTATCAGCTCAATATGGGGACAGTGCTTTACCACGGCGAAATGTATACGAGTGGATCGAGATATTTCAACACGATCGGACGAGCGTGAAGGACGAGGAAAGAGCAGGACGCCCATCCACATCCACTACTGAAAGCAACGTTGAGGACGCCCGTCCCATGATTCTGGAAAACCGACTAGTGGCTATTGATGAATTGGCAAATCATTTTGAATTTAATCATGGTTCTGCATATGACATCATTCATTACAGGCTTGGCTTTGGTAAAGTCTGTGCAAGAGCTCACCGAAGAGCAAAAGATAAATCGTGTGGCCATTTGTCAACGCCTACTGGACTCTTGTGAAATTGGGTTTCACGGTGTTGGAACATCCTGCATACAGTCCCGATCTCACCCCCTCGGACTGCCATCTTTTTGGTCCACTTAAAGAGGCCTTAAGGGGCCGTCGATTCACCTCAGACGAGGAAGTGAAAGATGCGGTGCATGAGTGGCTTGCTGCTCAGCCAAAGACATTTTTTCTGAGGGTATCCAGAAGCTTCTGGAACGCTAGAACAAGTGCATTGCAAAGCACGGAGACTATAATGAAAAATGTTATAATTGTCTCTGCTGTTGTTGAAATAAATTATAAAAATTGTGTGCGGATACTTATTGACTCAAGCTAGTACACACATACATACATGCACCGACACACACGTACATACGTATATACATGCATAAGTACGTACATATATTCTTAAATAAATACACACACACGTACATACATACATGAACACATACAAAAGAACCTATATACATATATGTATGCACAAATACATACATACATACCTAGATACATTCATACTTATGTACATGCATACATACATACAAATATACATACATACATTCATACTTATGTACATACGTACAAAAACATACCTATATACATACATAGATGGGTACGTACATACATACATTCTTACACATACATACATACATATATATACACATACATACAAGCATACATTCATACATACATACGTACATTCATACAAAAAGGTATTCATACCTACATACATACTTACCTACATACATATACACATAAATATATACAAACATTCTTTCATACATACGTACATGCAGACATTCATACATACATACATACATAGATACATACATTTTTACACATACACATACATGCATATATACATACATACTTACGTACATACGTACAGGCATACATACATACCTACATACAATCATACATTCACACATACATACATTCATACATACGTACATACATACACACTTACATATACGCATACAGGGTGTCCCAGGAGGATTGTGCCAGACTTCGGCAGGGTGTTCCTTATGTCAAGGTATACAGATGTAACCCAAAACACATATGTCCAAATTTGAACGGTTAAGGAAATAATGGCCAGAGGAAAGTGTGATCTTCTTGCGCGTCCACGCACTGCACCTGTCAGCTGACAATGTTATCCATTTCTGTCCTTGAGTGTGGTGTCATATTACTGCAAGTGAGCTCTCACCAGCCATTCAACTCCACATGTACTTCCTTCAGGTTCAATTCGGTGCAGTTTACGTCTTTGTTGTGAATGGTTGGTAGCAAGTTGCTAAAATGCCTTTTGTGTTTTCCCACGGTAAATATTGTGACATGCATTTTGTGCATGGAATTTGCGATGTCAATGTTCGTGCTGCTGTTGAAGAATACCAAAGGCGTTTTCGCGATCGAAGGATTCCGTCTCGAAGTGTATTTACGCGATTTCACCAGACATTGCATGATAATGTTTCTTTTCCAAGTGTTGCTGTGCAGTCTGAAAGGGAGGTTGTACAAACGATTAACACACGAGAGAACATTCTTCAAATGGTTCAGAGAAGTCCGCGTCTGTCTACCCGTAGAATGGCCGCTCGCATCGGCGTATCACATATGGAGATATGGCGAAATTTACATGAGGAAGATTTGTATCCTTACCATGATTAAAGGGTACAACATCTGGAACCAGGCGACTATGATCAGAGGATGGATTTGTGCCACTGGATAAAAGCTCATCCCGAACTATTAAGCGTCATTTTATTCAGTGATGCGGCGTCTTTTACCCCGGACGGTGTAAATAATTTACGAAAAGTTCATACGTGGTCCCCACGATAATCCACATGAGACACGTGTAAGCAACTTCCAAAGGAGATTTACAGTGAATGTATGGTGTGGTGTGCTTGTTAACAAGTTGATCGAACCTTCTGTTTTTGACAACAATTTAACGGGAAATGCATTGAAGTCTTCCTGCGGAATGAGTTACCAGGTTTGTTGGAAGACATCCCGTTAATGATACGGAGCCAAATGTACTTCCAGCATGATGGGGCTCCCAACATTACACTCGACACGTGAGAGACTACTTGAATGAATCCTTCCCTAACCGCTGGTGAATTCGTGGTGGGCCCGTTGCATGGCCACAGAGGACGCCAGATGTTACGCCTCTTGTTTATTACCTCTGGGGCCACATGAAAACATTAGTGTATGAATCGAAGGTCGATTTACAAGCAGCATTGCGCGATCGTATTTTTACAGCGGCAGACCACATACGCAACCATCCAAATAACATTGTTTCCGCTACTCAAACCCTCTTGATGCTTGCCGAAAACTGCATTGCAAATGGTGGAGGACACTTAGAACAATTACTGTAAAGCAGGTACTTATTTTAGTAATTGTGTAGCAGGCTTATACCAGAATGCGCAGTCAGCCATGTTACGTCACCGCAGCGCATTCATGAGTCATGTATATTGCTTGGAACCCCAAGGACAACTATGACGTGAGTGCGAGTGTTTTGTAATTCAATTTAATGGCTTAATGTCACTCACAAGTTAGTTTGATGTTAAGTACAGATATTAATATTACAGAAACCATATATTTCTGCCAGTTTTAATGTGTATTTGGTAATAAATAAGTGTGTAACAGCTGTCAAAGTTTCAAACTTCTCTGGCCATTATCTCCGTAACCGTTCAACCTTGGATATAGGGGTTTTGGGTTATATCGGTATACTTTAACGTAAGGAACACCTTTCCTAAGTCTGGAACATTCCTCCTGGGAAACCCTGTATATACATTCATACATACTTATATAAATTCATACATACATACGTACATATATACGTACATACGTACATACATACTTAGATACATACATATAATATATATTCATACATACAGACATACATACATACTCTCATACGTACTTATATACATACAAACAAAGATTGATACATATATACATACAAACATACGTACATACGTACATGCCTACATACATACATAGATATATATGTGCTTTCGTACATATGTTTGTATATATGTGTATATGTATATATGTATGCATGCATTTATTTATGTACATACGTTCGTTTGTATTCGTATTATTATGTGCGATCAACATAATTTGATAAGTATTAATATAGAAGCAAACACAATGATGTCAATAATTTTAATATTAATTATATAATATAAAAGCATAAAATTTTTTCGCTGGCGAAATAATTGTCAAATCAGAACAGCTGCAACACTAGATAGCCTAGAGACATGGTTTGCTTCAGGTATATATTTTTAAATCGCCTGCTGAAAGTAATAAGAGGGATGATGAAATTTATGATGATGTTAATGATGAAGTTGGTAATTATAACAATAATAATAATAATGTGGACCTCTGCCGAGAAACCTGCAGGATTACCCCGTTCATCATGAACCTGGTTAGGGGAATATGAAAAGTGTTACGCTAAGGGCAGAATTTTTATAGTTGGATATTCTCGCAAATAATATGCGTACCATTGGTGCAGTGATTGCACATCTCGTAACCGTGTGAAATGACGCAATCATCACGAGTTATGTGACGTCATAGCGTTCTTTCTTTGTCCAGTTGGCTTCGATTCAGTATTCAGTTCGCGTCTTGCCATAGCATGAGTCAGTCTTTGAGTCGCTTTCCTTAGGGAAACAAGAATGCAACTCGTGATGCTACAATTCAGTTAATACAACAAAGGGTTCTAGCAGTGTTTCACCATAGGGGTGTGTGTTTATTGAGTTCATGGGAACACCATAAGTTTGAATAATTACAGCAAAGGAGTGTGCATTGGTCAAACATTACTGCATTAGAGTGACGCAATATATAACTATTAATTTGCCTAAGGAACTAAGTGCGCTAAAGTGACGCAGAACAAAACTATTAATATATGGAAGCAATTAATTGCATTTACGTTTTATGTTTCACGGTGATTACTAATAGTAAATAAATCCTTATTGAACCAACTTCTTACATTGGAACAGTTTGTTCACCCGACTTGTGTTCGAACCAGAGCGAACATAAAGTTTTTGGTCCACCGGGCAAAGATGTAACTAGAAAGGACGCGACATAAAGTTTATTGGTCCTCCTAAACTGGAAAAACATTCAGCATTACTGTTTTTCTGGTGCCGCGAATATTTGTTTACGCGAAAAGAAGCCACGCCATATTACGCAACACGCTAACAAAGGAAAACGCGGCAGAATCTGTGACGTCACCTTAGAACGAGACACTCGTGCGACACAATTCGAATTACCTAGGCAGGCATCGTGATTCACTCCATCAAGGCGAACAACGAAGACCCTCATGAACCAACGAGATTTCACGAAGTCACCAACACTTAGCTTCCAGGCGGGCCATTGAACAACTCGCGACATCAGCTGTCGACCCACACATTATGGATATAACACGACGTACGCAGCTAATTAAGCAACGAAGCGTAGCAAGAGGAATGCTGTCACGCATTCAGAACTTCATTGAAGCAGGTAATCAAAAAATAAACGACTTTCAGGTGAGATGTAACAAACTGCTAGACATTTTTAATAGATATGATATTGCACAAAGTGAATTGGAATTATCAGATAACAGAGATCACACTGGTGATAGAGAATTATTTGAAAACCAATATTTTCAAGTTGAAGCCAAGTTAAATGAACTTTTACATCCTGTAATGGACTCACCGTCCAGACGTAGCTCACCAAGGAGCAGCCTGTCAGGTCACAGCAATCACACTCCGAGGTCACACAAAAGTAGCACACACATTAAGCTAGCAACCATTGCATTGCCAAACTTCGAAAGTGACACATGTAGCTGGTTATATTTCAGAGACACATTTGAGGCATTGATTGTTAATAATAAAACCTTGTCAAATGTTCAGAAGTTCCACTACCTCATTGCTTCACTTAAGAATGAAGCCAAATATTTAATAAGTAATTTGCAAATTAAAAATGAGAACTTTCTTGTTGCCTGGCAATTAGTAACACAGCGTTACAATAACAAACGATTAATTGCCATGATGCATGACAAGCATTTATGTCAAATGCCCCAAGTAAGGAAGGGAGATGCGTCATCATTGCGCCACTTAATTAATCATGTGTCGAACCACATGAATGCTTTACAAGCATTATCATTGAATGTGCTTGTACAAGACTTAATGTTAAATCATTTGATGCTAGCCACACTCGACCCTGAAACGCAACGAGAATGGGAGCTTATCACAGCCTCACGCACAGATAATTCAACAACTGCAGAATTGGTCACATCCCTGGAATCAAGATGCAGAGCCTTTCTATTACTCCAGACAACGCAATCACTGAAGGTAGTTCCTAACATTTCACGATCATCACAATTAACCGGAAACTTACTTGTCTCCTGGACATTTTCTAATTGGTGAACCACTTACCCAATTACCTGCTTCTGAATTTACTGATGTCAAATGCAATAGACCATCCAGGTGGCAAACCTACCAACAACAATTGCAACAGTTCTGGCAACTTTGGTCATCCGACTACCTCCAGAGTCTGCAACAGCATCAACGCTGGCAGAGGACATCCCCTAACCTACAACCAGACGATCTCGTCCAGCTGCGAGAGGACAACACGGCACCTCTCCACTGGCCGACAGCTGTAATCACCGACATAAATTCAGGGAATGATGGCATCGTCCGAGTGGACACCATTAGAACACCCAAGGGAGTATTTAAATGTCCCATCATAAATTATGCCCATTACCGCGTGTGAATAGTGAACTATAGTGTCATTGTCTGGGGGTGGCTGTATGTTACGCTAAGGGCAGAATTTTTATAGTTGGATTTTTTCGCAAACAATAAGCGTAACATTGGTGCAGTGATTGCACATCTCGTGACCGTGTGAAATGACGCAATCATCACGAGTTATGTGACATCATAGCGTTCATTCTTTGTCCAGTTGGCTTCGCTTCAGTATTCAGTTCGCGTCTTGCCATAGCATGAGTCAGTCTGTGAGTCGCTTTCCATAGGGGAAAAAAGCATGCAACTCGTGTTGTTACAATTCAGTTAATAGAACAAAGGGTTCTAGCAGTGTTTCACCATAGGTGTGTGTTCATGGGAACACCATAAGATTGAATAATTACTTGCAAATAAGTGTGCATTGGTAAAAAATTACTGCATTAGAGTGACGCAATACATAACTATTAATTTGCCTAAGGAACTAAGTGCATTATAGTGACGCAGTACAAAACTATTAATATTTGGAAGCAATTAATTGCATTTACTTTTTGTGTTTTACAGTGATTACTAATAGTAAATAAATCCTTATTGAAACAGTTTTTTTTCATTGGAACTTATTTTTCACCCAACTTGTTTTCGAACCAGAGCGAACAAAAAGTCACCCAGATATTGTGCTGCCGGAAGTGTCCAACCGGCCGCCTAATCCGGTCGGGTCTTATTGTATGTACATATCATCTGCATGTATGGACAAAGAACAGGGCTGCACTTACCATGTCCCTTGGTTTAGATTTCACCGTTACGCTGATCTCTGCTGTGTTATCTGAACTTTTTTTTCCATTCCAGGCTTTTATATAGGTGCTGACAACAGTGGCATATTGACAACAGTAAATTTGTTTTGTTGGGTGAAGGGGGGATATGTCCAGTGTCTCCATGTCAACACTTAATTGCGACTTTCTTTGGTTTCCTGGAACCAATTTTGGCAAAAACACAGTCCCCTCCCCATTCTTCTTCTGACAAAGTACTCTGATTTGTCTTATTCACTTTACCTACACAGTTTGGTCCTGTCAATAAACATATGGTGTTTTAAAAAAAATTGTGACCATGGAATTTTGTAATGAAGATACATTAGGGCTTATGTTCGTCTAATATTACATAGACGAAGATTAAGACCTCAACTGTACGTTGGAAGGTGGAAGTGTTATTGATAAATTAAATAATGTTACAAACGATCATTTGCAAATGATTTTACAGGAAGAAGTCCTAGTCCACTGTTTTTCAAACATACTCATTTGCAGAACCCTTTTCCATACTGGAATGTTTCACGGAAGCCCACCCTAGGTTTTGATTGGCAACACAGGCAAAGTAAAAGAATGTATCCTGTATTTTTCTTTTTTTGTTTTTGGTTGGTAGACAGGTAAAATAATAACTTCACAGTCTGTTTAATCATTCCGTAAAACATACAATTATTGTGTGTTAACTTCCCAGTGTGGCGGAAGAGGTTGTTGTAATGAACACGCCAGCTCAAAACGTGGTACAATGGACGAAAGTTGCAGTCATATGCCTCACTGTCCGGCTTGTTTCTGTGTTTAGCTTTGGTCATACTCGCTGTTAAGTGAGGAAGACAGTGACTTTTCTTAAAATAATCTTTTTGGAACAACATCCGTCAGCAAGGCTCAAATGATCTGAAGATATGCATATATTTCTTTCAGAAGAATTCCATTTGATAATATAAAATATAATTTCGAAATTTTATCTCCTATGAATAGTTTCGTATAATTATTAGAGGAATAATTTGCTAAAAATAATTACTACATACAAGATGACCAAGCTTTCATCAGAGTTTCACAGAACCCCTGACACACCTTCGTGGTCCCATTGGTTCCTAGGAACTCAGTGTGAAAAGCACTTTCCTAGTCCATTCTAAGTTACTATAATAGCTTTTGCATTGAAGTACTAACCCTATGCTTCATTAAACACCAAGGGATGGAGACTTATGGCAGAATGGCCGTATTGCTCTACGAATTCTTAATCTCGGTGCTAGATAGAACCAAGTGATCAGATTCTCACCTCGGCCACATTACCCTTGGGGAGTACCCTGGTACCCTGATAGCATACAGTAGGTACGTCTGAGTCATGAGAGAAGCATCTGTTCTTTTCGGCATCAAACCCGTTTTGTCCATCCCACATTTAGCCACTCTGAAGAGAATCAGAGAAGTCATAAGATGTTACAAAATGCTGCAGATGTGACAGTGATGTGACACATTCCGCGTTTGGAATTTCTCCATAGATGGCAATAGAGTACCATGCCATCTCCCAAACGTGACAGTGGCGTAAATGGTGTTGGGTGCTGTATTGAGATAATGGAAACATTTCAAAAAATTCAGATACAGTGGTGTTATTTAAACGTGTTAAGTGTAGTTACTGTGGACTGTCAACATCTTTGAGATATAGTCAAAGCATAGAATGGCTTTTAATATTTGAAGGTATCTCTAATCTTACAAGAAAAGCATTGTAGCTCAGCATTAGGTAATTAGATATTAAGATTACTCTCTAAACACATAATGCAAAATACATATTAATTATGGTAGCATATATGAAAACAAACGTTGTTAGATCGTTGTGAAACACCTGGTTTAGAGCGAAATGAAATTTTAAAAAGATATATTTGTAATAATCACCAACATATGCACAATTTTTCATTTGACACTATAAAATTTTAATTTGTTAAAATAGTTAAAATCTCCGACGTGTTTCATTTTACATTTAAACCAAATTCAGGGAGCTATTAGTTCATGCTAAAGTTACTTATATCTTATTGGTATGATGGTGTTGTAGTAGCATGTCGTTACATGTTTGCGATGGGTTCAGATCTTGTGTTAGTCTTCCTCCTGCTGTACTGTAAACCGAAACATGTCGGAGATTTTAACTATTTGAAAAAAATTAAAGTTTTATAGTGTTAAATGAAAAAGTGTGCATGTGTTGGAGATTATTGTGAATATTGACAATATGCACGGCAAAAAAACTGAAAAGGTATATTTGTATTTGGTAACAACATTATTGAATGTGGAGCATAATACCTATTGAGAAAATGATTTATATGCACTATTAGCAATTTTTGTCAGTGAAAACAAACCAAGAATACCTAACCTCATTAACTAGACACACATTTATACTGAGAAAATAAGTATCCTAAAATTACAATATGCACTAAGCAATGTGTCTGAGAATTATCCTAGGAACGTTGTTGTTAAAGGTGGATATTCCAATATTTATTAAGACCAAATAATTGCACATACTTTTAAAACCATTAAAATCACATTAACTGATTAAAAATTGATTTAAAATTTCTCCAACGTGTTTCAATCCCTCTATGGGATCATCCTCAGGGAGCGTAAATTAGTGTATGTATTAAGTTACTAAGACAGACTGTACATGAAGTTATCTGGTAGCATGCCTGTGAAATATATAAAAGTAGGAACTGATTTTTATAGTAGAATATTCACCAAGAATTATGGTGGAAGTCAAGTAACTTGGAATAAGTGAGTCAGCATCGTATTATTGCTGTACTTACTGTTTTGTTTATGTTATGTCCGTCTGGTTCGGCCTGTGTTCCTCCCCCGCTGTGAGTGCTGTGTCACTCTACTTGGTTGGAAGTGTGGTGCTAACGTGATCAAACGGTAGGTTGTGCTCATGTTTCAGCTGTTCCGTGATCAGGTATCCTTCTCTGTGGTATTCTTGTATGTACAGTGACTCCCAACAGTTCATTAATTTACCCTTTCTACATGCTTTTACCAATTCCA
>Ga0131853_10017244_pt1 | contig 13156 bp, 11 predicted proteins | sample TergutLab28metaG_FD_92764 | JGI IMG/M metagenome (GOLD analysis project Ga0131853, IMG submission 92764) | Labiotermes labralis P1 segment gut microbial communities from Petit-Saut dam, French Guiana - Lab288 P1 (version 2) (version 2) | ecosystem: Host-associated > Arthropoda: Insects >...
AGAGACAGGTGGCGGACGCTTGTGAGTGCGGTAATGAACCTTCGGGTTCCGTGAAATGCGGGGAATTTCTTGACTAGCTGCAAACCAGTTAGCTTCTCAAGAAGGACGCTGCACCATGGAGTATGTAAGTTATTAGGAGTTCTTGTTGTATTTATTTCTTAATTACATACTGCATAATTTAATACAGTTTACGTAAAAGCACATGCCAACAAACAGTAATGCAGGATTATGGAACTTTGATCTTAGCACAGTGTTATAGAATAGTGCAGTCACCATTCCTGCTTATGTGATGAGGCTGAAACCAGTGTTGGTAACTCAGCCAGGTTACTCCACTGTACACAACATAATTTTTACATGATATTTTGTTTCCATTACACAATGTACACATGCCTCACAAGTGCCCAAGATATAAATAGTTCACATAGTGGTTTCTTTATATCACAGAATTTTTATGGGTGGTTGGAATTGATTGGTTGTCGTTAGGAAACTTGTTAAAAAATACTAGGATGAGCCATGTGACCTTGAAATTCCTCTCACTTGCCACATCACACACACAGTTGGTAGATTGTCCTCCTCACAGTCAATGACAGGAAACAGTAAAATGTCCATACTCCAGCATGACCATTGCAGAAATAACTGACATTCTGTTAGGTATAAGTACAGTGTGGATACGTGTACAGCTGAATTTTGGTTCACCCTTTGAGGATCACACTGGCATTTGGAGTGTAAGATGACAGCTACAAACATGGGTTCAGACACTGTCACCATGTGGTAAGGACAGTGACTGCTCTGTCCAATAGTAGTGCATGAATGTCCAGTTTCAAATTATATGATATTTAAAATTAACTGGTTTTCAATTTACAAGGTTTTACTGTATTACAATTTTGGACTTACAAAGATTGTAATACTGCTAAGTGAGTGGGTTGATTTGTTCATATAAATATGCATTTTAAATACAGAGTGATTATAAAATAAGTGGGTTGCTGTCACCACAGCATGGCATGTCATCAGGCTACAGATGGAAGACCAGCTTACAGATATGGAGGGTAGATATGACTATATTGAATAAGCAGTCACAGACAGCTGAAAAGGGGTGTTCCTTCAACTTGGGGGTTGGGCAAGGAGCTAACAGCTCCTCACCATAAAAACTTATGTAACATTCCACAAGGCCTCAGGCGTGATCTGGCATGGGATATGGATAGGTGGCAGGCACCTGTGAATGCAGTAATGAATGTTGGGTTCCATAATACAGGGAATTTTTTGGCTGTCTGAGGACTTGTTAGCTTCTCAGGAAGGACTCTGCTGCATGGAGTTGGTGAGTTATATCGATAGATAGTCACTCAGAATGATTATACAATTAACTTAATTACCATACTACCCACATATATGATACTACCCCACTCTTTACAGTTTTCAGTTTCAAGACAATACCTGTAAAGAACATATTTAACTGAATGCACATTTATAAGGCAATCCCCCATTTTTCTGGTGATGAATTAGTGTAAATCTTGTAAGTAAAACAGTAATTTGATGTGCAGTATTGCATAGAGCAAGTATCAGCTGTGTAGCCATCCATTCATGTGATCTGTTGTCAAGATGGCAGCTTATTATGCGCCACATTATAGAGTTGTGCTTTATGACAGATAATAGTAGGTGAAGAGCATATGGGAAAATCATGTTTCATCCAGTAGACAGCCCATTTCCCCAATTAAAAATGTTACAGGACATTTTTATAATCACTCTGTGTGACCTGTGTGTGAATTTGCTTTATAAAACATTCATTTTCAGCTCTCTCTGTTTTTGTATGCAAGCTTATTTATCACTTTGTGAATCAGGTTTTCTTTATAGACTTGAACTGTTTCTTAAAATTATGAACATGTTACATTTCTATAAGTTCCATCACAGCAGTCTCCATTTGAGTTATTAAATGTTTATGCCTTCATAATTAAAAATGATACAAATGAAAAAGGAAAGTTTGTCATATGAGTCCATTTGAAAGCATGTTTAGGCATTGAAGGGTCAGTTTTGGTGTTCTTACAGGATATGTACAATACGTAAAAGGTTTGCATCTTATACATAGTAGGTACTTGAGAGTTTGTTGGTTCATATTGCTACTGTTGGAATTTTAACATGGACAGGAAAGGAGAATGAGAGAACTTTACATATATCTGAAAATGCTGATATCTGCTCCAGTGGCTCTCATGGTTTGTTCCAAGTTTTGGACCCAGCAGCTTTGGGTGCTGCATTTTAGAGTTCTAGTAAGTTTCCAGGTGTACACTCTGCCAGTATTTGTATTGGTGTTATTGTCACAGGAGTGTCTGGTTTGCTGAGTGCCCCCATCATTTACTGCTGACGAGCGGTTGGCACCGAACAGTGTAATGTAACAGTATTATCACCGCCACCACCACTACCTTCTTCTTGTCCTCCTCTTTCTCCTTCTTTTCCTCCTCCTCCTCCATCTTCACTACCATTGTCATTGTCACCACCACCATCATTGTCATCATTGCTACCACCACCAGTTTCATCATCATTATCATCATCAATATTATTTACTTGTATAAGCACCATGTTTGTTGACTTATCCTCATTTTCTACAATTGAGTTCACTTTTTTCACTGATACATGAATAGGTTATTCAAGTATGTTATGCTGGATACCCATAGAATATATTTTTCATATCCTGTGCATAATTTTCAGTGTCTTCACTATACTTTGTGTATCCTGTTCAGAAAAGAGACTTTCTTGTTCACAGTGTACCATTAGGAAATATGTAAGCAAAACTCAAGTATTCCATGCATGAAGCATAAGATGTAACGCCAAGTGTAATAATTCAGTTAAATATAACAGAACACAGCATTTATCCTAAAAAATGAAAACTAGACAGAAATTTAATCAGTGCACTAGACAGCCAATAAAGATAATTTCTACATTTGAAGTAAATTATCACTGCAACAATATACATATCAGCTGAAAGAAAAGTCTTTGGAAAATACCAGTATATGCTTAAAAAGGTATAATTAAAAAAGTAAATGTATGAAATATGTGTCAACACTAGACTTCTGGGAGAGCAAGTTAAAATAATTCTGTACTGCATATATCAGAATATCCACCATCAATGGCGAGAGGCAGTGATTGTTTTGAAATGTCTGGCACATGACAGGGATGTTGGTTGGTACGAGCTCATCAAGCACTGTTGTCTTGTGGAGCTTGGTGACTTGCATCAGTTGTGTGTGTTATGTAACATTGTTAAAATAGTAAAAGATATAATGTCACTTCATTACTTGTCTCATGTGCCAAATCATAATTAGTTTTGAAACTAAGAAGTACTGTCCATTTGTATTAAGGTAGGATTGCAGAGGAATTGTTCACTGAAAACAGCTTATACCTGCCATGTAGTAGAGAGAGGACCATTTCATAGGAAATACTGACTTCACTGTGTTCTTGATGTAAGCTTGCTATGGACGATTGCACATGTCAAGACAGATCAGTTGCTGGTGGGAAAGAATGCTTTTATTTGTCCACATTATTGATACCCATCATAGTACACATCAGTGCAATTTTATCGTCTTCTCTCTCAAACGCATCTGATTCTTAATTATGATGTTCTGGATGCATGGTTGCGAGAGCTGTGAAAATGCAGATTTTCTCTAGGTTTTCTTTTGCTTTCCATTAATTTTGAATTTTGTCATTTGCTACCAACATCTATATGCTACAGCACATGAACTGGGTTTCATTCCTTTATGTATGGAGATTTTCACACTCATACTAAGACAGTAGTAGATCTTATTGGATGGAGACCATCTGAAAGCCAAGCAATCAAACTACAGCTCTTAAAGACATGTATATACTTTGAGCAGGATCCATGTAATCCCAGTGTCAGGACAGCCAAGTTTGTGTTACCACTATCGGTGATATAAAACAGCCACTTAATTGCTAGTATTTGGAATGTAAAATAATTGTGATTCTTACTGTCTTGAATTATGTAAATTCTTGCACATATCAAAATACAATTTGATACTGATATGGGCCACTTGCTCAGTGACTGATGTGCAGTAGGCAAGAAATGTTTTCCTGCTGCAGTGTTTGTTAGAGTGGTGGCTGTCTGAGGTACTGCAACAGAATTGTGTATTTCTTGCTGGTTTAATGTCTGTAAATTTAGTGTGTCAATCTTTATACTCGGGTGATGGCAAACCCATAAAATTCTTTTTTATTTGCATATCTGCTAAAGATTTAGAAACCAAGTGGTGTGTCATTGCAGTGAATGCTGAAATTATAAACCATTAAGCTTTTCAGTTTCAGTTACTTAGCATATGAAAAGATGGATATTCATGTCATTACAGAATTTCATTTCACAAAAATATTAATGTAACAAATAGAAGTTTAGCTCCTTTGGTGTATTTTTCCATTAAATGTGTAACAAAATTGTGTGACCAGTATTACAAAACAATTACTTTGAACATCACAGAAGTATAACAAAATTGTTACTAAAACTTCTGCATCATGGGATGCCATTCTTTAAGGTCCAAAATATAAAGAAATTAAATGAGTTGCTTGATTGTCAAGTATGATATTTCAGGAAATGGATGCAATAACTTGTTTCTTTGTGTAATCATACAAATTTATTTTACAATTAATAGAATATTCCCTTTTCAGAGGTTTTTAAGGAGTGACACCTGTATGTCACATCAGCATCTTAATTCACAAGTCTTGTGTTAATTCCATTGCATGGTAGGCAGCCAAGCATTTGCTTCCCCTGGAATCTGTGCACAAAAAAAAATGTAATTAATGAAACTGAAAACAAATTGGAAAAGCAGGGAAAGTATACCAAATATTAATATGATTAAATCAATCTAACTGAATCTAAACTAACACAGCTACTGGGCACTCCATGGAAGTATTTTTAAATGGCTTAAATATAAGTTTTGTATGCCATATATCTGTTTGTACCCCTGATGGAGAAAATCCTGGTGGCATATTTGTACCCAATGCCATATTCACAGCTCTCTTCACGATTAGTGTGTGCAGCCTGAATATTTAATCCAATTCTGCAGATTCATGTTTGTACCCTGCTGCAGTTTCACTTAAAAGTGCCAAATTTTTTTTATTACATATAATGAATATTCAGGTAGTAAAGTATGTTGGTGCATGATCCAGACAGTATTTTCTAAAAGTAAACTAAACCAGGCTTTAGAATTCGAAGTATGTAGATAATGGTTCACTTGAAATAACATGCTCTGTGATAATTATTGCAAGAGATTAGAATGTGCTAGATACTGATAACATGTATATTGTTGTTCCAAGTGTTGTGTCATGAGATTAGATTACACATTGATATTCGCTGTGAAGGTGATGAATTGAAATTGTATAAACAGTATTTGTGTGCAATATGTATATACTTTATTTAAATATCTCCAAGGAGCAGAATCCCTCATGAGAAATCAGTAGTTAAAATTTGCTGCCTTTTACGGGATCTGTAGGTGCATTATATTCACAAGAACCTGCCACATCATCCCACCTTGTTTCCGTGAGATCCATCTATACCTATATCTTCCAAGTGGTCTCTTCCTTCCATATTTTTTGACTGAAAGTATGTATACATTCTCACCTTTCCCCTGTGTCCCACATTCTCCATGCATATCATCTCTTTGATTTGATCATGCTGATAGGAGTACAAATTATGACACACATCATCTTGCCATTTTTTCCACCTTCAATTTATTTCCTCCCTCTTGGGGGTCAAAACATTTTTCTCAGCGCTTACTGTCTTTTTGTCCATCGTAATTGAAATAATTAATGGCTGGAGAAAAATTCTTTTAGGATTCATAGTCTGTTGTTGTGTTTGCTTGTATTTCGTTTGGGAAATTTGTGTGTCAGAATGTTTATTTTCAAGGTTTCCTTGACCATTCCAGCAGACTGTAAGCAGGTAAAGAATGAAGGAAATCTTTTCCCATGGAGGGTCACAGACAGTAAATACGTCTCATATTCAGAAAGTTTATGAAGTTAAAATCTCAAAACTTTCAATTGTTATTCATCATTAGTCTGGCACTACAGTCCAATATGGACCTCAGCCTCCTGCACAATCCCCCTCCAGTCCTGTCAATTTTGGGTCTTCAATCACCAACCTCAGATGCTCATCCTGAGGTCCTCCTCCACATCTGTTATCCAGCGTTTTCTTGATTGTTCTGGTTTTTTCCTGCCATAGATTTCTTCATTCAATAACTTTTTCAGCAATGTAGGGATCATCCATATTTTTCACATGGCCCTGCCTGCTGATCTTCTTGATTTGACAAATCTAACACTGTCAGCATGGCCCAGGATGGATTCAATCTTGTGATATGATCTCGGTGTCCATTCTTCATTCAGAAAGCAGGGTCCATTGATGCTTCTAACCATTCTCCTCTCAAAGACTCTCCAGGTTTGTTTTTCCACAGTTCTCATGGTCCAGATTTCAGCTCCATATGTTACCACAGGTATTATGAACATTTTGTATGGTGTTATCTTAGTTCCTTTAGAGAGAAGGTGCGACCTAAGCAGTTTTCTCAGCATACAATGTGCACAATTCCCTGCCGTTGTTCTTTAGGTTATTTCTTTATCTGCCTGGTTTTCACTGTTTGTATTAGCTCCAAGTAATTAAAATCATTAATGCCTTCAACCTGGAGCTCACCAGTGGTCAGGGTATCTTGTCCATTTATGCCTGCGAAGGGGAGACCTTGAACTTTTTTTTTGACTTCATTTATTTATAAACCAAATATCCTTCAATAATAATAAAATAAATTATATATTTACACAGTCAACCACAACAACTACATTGTTGTGTTTGACTGTGTACTTATATAATTTAATTTATTAATATTGTATTTTAAAACAATAGAATGGCCTCTACCAAAATCAAGTATCCTTCCTTCCCTCTTTAATGCTTGGAATAGATCCTTGAGCACTGCAATACTGTGACTCAACAGAGCAGTTACATCTGCAGAGCCAAACAGTTGGGCCAACAGATTTATTGTAGGCCTCAGGGTCTGAAAATCTTGTATTGCTGTGTGTAACACCAGGTTAAAGAGAGTAGACAATAATATGTCACCCTGCCTAACAACAGCCCCAATATGAAAGCTGTAACTGGCCTGGTTCCCCAACATGACATTACTACATGCTTGAGACACTGTCATTTTAATCAAATTGATAATCTTTTTCAGAATGCCTTAGCTCTTGAGTGACCTTTGTAGTTTGTATTTATTGATAATGTCAAAAGCCTGTTTATAATCAATAAAAAGTGTTTTGACATCAATGCCATACTCAATCCATTTCTCCAGTGACTGCCTTAAAATAAATATTTGTTCATTAGAGCTTCTGCCGGGACAAAATTCACACTGGTATTCGCCTGGAATCTCTGCAGGGAATGGGCTTAGCTTTCTGGCCAGTACTGTGCAAAAAAAAATGTTGTGTGCTACATTCAGCAGTGTAATTCCTCTGTAGTTCAGACATTCTGTTTTGTCACCTTTCTTAAAATGGTGGAAAAACAAGTCCCATACTCCATTCTTCAGGCATTTGTTCTTGTTCCTGATCTGAATAATCAACTTTTGAACTTGCTTCTTCAGCACTCCCCCTCCACATTTAAGCAGTTCTGTCCTTATGTTGTCTCCACCAGGTGCTCAGTTTCTCTTCTTTCAGGTGTTTGTCTCTTGTACCTCCTCATAGGTTGGTGGTTCCATCTCTGGCTCTGCTGCATGCAGATGTAACACCCCTTATTTGTCATTCTCATCTTCCAACTCATTGTTCAACATCTCCTTGAAATATTCAGCATATCTGTACATCATTTTTCCATCCTGATCTATTATATTGCCCTGCTTTTCTTTAAGAAGATTTAATATGGGCTGATATTCATTCCTTATTTTTTTAACTACCTGGAAGAAAATCCATTCGTCTTTTTCCTCTCTCATTTCTTTCCAATCTTTATTCCAACCATAGTCACTTTTTCTTCCAGAATGTTTTGGCAGCATGCTGCTTTCTGAGTACTGCTCTTTGTTGTATCTGGTATCTCTCTTCCGCATTTTATGTCGTTTCTTATTTTTCTGATCCATACATTCATCATCAAATCATCATCATTATACCTGGTTTCCCTTTCACCAATATCTTTTCTGTCACTTTGCTCATTACTCTTTTTATACTCAGCCACTGTACCTGGATGTTGCTCATCTCTTCATGACCTTTCAGTGTTACTGAGGCGGTTCTCATATTTGTTTCAGACAATGGGTTTTTCAATTTCTTAGTATTCCACTTCTTTCTTTGCACTCGGTTACCTTTCTGTTTATTTGACAATCACGGTCCTAATACTGCTATCGGAAGGTAATGGTCGGTATGACAACTGGGTCTTTGGCAGGTTCTGCTGTTGTTATGTCGGAGGATTGTCTGGCCGAGATGAGTCTTAGTCTTAGCTTGATTAATTCTATCTCCCAGGTGCTTTCCAAGTCCCTCTTTGTAAATTCTTGTGTTGAAAACAGGTGCTCTTGATGACAGGGTGGTACATGGTAGCTAGGTGTGCCAGGAGTATGACCTTTCCACTTGTTTCCTCATGTAATGAAAACTTTCCTGCCACATTATCCATAAAATTATCTTTTCCCATCTTTGCATGAAAATCGCCCAAAATATAATTATATCATACCTGGACATTTTTTGCATGTTCTTCCTAGGATTTTATAGAATTGTTCTTCCTCCTCTTCACCTTTTTCTTCTGCTGGAGCATGTGCTGGTATGAGGATCACACTCCTAAACTGTCCCTTTAGCCTGACTTTGCATATTCATTTGTTAATGGTCTCACATCCAAGTAAACCGCTCGTTATTTTCTTGTTAAGAAGCTAGTGCCAAATTGCCCACCTCATATACTGGGGCCACTGTATATGGGGGTGAAGTTATCTGTTTGTCCTTGTCCTTATCTCCTGTAATGAAGCTACATCTTTGTTATATTTGTCAAGTTCATTATTTCCATTGTTTTCTCCACCTGAAGCATGGTTCTAACTTATTATGTAGCCATGTTCAGATAGTACTGCCTCTTCCTTTTGCTGGGTCATAATTTTATATGATCGACTGGTATTGTGGGGCTGATTGTGGGTTTTCACACTGGTGGATATTTTAAGAAGAAAGGTCATTTCCCTTTCATCTGGGTCATTGCCTTTGACCTCTCTAGCATGGGAGACCCTACCAGTAGCTAAATTACCACCAGCACAGCTTTTAGGATCATTGGACCACACAAGCCCCACCACTGCATCAAGGGATACTTTCCTGGGGGGTCTGTTGTCACTGCAGTTTTTTAAACTCGACTATGTCTATGGCCCATGCATATTCTATGACACATTACTTGAAATTACAACCATAATTAACTTAATAGCAATAGAACTGACTTTGAAATAAAAGAAATGTTAAAATAACTGATAATTTATACAAGTCTTTTCATCTTGTGTCATGTGAACTTGTGCTTTGTTAAAATAAACATAACAAGTCACATTGGTTTTATAGGGGAAACTAAAACTTTGTACATTAATCTTTACCGAATAAATAGTTTATCCTGTGTGGTGATCTTGCAGCTGATACTGTTGGAGGTGTGAGCACTGAGGAACTGACAAACATGGTGCATGTTAGGTATTTGAAAATTAACACAATATGTGTCCTGTCATGTACAGTGCTAAGAACAATGAACCCAGTGACTTCTAACAGCCCATGACTCATAATGCACATAAAGGCTAAAGATTAGTATATCTTTTGATAATTCTAGATTATTTATTGCATAATCTTAATGAATGAATATTAGTACAATATGTACCCTAGATTTAAATGTTCTAAACCTTGAATTTGGAGGCATGGGATGTAAACAGTGGGTTCTTGTTTAGATTATTTTTCATTTGAGGTGCATTTTTATGTTGCATTAAAGTAAAAGGGAGCCTTAGTGTAAATATATTAATTTTATAATTATTATTATTATTATTCTAGTCATTGTGTACAGATATCTTTTCAGAATACAGTACATGTTCACTATTATATGCCTTTTTGTTACTTGCAACTTCAAACATTTTGACAAGTACTTGTAGATCAGAGAACAGATTTACAGTGTGTTGATCTGTACTTGAAACTCTTACGCTTGTTGTGTACAGCCAAACCTGTCATCAAATTTGCATTTTCTTGATGCTTGTTGGACCTTACTCACTATGCTGCTACTTGAGAAAGTGATAGTAGCTGAAGATTAAGCCTTGCAGAATATGGCACTGTGTTGTTTAGTAAACATTACTTGTTTCCGTGATCATTGCACCTCGCATAGCCACCCATAGTTCCTTCCACTCCTCGATACCTTTACCATGTCATCTTGCATTATGACCCTTTATTGATTACTTCTGCACAAACATCACTTAATGTCCCATGGCTGTACTTACAAACTGCCTCCCAGGCTACCCTATCATAAATTCCCTTGTCTACACTCAGTACCTACATCACAAACTTCCCATGGCTGCACCTATCAGTCACATTCTAGAACTCCCTCACTTCCATTCTATACTATACACCAATCCCACGTCAGTTCTCCTTAACTTTACCTGCATTATCCATGTGTGGCCTCTCACCCACTGCACACACTGACAGTCCCACTGGCTTGCCTCCCAGCTTGCCTTTTACTCATATAATATACCCATTTTTCCAATGAAAGTTTTTCCCCTTGGACTACATGCATCCTAGAATGGAGGCAGCATACACCTCTAAAATACTGTTTACAAGCTGACATGGTGTTGTATCCCAGAAGATTTAAATCTTCATCAGCAACACACTGAGAATCTCAGATCTCATGTAAGAAAGGTAAAACAGCCCCATTACAGGCCTGAAGGGGCCCAAAGGGTTCCAAGAAGTTAAGGTTCCCAGATTTCGTGACAACGGCACAGGATGGTGGTAGGTTGTCAGCCTTACGCACCGACTGCCTTTACCCCCAGGAAATGCTCCTGGTACTCATTTCTGTTAGAGGCTGAGTCGACACCAGGGCCATAGTGCGATCGGAAGGATTTTATGTCAATGAAAAATCCAATGACACCAGCTGGGATCGAGCCAGCAACCTTCCGATTTGTAGCACAGCACCTTAACCACTGTGCTACCGCGGTCCCCCAGATTTCATGTAGGTGCAGCTAATCAAGAAGTCCCTTGCCTTTATAGGAACTTCAACATGCTTGACCATGTTCACAAGAACATGTCTCTGATCCCTTTCCTATGCTAACTAGATCCAACACTAACATAAATTCACAACAAATCAATTTGTATTGTTCGTTTGTTGGTTAGTTCTCCAACATGTTCTGCCTGGCTCAATAGGCCATCTTCAGTGAAACTTCTATAATGTGTGCAGCATTTGTGTCAACTTAACTAAATAGAAAAATTTCATCCATGATGAAATTTTTCTTATTCAATTTCTGCTTCACCTAGGTGTTCTAATCAGAGCTTGTATTCCATACTCACAGATTTCATAACTTACAAATACAGAAAGACCAAATCAGATGTTTGGACACAACATATAAATGTTACAATTTCATACTGTACTGTGTACTGAACTTATAGTAACTTTATTGTATTTTAACCATAATCAACTACAACACTGATTTTAATCATATGTAGAAACTCCAATGGTTAAGTTGAAACAAACACTGTACACATTACGAAGTCTCCCTGAAGATGGCCTATTAAGTCATGCTGAAACATGTCAGAGAACTAACCACCCAACAAATAATACAGTGAAACAAGTTGGTATTGATTCTTTGTGAATATAATACAGTTGCACAGAAAATGTACAATGTTACATTGAAAAAGTAACATAAACATAAAGTAAATGAATTAAACATAACCTAACCTCTCATCAAATTCATATCTGTTGGATGTATACAAAAATGTGGCAAATACAAAATTAGTAAATAAACTGTTGAAACACTGTGCCAGCAAAACACATGTAAGTAACTGATCAGCCTATTGTAAAGTTACACTTTTTTTTTGAGAATGAAATTGGAATTAACTTCCAAACTGGACTTCCAGGAAGGAAAGAGGAAGTAGAGATGATGGTACTGGGATTAGCATGTAGAGTGTCAAGAGTCCCGAATCCCACAGACTTTTTACAAACTTTGGACAACTCAACTTCCCATTGTGTTCACCCAAACTTTGGAGATGTGAGGTGTTACATAAATGTATGGAGTGAATATCATTGTGAATATGATTCTGAAGAGTAATTTTCTTTTAGAATCACAAATCCCAAATCCTAGATAATTCTTTATGCTGAAGTTTTTAATCAGGAGATGATAATGGAAGAATCTGTAATGGTTTTTTTTTCCATTCTTTATAATTATGTTGACAGAAACTGTTAGCTTATATTCTTCTACCAATTCAGTCATTGGCATTCCATTTTTAGGGTTATGTTCCTTCCTTAGTCTTAGTTGGGCATATGGAATATAAAAGTAACTCCTCAGTGTTTGCTGGAAATTGTTTTAACAATAACATTGCATATTGTGCCTCCTTATATTCTTTGGGCTAATGGTATGAAAGGGAGGCATGCTGTTTGTTTGACATTTAGAATTTCTGCTGTGAGTACTGGAGCTTTAAAGGCAAACAATATGCAATGGTATTACCGTCTTAACACAACTATATTGTCAGATACATATGAATATCTCAACTACATGTTTCGGCCCTTATGGCCATCATGAGGTTGGATACAGTATCAGAGGAAAAAACTACATAATATAATATGGTACAGTACAAATATTGTGCGGTGTAAGTGGGGAATGAGATCTCGTTTACAAAGATACGGAGGGTGTGTGTGCTGAAGATGTACTTTGTAGATCTATACGATAGTAAGGAGTTAGGTATGTTAACACTTACAGTCAAACACAACTATATTTATTATTATATTATAGGAGTTTACAACAACGACATGTTTCGGCCCTATATGTGGGCCATCATCAGTTTGTGGTTAGACTTAGAGCTTAGGCTATACTAGCATGTGTGTAGTGGTCTTGGGGCGTAATGGGGCGGGTTTGAGATCTCATTATATTACAGGGTACCATGGTCTTGGGTGTATCTGGTTGGATATCGTTTTTCTTTATTCCCCATAGGAACTATTTCTTATGCTGGGGGAGGTGTTTATAATATAATG
>Ga0131853_10017245_pt1 | contig 13156 bp, 5 predicted proteins | sample TergutLab28metaG_FD_92764 | JGI IMG/M metagenome (GOLD analysis project Ga0131853, IMG submission 92764) | Labiotermes labralis P1 segment gut microbial communities from Petit-Saut dam, French Guiana - Lab288 P1 (version 2) (version 2) | ecosystem: Host-associated > Arthropoda: Insects >...
ATAAGAAAAAATAGAAAAAAGAACATAAAAAGAGAAAAGAAGGGTGTAAAAAATATTTTTTTTTTAAGGGGGGGGGGGGGGGGGAAGAGATAACGAAATGCCAAGAAAAATTGTGTATTTAGATACTTACAAGCATAAATTCCGCAGAAATGGAGGGCAGACTTAAAATGCTTGCTTGTTTTTTCATCTCCTGGCACTAGGCTCTTTGTACGCTGGTTCCCTATTCCAGCCATCTTCGCTTTCAATTTCTATCTTTTGTTCTGACACCACGAACAGTAGGTTTCTTCTCTAATTACATCTGTACACTGGACAATTTGTCTGAAGTCGGAATTCAGATGTGCAGTAAGTACAAAAACTCACTGGGCAAACAGACCGTTGTAGAAAAAAAAAGCCTACGGCAGGCAATGCATATAACATAACATCGTGGCGCGTTCGAGTAATTATTGTTGCCATGGAGATGAAATAGTATGTTCCATTGGTATTGTTGAGGTACATGTAGCAGTTAACAGTGTTGCCATGGAAATGTAAGAATGGGTTCCCATTACACTGTTGGCGATCTACTAAATATTTCATACTGCTGTGAATATAAACGTAATCTTTAGGTAAGAGATCCCCATTTCGCTTTAGTCAATATATATTTATTTAATGTACAGTGTGCACAACACGATTTTTAGGTTACTAGTTTCTGCCCATTAGCCAGGCCATCATCAGGCCTGGAGGGACCCAAAATGTCTACCAGTCCAAACGTCAGTTCGTTTCTTTTTTAGCGCAGGTACTTGGTGACATTTGATGAAACATAAGTAAACTGTTTCGTCATCATTCGAGTGTTTAGATGACCTGTGGAAATATTTCATTCAACTCGCGCTGGTTCTTCGAGCTGAATTTCAACAGATCAAGTTGACGGACGTTACTAAAACCAAAGGGCTGACAATCGGCCAACCTATACAGCAGTTTAACCTACGTTCACTGCAGTTACATACATTATGTACAGGAGCACAGGTACTCATTCTTTCCCTCCCCACCGTTTCTTTCCCGTACACTCTTACTACTGCCACCACCACCACCACTCATCTACCGGGAGGGAGGCGTTCGGTTCTGCCCCATTCTCCCCACTCTCAACCAAAGCAGAACTCAAAATACATTATAGTAGGTGTTAATGCTGACTGGTTGCATTCAGAAGTGCGCGTGGGCACGTATGTATTTACATACGTATGTATTTATGTGTGTGTAGTACCAAGCCGGCAGTAGATGGTGGGGGAGTGCGTCGTCCCTTGACAGTATGAAATAATTAAGGAAAAACCGCTGTCATCGCAAAATGATGCTTTCATGGCTCATTAAAGGCGGTATGCAACAAAGTAGAACCCCGTGTTGCGGTGTTTTTAATGAGGGATAGCTTCTAAAATAAGGGAATGAAAACGGTGTCCTTGGCGGGAAATCCGAGAATGCGGTATGTCACGGTGAAAGCGTCCGGTTTTGTTTCGCGAGTAAATGGCGGAAAGTTATTGCGGGCGCCTTTGAATATAAAACTTGGAGCAAAATAATTTGTGTGATGATATATTGGCCTGATGAGTGAAGACGGTCAAATTAAAGCACAGCCGACGTTTGTTACGAAAGCTAAACATTTGTTTTGTCTTGATAATAACAGTAATAACACACTATCTATGGGTTATGTTTCGTGTACAAAATCTCCGGGTATGTGGTTGCAAATTGCAGTCAAGTTTTGTTACTAGGCTGCCTAATCTTGAAACACACCTTCATTGAATTCGGTGAAGAAATTGAATCACTCTAACTCAAATTTAAAAGCGTTTTTCACAGTTACATTATTATTATTATTATTACTTGTTACCACCTTTATGCAGGATGTTGAGCTGTATACACATACATGTCTACTTCATTTTTTATCATGGCTCGACTGCCCCCAGTGGGCCTCTTCCTTGTTGAGGTTTCTGGATGACACTCAGACACACCACACTCGGTAGGACTTCTCTGGACAAGTGATCGGCCCATCCTAGAGAACTCTACCTCACCACACACAACATGCACGAGAGACAGACATCCATGCCCCCGGCGGGATTCGAACCCGCAATCTCAGCAAGCGAGTGGCTACAGACCCACGCCTTATACCGCGCGGCCACTGAGATCGGCATATATTTGATGTAGTCCCTTTTATATTCTTGAAGGCTAGACCTGAATATGGCCGGAATAAAACAAACCGAAACATGGTCATTTAATCCAGCAAAAAAATATAAACTTGTCCCTGTCCACGCCATTAAGGCGTATAGGGGAGTAGGGCTATAACTCCACTCATTCTTGTCCCAGACACTAGATACACACATAAACTTCACACACTGGTGGCTTTAGCCTCGACACCCATTGACTGTTAGGCTAGGTGGGCACCATTGTCTGGACGTCTTGGAGAAGAGAAAAACCTCGGGACCATGCCGCTATTCGAACCCCGGACCGTCCAGCCCAGTCAGTATACCAAATACGCTATCCCGGCTCACCTGTACGTCTGCATGCATTCTTAAAGCAGCAACAAATTGTGTGAAATGAATATCCACTTTCTTTCGTTTTTAGTTTTAGTTGCTGGTACAACCGGATGCTCACAGAGTTAGGCTGGCAGCTGATAACAGTGCTGGGTGTCCGTGTTCTCAACACGTACGTTACCAGGCTTACGAGTGACCTTATAATACTCCGATAGGGTGCAGAATTACATTTATCGGAACTGTCCTGCAATCAGTCGGAACGTTTGGCTGTCACGCAAAATCCTTCATCCATGCAGAATTTTTTTTTCAGTGGCAGACCACGGCGAGCACACCAGACTTCAGCAACACAAATAAGAGGATGCAGTAACAGAGTAATTGAGCACCGGTAACAATAGAATGGGAGGAGCAGAGCATTTGAGTGCACATACACATTCTTCGCAGTGGAATTGCAAGTAACTGAGCACCGAAAACAATAGTGGGAGGAGTAGAGCATTTGAGTGCACATACACATTCTTCACAGTGGAAATGCAAGTAATTGAGCACCGAAAACAATAGAGTGGGAGGAGTAGAACATTTGAGTGCACATACACATTCTTCACAGTGGAATTGCAAGTAAATGAGCACCGAAAACAATAGAGTGGGAGCAGCAGAACATTTCAGTTCACATGCACATTCTTCACCGAAGTATTTAACGTAAATTGGTGGATATTCTGACCTGCCGTCAGGTCGCAAACACGTGGGAAATAAACGCCGATGTATCACAGATGTGTTTTATGAGAACACGTGGCATTACCTGCTCTACTGTGGACGGATGTCCTGTCCCTGAGAGCCAGCATACACTTACTCCATTCGCAGAATTATATGTGCGCTATTTGTTCTTGGATTCCTTGTTTCATGCAAAAAATATCCAGCTCGTTGCAGACTGTACTGTTCTTATATGCGAAATCATTTATGCTGTGATCAGAAACACAACTCAAAATAAGTTTCTTAGAAATTTGAGGTTCTCACAGCGGCGATGGTAACTGGACACAAGCAAGAGACGATCGGCTTTCCCGAGAGCAAAACAATGCCAAGGTCAACTGCAAACTCCACAGTCAGTAACTACAGTTACCGACGCTTCGATCTTCATACTGCCCTCATGCATAGGTTGGAGCAGTTCAAGATGAGTACTTTCTTTGACTACTTGACCCTGAAAATGGAGAAACTACGATCTGTAGAAACGTCGGTGACTATTTACCAACTGACAAGGCGCACACATGACAAAAGATTTAAATATTTGTTTTATTTCTGCTTCCCCTCCCCCAATACCACTATTTAAAAACCCATATTTATATGGCAATAACAAAGTTTCCATAATATGTAAGCTGCATCTGCTTTTCTCTCCTGGTCCCATTTCAAAATGATGTGTTGATAATGCCACACCTAAGCTACTGAACCATTTAAACAGATGTTCATCATGTAGGAATGACGTAATACAGCGCACACAAGCCTAACTTAAAGGTATTGTTTACTCTGTGTTATTATCATTTATTACTGTCTTTAATTTTGCCAACTATTTACCTTTAAGGATATTTCCCTCTACGTTTTCTTGTGTATATTTCGAAAATACGTTGAGTCTATTATCTTATTTAATTCACAAGTATCTACAATATTTTAAAATGATCTTCTGTTTGTCCGAACAAAACTTGGTTGTCTGCAAATAATGCGAATTTCAACATCAGTGACACTAACTTAAAAGATGTTCATCATCATCATAATCATCATCATTATATATCTGTCACGGAGTTGGGCCACTTGTTGACCCGTTCCGGTCTCACGTATCCAGAAGTCTCTTCAAAGTTCTACCATGATTCCTTCTGCCCGTTGGGGAGTAGTGTTTCATTACCCTGGGTAATCTATTTCGAGGCATTCTATTTACATGTTGTATCCAGCTTCTCTTGTATTCCAGTAATTTGTTCAAAATTTGTGCTATTTTTAACTCCTTTGTAATTTATGCATTTGTTTTGTAATCTGTCCAAGTGTATCCTGCTGTTCTTCGCATGTATTTCATCTCTGCTGCTGTTATTCTTCTGGCGTCCCTTGCTTTAAAAGTCCAAGTTTCGCTGCCATATAACAAAACTGGTAGGGCTAGTGTATTGTATAGTTATATTAAAAGATGTTTGTAACCTGTTTCTCATACACAGTGACAGCTGATGCAATTATGGTATAGGCTCTTGACAAGACTTGGTTCCATCAGACAAAGTCTTGGACCTGCTTGACCGTTGACGAAGGGACCGGTGGGTTGCCCCGAAATGTTGGTACGGAATTATCATTCTGCGCTGCGTAAAATCCCATAAAAGCACAGATCTGTCTCAGAAATTCAGAAACCTCAAGAAGAAGATGAAGGGGTTCCTTCAGATTCGGCACGAGAAGGGAACCTGCCTTTTAGTAAATAATTATTTTATCTGACAATTGTTGGCTCGTTTAACTTCTAAAATTTTGACGTGCAATGGCCAATGTCTGCGAGATGAAGCACAGCATTTCCAGCACCTTCTTTAAATACAGTTAATGAAGCTTTAAATTAACTGCGCTACACCGAAGCAAAACACGCGAACCCCGACTCACGGCAAATTGAAACACCAGTGAACGCTGCTTGCCGTAACACCAAACGTAAAGACTGACGCGAATCGTCAAATAATTTTTTTTTTTTTCCCTTTTGACTCGACAGCTGTAGTGGGCCAGGGCCTCCTCATTATCGAGGCTTCACGATCACACTCAGACACACCACATTCGGTAGGACTCCTCTGGACGAGTGATCAGCCCGACGCAGAGACCTCTACCTGACACCACACAACACTCACAACAGACAGACATCCATGCCACCGGAGGGATTCGAATCCGCACCTCCAGCAAGCGAGAGGCCGCAGACCCACGCCTTAGACCGCGCGGCCACTGGGACAGGCGGATAAAAGAATACTCGTTTAAATATCTTACTATTATTATTACTCAGACATCAGCAAACCAATAAAGAAAGCAATAAACAAAAGCAATTAACAGAAAAAGAGAGGAAAAAAATACTTATTTAGGGTCTAACAACAGACCAAACTTCTGACGTCCAATTACGGTCTACGATTTACTCCGAGAGATAGGAAGGCTATAGAAGCCCTAGTGCATATCAGATGTATACAAACCAAAACGGACGGACGGACGGACTGCAGACATAAAACTTTTTAACGCTGTTCTTTTCACTACGTGCAGAACGCTTTGTTGCGTCACTTGATGACACGTTTTATTTCTTTACACAAAAGACAGACCGACGAAAAACACAATCAGGAGGGGAGGCCTCGTGACGTAAGTCAATGCGGTAACAGAAGAATTCTGTCTTAAGAGTGGCCCTGAGAAAGAGTCTTGAACAAGTCATGACGGCTCTCTTAGGCTCAAGTCTTCATCAGTTAGTGTTTGTCGCTGAGGATGTTTGTTGTTTAGCTTTATATCCTGCAGTCCGCAAGGAACGTTTTGGAAGTACAGAAACTTGGACTTTCAATTTCATGGAAGAAAACACATTGCGAAGCTTACAAAAAAAATTTAACACGAGAAGAAGAAAACAAGTGACACACTTGAGATATTACGTACAGAAAAATTTCGTTATCGATAAAGGTGACACATTTTGTTTACGGAAATATAAGTTACAATCGACTGGGTATCTAGCACGGAAGTGAAGATATGTTCATTCACCCGGAAAGAAGCTACTTGGTGAGGGTGGGACTGAAAAGTAGGCGTAAATTAGAGACTTGGGGATATTCGCAAGGAAGTCCTAAGAAACTAAGTTGAGAAGGAAGAACTTCACTCGATACATGTAACCAGTCTTTTAAATCCTTTCCAACTTCGGTGTACATCATTGGTCTTCGAGTTCCCTCTTGGAATATCCTAGACTTCCCTTTGTTCCGTGATGGTCCAGCCTTCTAAATTGCCCCTCCACCCCTCCACCCCGCCAGCTGTGCCACTGCGGCAAATTCAGTTTGCATTGACTGTGATGTCTTCTGAAAGCAGAGTATACACTAAGGCAGGTGTTTGATATCACTTTTGATATTAATTGTAGTTTTTTTTTTTAACATAATGTGTCCTAATGAGTTATTAAGTATTCTTTTGTCTGTTTGTTTGTGTTTATTTCATACGTGTCCTGTTTATTGTCATTTGATATTTGTGTTTGTACGTTGCGCTGTTTGTTACGGGCCACTTGGCTGTTGACTCAGTAAGTTAAAAAAACAAGGGCTAAATTATTATTAGTAATATTATTGTACAGTCTGGTGAAATGTTTTAAAGTTTTTTTTAATTATTATTTTCAGGTTATACCGTCTATACTGGCTCCGCTGTGCAATGACAACTAGTTTTTAAACCGGATATGTTGTGCTCCCTGAAGATGGCACATTTGTAGAGCACCCAAATATTTCTGAGATGGGTCTTTAGAGTTTATATATATATATATATATATATAACACTCTGCAGTTTGTTGATGCAATAAATTAAATCTGGCGGATATCTATAAAGTTTCCAGAGGAATCTGCTGCCTTGCATCATCAGTACCTATATTCTACCATGAAAATGGAGGCAATAAGTTCATCCTAAATATCGGTTAATTTCTACCACGCTACGTGGTAATGTATTGCCGAAGACGCTAATCTTTATAGTCACCACCATGAGAACCTCAAACACTACATAAATATGAAATGTATTCAAATAGACGGAAAGAAATATGCGACTGGAGTGTGCTGAGTCTATATCTATAGTGTTAGTATCTACCCGGTATTAGTCAAGAATCTGTACGCGCAATAAATCAAAGTCAAGGCCAGTGAGGTATGCAATACAGCGATTGGTGAGTGTGATAAAGTGTGTGTTCTGCCGAAGCTGGACTGCAGTTTCATTTGTCCACTCTTGTATAAAGCAGCGTCAAGTACAGGTAATGTCATTGCGCACTTTGTGCTGCATTCCAGATACTTCAATCTGCTGTTTTGCTGACCGTGCATCTCAGTATAATCTTAGTAATTAACCAACTTGACGCATAAAATCTTGTTTTATAATAAGTTTATTAAATGACGCTACATGTTTCGAGCACTGTGTGCTCATCATCAGGAGGTCAAAACTGCATTATACAGTATCTGGTATCATCACACCTGTAGCTGGCCGTCCCGTTGTTTTATAATAAGTTTTATTTCATGCCTCTACATGTTTCGAGCACATAGTGCTCGAAACATGTAGAGGCATTTAATAAACTTATTATAAAACAAGATTTTGTGCATCAAGTTGGTTAATTATTTAGACTTCAAGCTGCATTGTATAGTACCCACATACGTCCAGTTATAGACAACTACAGTTAAAAAAACGTCTACAAGCAGCCTTACATTTTCTTTTCTTTTCGCCACTATATGGCATAACAAACAGAAATACGCTTTTTGCATGGAGTGTCTAGTTTTTATGTCCTTGTACATGATTCTTAACTGATAATATTCATGTCGGGTGTTATACCACCCGGAGGTATTAATTTTAATCTTTAAATAAACATGTTTAGATGCCGCTGGGTTGGGAGGCCTAAAGACGGTATAAATACAGACTTGACTTGTCTCGCTGTACACACAGACAGGGCTGTCTTTCCGGTCACTGAGAAACCGGCCGCTATTTAAACCAATCAGCGGATCAGTCTTGTGGCTTATGTTCAGCCCCCCCCCCCCACCCCCACCCCCTCCTGTCCATATTATTTATTTAGAAGCCTGGTAAAGCAGCGCGATACAATTATACTGATTTTCCGACTTTAGGCAAAAGTGATATAAAAATTGGCGCCTTTGCGCAATCCACGACTCCCACCAACACGACGAACAGGTTGGCCTAACCGCAGCGCTCCGGATTCGTATTCAAGAGGTAATCGATTCAATCCTCGGCCACATTATCGAGTATTCTAAGAACATTCGTGTTATACAATTATACCGTATCAACCAACGAAACGCACATTACCTAAATCAATATTTTAATTTTAATTTTTTTATGTCTTCTGCATGTTTCGAGTCCGAAAGTCCATCTTCAGGAACATGGTTGTATATACAATTATGGTATGGTACGATTTACATGCATCGGTATAAGCAGTCTTGTAGATACACGGTAGGTAGGTACAATTTAAAGCAGTCCCGTTACAGGCCTGGAGTGGCCCACAGGGTTCCAGGAAGTTAAGGTTCCCAGATTTTATGACAACGGGACAGGGTGGTGATACGTTTGTTGGCCTTACGCACCGACCGCCTTTACGCCCAGGAAATGCTCCTGGTACTCATTTCTGTTAGAGGCTGAGTCGACCCCAAGACCATAGTGCGATCCGAAGGATTTTATGTCAATGAAAAATCCACTGACACCAGCTGGGATGGTAGGTACAAGATTACACGTAAAACGTGCTCTACCGTAAATGTATATACAACCGTCTTCCTGAATATGAACCCTCGGGTTCGAAAGATGTAGAAAACATTAAAAAATTGAAATATTAATGTAGAAAACGTGCATTTTGTTGGTTTATATCGTTCAATTATGTTACAATGTACCGTGCACAAACGTATAAAAAATTGGTCTTCTTTCATCTCGTCCAACAAATGACAGGTGAGTCTCTTTGCATAGGGCACAACAGACCCCTTCAAATTTCTTTCTCACCGGCTATTCATAATTACAATCACCACATATTAGGCGCTCACATAAGGGGTGGGGGGATCTGCCGGGCTGCAATCCCCCAAATCAAAATAAAAAAAAACAGATATTTGTAGACACAATTATGTCAATTGTTTTATGTTATACACCTTTCAGCCAAAATCAGCTACTGAAATCGGCTGATGACTAGTAGATAGGAATTCTGAAAAATGAAATGAGACACTTCGGAATTCTCAGATAAGATACACTTTAAAAAAAAAACATAAAGATATATATTGGGTTGAGGAATAAGAGACCGACTTGATGTCACTAGTTATTGTGCTTTATTTCACTTCTTCTATGCTCAACATGTTTCGGACATTAATATATCCATCATCAGGAGCCTGCGACTTTTCTATTGAATCACCACATTGGTCGTGTGTTCTTGTTTCGATGTGTGTTGAAGTTACGGTGTGGCTGGGTTGGGATGGTATCCGCGTAGCAGGCTGAAGCCTGATGATGGATGAATTAATGCCCGAAACATGTTGAGCATAGAAGAAGTGAAATAAAGCATAATAACTAGTGACATCAAGTTGGTCTCTTATTCCTCAACTATCACAATGATGAACGGTCCAATATACATAAGATTATTATATCTTGGGATATAAGTTAGGTAAGTCAAGGCACATATACGCCTAGTTACAGCTGTACCTATACAAACGCAGTTTAAAATAATGTTATGTTAATGTTACAGTTACGTTTATTATACGATCTTCATAACACAGCTTTTAAAATCGAACTTAAATGACGCTTGGCTTCACGGTCAGCTCCATTGAAAAATTCTGGTGCGCGCCTATCTTATGTCCACCCAATTCATTCGAAACAACGTGGTTAAATAACGCCATCAGTAGCAGTGGCGTACCGGGGGAGGGGGGGTTGGGGTGTTCAAACCCCCTCCTCCCCGAAATTCCGAATGCCCTTCCAAAATCGTGCCAAACTCAACCCGATTGTGAAAACTGTTAAAAATTGTTGAATTTAGGACGCCAACACACCAAGGTGTTCGGAAAAAAAGGCAGTAAAATTCTAAAACTACTGCCGGTTCGCAATTGTTTTACATTAGCAATGACATATAAATTGGTTGTCATCATAAATAGTCTTAAAGTACCGAAAATTAAGAACATTTTACTATACGAAATGAAATTTCTTGTACCAATTAACAGCTGCATCCAGAACCCCTGACTAGGGGGCTAACGCCCCCAGAACCCTGTTCTCTGTCCTCTGTCCTCAACTGAATTTGTTGAACCCCCCCGAACAAACTTCCTGGGTACGCCACTGATCAGTAGTAGTACGGAATCACCATTTGTGAGATATAACAGGCGAACATCCAAAATATCTTTCGTCTGTTTTCTGTGCTTCGTTTCATGATGTCACCTTCTCGGAAAATGCATTGGGAAGGATTTATTTTGTTATGTTGTGACCATACAAGGACGCGGTCGTGACGTAATACAGCGGCTATCCCGGAATTTGTTTGGAGGGAATGAACGAAAAAAAAAACGAAATCTCTCAGTCAGGACGGCCCACCTCTCAGTCGTGGTTCGAATCGGACACCCGCTCAATATAAGAGTGCAGCGTTATCTCTGTTCTAGGCTCCTCGGTGTCAGTTTCGCAGATATATAGCTTTTATCATCATTAGAGACATGAAGAGTCATTATCGCGTACTGTCATGTTGCATTTTACACCTGGCCCTCTAGCACGCTCTCAGCACATAAGTAAGTCTTTATTAAAGAAAACATCTCATGCAAAAACAGCAAAGAAGGAAAGAGAGAGGAAAATAAGAACAGAATGGTGCAAGACTTCCCTTCTTCCTCGCTATTAATGACAAGATGCATGCTCAAGTGCGGTGTGTTACAGTATCACGTGATCTGTGGCACGATGTTCTCAGCAGCAGTAGGACGCCTTACTGACAGGCTTCTGTCCCATGGATAACGGGGACGTAGTAGCCGGAGCGATAAGCTGACCGTCCACATTGATGATGTGCAGTTATACCGCCCCATAGTCTTCATGACGTAGCGTCAGGGACAAATTCATTTATTCATCAAAAAACGGCAAAAGAATCGCACTGACATACAACCGTACAATGTTAAATAAATGTTTAATCGTTTATAATTACACTTCTCCGACTGTAGTTTTGTACGAGTGCCAAACTTGCTTCGGGAATTCAGTAAGGACAGGATTAAGAGATCAAAGTGCTGAGAAAAATACAGGAACACCTGAAAGATGGAGAAAATTACATACTGAGGAGCTTCGCTGGTCTCCTAAAACTGAGAAATCAAATAAGACACTTTTCAAGCATTAATAAAATAAGAAATGCATACAAAATTTATTTCTTTAAAACCTGATACGGAAACATAAATCTTGGTAGACCAAAGGCCTAGACGGGTGGATATTATTAAAATTGAACTTGGATAAGTAGGTTGGGAGGACTGTGGAAGGAATACATCTGCCACAAGACATGGCAAAATATGGTAGGACTTTTGTGAACGCGGTAATGATCTTTCGGCCTTCATACAAGTATTAAACCTGTATTTCTCTCCCAGCTACACGAATATCGATTTCGTAAACCTGGACTTGGTCAGTAATCGTTGGTTCATATTTATAACAGATAGGCCTAACTACCTGAAGTGTCGCACATACGTAATGTTTGGCGCAAAAACAAGAAATTCCTGTCGGGAGCAATCAGCTGTTTTCTCATTATCCTCCAACACTTTCTGTCCCACAAACATGCTTGTCCCACTTACAGCAACGCCGCTTGTCATTCTGACACAACGCATCGATTAAGAAGAAGTAACGTTCATATTTATCTCGGCCTCTACAGCCTGTACAGCCAGCACGCTATGTTTAGCAAGTTCTCAAGAACTCGCCACGCCTTCTGCAATTTAATCCTTATCCTGCTCTTAATAATGCCACCAAATTGCAGATGGGATTTAACTCGGGGTTTAAAGGGTTAAAGTGCATACATACACACAAGACGTGGCCCCGGTAGCTCAGTCGGTATAGTGACTGACTACGGGCTGGAGGGTCCGGGATCGAATCCCGGTGGGGACGAGATTTTCCGCCCGTCCAGACCGGCCCTGGGGCTTACCCAGCCTCCTGTAAAATGGGTACCGGGTCTTTCCCGGGGTAAAGTGCGGCCGGGGCGTGCTGCTAACCACTCACCCCCTTCTAGTGCCGCGGTCATGGAAAAGTAGAGCTATACCTCTACCCACCCTCTGGGCCACACCGGGTCTGTAACGGGATCACTTTAACTTTTACATACACACAAGATTCTAGCAAGAATAGCCGGGCTAGCTCAGTTGGTATAGTGACAGGATGTTGCACAATTGATCGGAATTTGATCCCCAGCAGAGCCTCGACTGATTTCAATCTGGATTTCGTTCAGACCAATTACGGGGCCCGTATAATGAATACCGGGACTCCTTTGTTGGGGCTGTGGAGCCGAAGGTGAACCTAACCTCTCATTTCCGTGGATCAAAATCCTTCTTGAGTAACTAAGACCGCTCAACTGGCCATCAAAGAAATTCGCCGCATTCTTTAGACAACTAAGATTCATTTCTGAATTAACAAACTCCCTTTACTAAACCCAGTGACGTAGACAAGTCCCCCCGCAGACACCGCAGCGCAGTGTGGGCCCCAAACATACCAAATACTAAATTGTGTTGTAGGTTTTTTTTTTAGGTCTGGATTCCTTTCTTTCGACAGAGGTAAATTTTTTGGTATGAGATCTGGGAGTCATTTTGTTTATAATTATAGGGCGGAGGGCCGATTATCAATTCGCGAGGGGATCCACGTCACTGGCTGAATGCAGTGTTGTGTTGCGATAGTCCTATTCCTGCGCAAGCAAACCTACGAAACTAAAAACTAAACTCCGTGGCCTTAGTCCGCACGCGAACTATACCGACAGAGCGGCCGCCGCCGGTCGGCGAAGTTAGTGCCAACTTTTGCGGATAGAGGAGTGTCACGTGGTCAGCGCAACG
>Ga0131853_10017246_pt1 | contig 13155 bp, 8 predicted proteins | sample TergutLab28metaG_FD_92764 | JGI IMG/M metagenome (GOLD analysis project Ga0131853, IMG submission 92764) | Labiotermes labralis P1 segment gut microbial communities from Petit-Saut dam, French Guiana - Lab288 P1 (version 2) (version 2) | ecosystem: Host-associated > Arthropoda: Insects >...
CAAACGTCCGGCTGGGCCGGTGCCGTTGGCTTCCGCTAAGGTGCTGAACCAGCCGCCGAATTCGTAACCAGGACGGGTCGGGGCGGTTTGTGCTGGGCCTAGCAGATCATTGTTGTTTGTCGCCAAGATTTGATCATAGGTCAAGCCGGCACCGCGGATTGCTTCACGGGTTACTGGTGGCGTTGTGCCAGTCCAGGTACCACCGTTGGCGTTGAAGGTCACCGTTTGACGTTGAAGTGGATCTTCTTCCCAGCGGGCACGCAAGGTACGGGTGTTTTCGTTCGTCACACCAGCTGTGCTCAGCACTAGTACGCCAGCTGTTGTTTCCCAGCCGTCGAATCTGTAGCCAATACGGGTCGGTGGGTTTTGCAGCGGTGCATCCAGCAGACCTGCTTGTAGCTGTCCGTCTGCGTTGAATGCTGGCGCGTAGGTGCCTGTACGCAGAATCGTACGCGTTTGATCTGCTGTCGCCGCGCCGCCTGTTTGGTTTGGCCATGTGCCGTTGTTTACTTGGAAGGTGATTGCTTGCGTCAGTGTCCAGCCCACACTCCAACTCGTCGTGCCGCCCGTCTCTGGGACAGTGGCTGGCGTTGTCGGACGTGCCGGGATTGTTGGCCAGTGATTTGCTCTGCTTACATGCGCTGTTGTTGGCCACTCGACGGTGTTCCAAGCGGTACCCACAGTTACTTCTCGTGTAAGCTGCGTGTCGCTCGCGCGCGTCCAGCCGGCTGGAAGGCCTTGTGCCGTTGTATTCCAGATGCCGCCGTTCGCGTCGAAAGTCAAGGTGCGGTTGCTGACTGCCCATGTCACTGTCCAGCTCGTTGTGCCGCCGACCACCGGGACTTGGCCTGTTGGACGTGCCGGAATCGTTGGAGCATGCCCTGCACGGGTCACATGGGTCGTTGCCGGCCACGCGATGGTATCCCAATCAGTGCCCGGGGCCACTTCTCGTGTGAGTTGTGTGCCGTCTGCTGAACGCGTCCAGCCGGCTGGCAGACCTTGGGCTACTGTGTTCCAGACACCGTCAATGCCTGCGTTAAAGGTTAGGATGCGGTTGGGGATTTCTTCCCACTGGGCGAACACGGCCGTACTTGTGAGTACAGGTGATGCTCCGGTAAAGTTGATCGGGCTTCCGGCGGCAGAGCCTCTGCTCCAGCCTAGGAAGTTGTAGCCGCCACGACTTGGATTCGGGGGCATTGTATTTACCGGCAGGGTACCCGTGGTATTAATGCTTTGGCCGAGAGCCACGTCACGGAGCACCGGGGGCTCTGAGGGCAAAATCGTGCTGGGCCAGGTGGCACCGGCACCGTTCAGATTGAATGTTACGCGGGCGCGGCCGTCTACTGTCCACGTGGCGTAGACAGGCATGTTGTTATGAATCCGCGTGCCTGCTGTAAACGGTTCGCTGCCATCTCCCACTGTGCACCAGCCCGCGAACGCGTATATTGCGTGCGTCGGATTTTGACCCGCTTCCAGCATGGATACGCCCTGGCTATTATTTTCCAATGTCTGGCCTTGGCGCACGGTTCTGGTTACAGGGGGTGTCCCAGCAGCCGGAGGCCATGAGGCCCCGGTTTGGTTCAAGTTGAAGGTTACCGTTACATCCGGGAGCGGAGTCCAGTTTGCTGTGGCAGTGATGCCGTCTTGACCGCTTGGCATCGCGAATGTGGGATTATCATTTGTCACTCCTGTCAAACCGGAGACGGTGAGCGTGCCGCCGTCTAGGTTAGTCGTGCTCCAGTTGTTGAATACATAGCCCCAGCGGTCACCCGCGTATAGGGTAATGTTTGCGCCCAACTCCGATACGATCGCGATGGGCGAACCGTCAGGCAGTCCACTTACAGAAGTAGGAGGATTCGTACCCTCAATCCAGCCGCCTATGCCATATTCCGTCATCATGATGATGGGTAGCGCGTCGAAGGGAGTGACTGTGTTGTCGGGGTCTAGGTTAAATGTATTGATATCCCAGTTGTTGATGATGTGAGTGGGCACGCCGCCCACACTTGTGGTGGGTGTTTGATGGGCGATTGCCCAGTCGAGCCATCTCACGTTCGGGAACTGCGACACACCCCATTGCGTACCGGTGCCGAAGTTGCCGTCTATATCACGGAGCATGATGGGCCGGCCGCCGAAGGCCGACGACTGGTTCCCGCTGAAATTGATATTTGCAGACGTGTTATTGCCGCCTACGTTGCCGATGTTGATATTGCTGCCAAGGAAGCTCCATCCCGCGCCGAGCACACTCGGCCAAGACCCTCTATAGATCAAGCCGACCACAGAAGGATGGGGGTTCGTGCCCTGATGCCACGTCCCGATAAAATTGGCATATAACACAGCAAGCCAAGGGTTTATAGCGCAACAGCAAGCTATACCACCATAGCCGCCAGGGAATCCCGGAAGATAGGAGTACACTGAATGGTAAAGACCCCACTGCCACCCACTGCAACAACAAACCCACTCGTTGTCGTACCCTATTGACCAAAGCCACGGGGTTATATTGCAACAGCAATCTCCTATACCACCATAGCCGCCAGGGAATCCCGGAAGATAGGAGAAATAGTGGTGATACCACCCGCTCACCCACCCATTGCAACAGCAAGCGTGTATGAGGTTGGAAGGCATATCCATTAACAAATCTAGCATAGCGGCGAAACTTAGATCAAATTCATTTATAATATATGCTCCGCCGAGTCTTCCGTTGGTGCCGGGATTCGGCGCTATGAATACGCCGCCGCCGTTGGCTTGGATGTTTGAACCCATTACGCCGGCGGTATTGTTGATGATGTTCCCGCCAGTCATCTCAAAGGTGGAGTTGATGCCGATCCACACACCGCCGCCGTTCGAGGTGTTGCCGATAACGGAGTTGTTGCGGATTGTACCGCCGTGCATTTCAAAGCGGGCATTGCTCGAACCCGCTCCGCCAGTCACGGGCGGGGGGGTAAAGCCAGGGCTCGGGGGCGTGGGGGGCGCTATTGGCGGGGCCGTCTCGATTGAGAGATCGCCGCCAGTCTGACGGAACCAATCTAAGCGCCACGCTCTGAGCCAAGCACGAACTTGGTTTTCCCAGGTTTGCTGAGGCGTGGCGAAGGCACCGCCGGGAGCTGTGGCTCCCGCAATCCAGACACCGCCGCCAAAGTTTGAGGTGTGGTTGTCTTCAATCAGGCCATCGTTCATGATGATGGTACCGCTGGTGCCGCGCACACCCAAAGCGCCGCCGGTGCTGTTCACAAAGGTTTCGTTGCCTCTGAAGATACCGTCGTTGATAATCAGGGTCGCGCCGCCTTCTATACAGATGGCACCGCCTTGATTATTCGCACTCGTATGAGCGGCTACAATATTGTTTTCAAACAGACCGCCATTTATGTATATCCGGGTATTGACACCGTTCGCCCGGATCGCGCCGCCGTGTCCCGCGCCGCCGGAGTTTGAGTCCCCGACGGACTGACGGAACACGCCGCCGTACATGTAAAATCGTCCGCCGCTTTGCAATATGTCCATGGCACCGCCATTGGCACCATCGCGTGCAAATTGAACAATGACTCCGTCAAACATGGTAAGGCGAGCGGTAGTGCTATTCAGGTCAAACCCACCGCGGCGCGTTGAGTTGTTGTTGTTGTTGTTATTTGCGTTACCAGTCATAAACTCAGGCACATTGAGAATACGGCCATCTGCGCCTACATTGAAGTCAGCGGGTACCGTTCTGGCGTTTAGATCCTCTCTCGCTGAATGTATCGACCAGCGTCTCTCAGATGTTTGATCCAAGGTTATGCTGCTCGCCTGTGTGTTTCCAGCTTGACCTATGGTCAAGCTGCCGTTCACTATGAAGTGGCGGCCGGTGGCGGCCGCACTCTGACTCACGTGGTCACGGTTTTTGTCTAATACAACTCTTTCGTTGGCAAGGCCGTTTAGCAGAATGATATTTTGACCGGCATTAACCGTGATCGCAGTTGCGAGCGGGTCAATATACTTGTACTCTATCCCATGTGTATTCAGGTTAAGGTTCACGCGTGAGAGAGTTGCATCCGGGGCACTTACGGGTATATACGGCACCATTAGACGGATCGTCGTTGGTGTTCCGTTATTCGGTGCAGCCGCTATTGCAGCACGAAGCTCTGCCCAAGTGCGCGCTTCACTTGATGTGGGCATAATGCCCATGGCAAGGCGGACGCTTCTCTCACGTGTGAAGAGTTCGCCCGTCTCAGGATGGTATGCGCCGACTGTTACGCGGAACAGATTGTCTGCCGGCGCAACGAATTCACCGAAGCCAAAATCATAGGCACCGTATCCAACAGGCCCAGCATCCCGTTCTTCATCATCTGCCTGAACACTCAGTTGCTCTGCGCTGCGAACAGGTGCGGTAGGCACAACACAGTCAACACAGTCTTGACATGCGTGAGTGCGAGGCCCAACCGGCCCAGGGCCGTTGAAGCCGTATGCATCCACTGCTGCATCATTAACACCGTAGTATTCATCTAATGTCCCATCAATTACTTCCGGGAGGATGCGCTCTTGCGGATCTGCCGTTAGGGGCGTAGAGCCGTCGTTGCTCATGTTTGCAAAGCCATCTGCAAATCCGCCGTCGTCAACGATGAAAACTGCTACTTCATCGCCAAGGTCGTCAAAAGCCCAGGCACCGTCAAGGAGATCAGCTTCCTCTTGGTCTGGGTATACGAAGAAGTATTCGAAGGGCTCGCCGTCTATCTCGTATGCCGTCTCTTGCTTGAAAATACAAACAACTGGCCCCGTATGTACGTCTGTATCTGTGCGTAGTGTAAGCCGATCTGTTGCGGCAACATCTGCCGCCGTGTTGCCTACTGTCTCGGATGCCGGCACCGCTAATGCAGATGCCGGAAACAGGCTTAGCAGCATCATCACTGCTAACAAAAAACTAATTGATCTCTGGGGTATTTTTCGCATAGGGTCTTCTCCTTCAATCTGTCGTTGCGTGTCTTTACTATTTATTAAAAAGACATCAAATTTCGCGACATTTATAGAGACCATGAAAAACACAGTCGAAAATACGCGAAACGTATCAGTGTTAATAATACTACCACGAGTAAACATTATTGTCAATACATTTTTTAGGAAAACTACAATTACGTTAGGCATACTCTAAACGACTAGTAAGTCTTGATATATCTTACTTTTTCATGGTTTTCACCTTCGCAGGGCGAGAAATTTCTAGGTCCCCCCCTTCGAAATGCATCAAACCATGGTAATGTTATCACAGGTAAATATTATTGTCAACACGTTTTTCCAAGGAATATGCTTAAATTTGTCGTGTTTCAAATGATTCGCACCCTTGAAAGACATCGTTTTTTCGTAATCTTCGTAGGAACATGAAGAATTATGATCAAACTCTGCTAAAAGCATCAACTTAAATGCATCAAACTAAATGCATCAAACTAAATGCATCAATTTCTAGTAAGATTATCACAAGCAAATATTATTGTCAACATCTTTTTTAGAAGAACGCGTCTAAATTCGTCGCACTCTAACTTATTATGATGTTTTTATTAGATCAAGGTCATGTACCAGAGTCCGCAAAATGTAATCGGGGTTTCAGGTGTGTCTATCAGACTATGCAACGAACCGGCTTCCGATTACGGCAAAGGGAAAAGAAGCCAAGCAATTCACCTATAACCATTTGTTTTGGATTGTAGTTTGAATTGAACTGTGCTATACTATATTTGTATGTCGATGAAACAGGACAAATACAAGGTCAGCAAAAGCGATTAAACGATCTAAAACTGCGTCTTGCAGGAGTGTGATTTTATGGCTTTGCTTCAAAGGGTATTAGATTTACTCTTTCCGCCGAAGTGTGTATTTTGTAAAGATATTCTCTTACAAACAGGCGCATATTTCTGCGTTGCTTGTGCGGATGCTTTGCCTTTTTGCCCGGATGACGCTATTTCTCAACCCGGTGATTTCTATGTGAGCTGTGTGACCCCTTTATTTTATGAGGCACAGGTGAAAGACAGCATCCATCGCTATAAGTTCCACCATGCACGCGGCTACTGCCAAACCTATGCAGCGCTGATCGCAGGGTGTGTCAATGAACAGATCACAAAGCCAATAGACCTGATCACATGGGCACCTATCAGCAAAAAACGACTTCGCAAGCGTGGTTATGATCAGGCAGAGCTCTTAGCAAAAGAACTTGCGCGCCATTTGGACACACCTTGTGTAAGAACTTTACAAAAAGTGCGGCATGCCCTGCCTCAGTCCTCTCTTGAAGGCGGACGCGAGGTGCGAAAAGCAAACATTGCGGGTGCCTATGAAGTGCCAGATGCTACGCTTGTTTCAGGAAAACGGATTTTGCTTGTTGACGATGTACTCACTACAGGTTCTACTTTATCAGAGTGTTCTCGCATGCTGCTTCTTAGTGGCGCAGATGAGATTTTCTGTACTGCCCTTGCAAGGGCAGCGGTTTGGAAGCCCCAGAATTCGGAAGAAAAAGTCTCTGTGACTGTTTAAAATAGAAAATTTGTGACTATACTTTTTATGGGTGATTACTATGCTTTTTGGACGTGACATTGGAATAGACCTTGGTACTGCTACTGTATTGGTCTATGTAAAAGGAAAAGGGATCGTGCTGCGCGAGCCCTCTGTTGTCGCCATGGATAAAAACACCGGGCGGCTACTTAAAGTTGGAGAGGAAGCACAGCGTATGCTAGGGCGCACCCCGGGCAACATTGTGGCGATCCGTCCCTTACGGGAGGGCGTGATCTCTGACTACGATATGACCGAGCGGATGCTCAAGGAAATCATCCGCAAGGTGACCTCTTTTTCTCTCTTTAAGCCCCAGCTTGTCATCTGCGTGCCAAGCGGTATTACAGAGGTAGAGGAGCGCGCCGTTATTGATGCCGGCCTCCAAGCTGGTGCCAGAAAAGTGTTTCTCGTCGAAGAGCCTGTCGCTGCTGCGATCGGTGCGGGGCTTGACATTGCAAAGCCGGAGGGTCACATGGTGGTGGATATCGGCGGCGGCACGACAGATGTGGCTGTCATCTCCCTTTCCGGTGTGGTTGCTTCAGAATCGATCAAGATTGCAGGAGATAGTTTTGATGAGGCACTGATCAAATACATCAAGCGCAAGCACAATGTACTCATTGGCGAGAATACTGCGGAGGAGCTTAAGCGCACTATCGGTTGTGTATTTCCGCGGGCGGAAATGGCTTCTGTGGAAATCAAGGGCCGCTGTCTGATGACTGGACTCCCACGGATGGTGGCAGTGAACTCGAATGATATGATCGAAGCCTTTGAGGAGGTTTCTGAGCGAATTTTGGAGACAATCCACCAAGTGCTGGAGAACACACCGCCGGAGCTTGTGGCAGATATCGCCAATACCGGCATTGTCATGACCGGCGGCGGCAGTCTGGTCTGGGGCTTTGATAAGTTGGTCGAATCCCGAACGAGCATCACCACACACATCGCAGACGATGCTGTTTCTTGTGTGGCATGCGGAACAGGAAAGACCCTCGATTGGGTAAGTGATATGCAGGATGGGACGATTAATCTATCTCGCAGACGGCAAATGAGTTAGATTTTTGAATTTGAATGTAAAAGACAGCGCCTGGCTTTCTACCCAGGGCGCTGTCTTTATTTTATTCTTCTATTTCAACGATGGGAGTAGATAAATAGCATTGATTGTGTTTGTAGGGAACGCTGCCCAGAGCGTCCCAGCCCATCAATTTTTTAAAATTTGCGAGACGCTGGGGACAGCGCCCCCTCCAAGGAACGATACTCTTGTTCACTCCCTCAAGGGCTGCTTCTGTATCCGTGCAAATCGCCGTGGATACCGCTCCGGTGTATGTGTCACTTTGCGGATTATCACAATCCGATGCGTGGCCTCTGTGTCAGGGAGTGTGTAGTCATACTCTCCTTCGATTTTTCCGCCTAGAAGCTCTACGGCAGCTTGTGCTTCTTCGATTTCTTCTTCTGCGTGAGAGGTTTTCATCGCTAGGAATGCACCCCCTCTTTTTATATACGGGAGCGCTAGTTCTGCTAAGATATTCAGTCGCGCCACTGCACGACTTGTGGCATAATCGTAAGATTCCCGCACACCATCTTCCCCCACCCATTCTTCTGCACGGGCGTGAATACAGTGGACTTGCTCTAGCCTTAAGCTCTCGCAGACTTCTTGTAAGAAGTCCACACGTTTGGCTAAGCTATCTAGCAAGGTGACTTCCAAGGTCGGCTCTGCGATTTTGAGCGGGATACCGGGAAATCCGGCACCTGTTCCGATGTCGATGAGCCGCTTTCCTTTGAACTCTGTCACCTGAAATAGGGCGAGAGAATCAAGGAAATGTCTTGTCTCTATCTCATCCCGCTCTGTGATTGCAGTTAAGTTCATGTGTTTGTTGCGCTCAATCAATATGTTCTGGTACATTCCGAATTGTTCTAGTTCTTTTCCGGAAAGCGCCAAGCCGAAGGACTTGGCGCTTTGTTGTAGGTTCTGCATAAGCATTCCCTTCACTTTGGTAGATCAGATTTGATGAGCTTATGTGCTTCTATAATGTAAAGCATAGTGACAAGAGGATAAGCTAGAATAAACCATCCAAAAGGAGAACTTAGATTCACAGCAAGACTAAATGCTACATTTGAGGCGGTAGCTAAAAGGGCAATAATGCCAATGATCAAGCAAAGCATGATACTTTTAGATTCTTTGTAACTTAGAACGCCCATGCCTCCTGCTGTCAGCATTATGAGACCCATGCCCATTTCACTCATGGCGGCAAAAGGAATCGCGCGTCCTGCTGCCAGATCTAAAATCATTAATATCGCTACAATTGCTGTAATGAATCCACCTAAGACTGTTAAAAGTAAAGCTGAACTTCTAAATTTTTTTAACCGATCACCCATTAGGTGTTCTCCTTATATGGCCTCTTTAAGGCTTTTGCAAAACTTCAATGCCGCCCAGATACTTACGAAGTACTTCCGGTACTATAACGCTGCCGTCTTTTTGTTGATTTTGCTCCACGATAGCGGGCAAAATGCGGCTCGTTGCAAGACCTGAACCGTTCAATGTGTGAACCAATTCCGGTTTCCCTGTCTCTTCTCGACGGAAGCGCACCATGCCGCGGCGGGCTTGATAATCGCGGGCATTGGATACGCTGGATACTTCTTTGTATCCCTCCATAGATGGAATGTGAATCTCGATATCATAGGTTCGCGCCATGGATGCACTACAGTCAGCAGCGGCCAGACGCACTGTGCGAAAATGGAACCCAAGGTCGCGCACCAGGCGCTCTGCTTTTCCGACTAATTCTTCAAAAGCTGCATCTGAGTCCTCCGGACGGGTGTATTGTACCATTTCAACTTTGTTGAATTGATGTCCACGCACCATGCCCCGCTCGTCTGCGCGATAACTGCCTGCTTCTTTGCGGAAACAGGGTGTATAAGAGATATACTTTTTCGGTAAGTCTTTTTCTGTTAGGATTTCGCCTTGATGCATGCTCACCAACGCTGTTTCAGATGTAGGAAGCAGAAAGCGTTTTTGCTCACCTTCGTCTGTTTGCACCCAAAAGACATCTTCGGCAAACTTCGGAAATTGCCCTGCGATCATCCCAGCGTCGTAACCTAAGAGGTGTGGGAGTAAAATCAATTCATATCCATCGCCCAGATGTGTGTCGATAAAGTAATTGAGCAGCGCCCACTCTAATCTTGCACCCAAACCGCGATAAATCCAGAATCCGCTACCAGAGAGTTTCGCGCCGCGCTCGTAGTCAATGAGCCCCAAGTTTGTACAGAGATCTACATGGTTTTGCGGTTCAAAATCGAAGACTTTTGGATCCCCATAAGTGCTGACTGTTTCGTTGTGCTCTTTGCCGCCTGCTTTCAGGTCTGCGTCCGGCATGTTGGGGAGTCCCAGCATCAAGATATTCAGTTTGCTCTCAATTTCACGTAGGGTGCCGTCTGCCTCTTTGATTGTGTCAGACAAGACTTTCATCTGCGCCATAATCTCTGTGGTGTCTTCCCCTGCTTTTTTCATCATGGGGATTTGTTTAGTAACCTTGTTCTGTTCTGCTTTATTTTGCTCAACACTTTGGATGAGTGTGCGGCGTTCTTCGTCTAGTGCCAAAATCTGTGCGATTGCATCAGACGCGTCTACTTCTTTTTTGAGCAGTGCATCTTTAACTGCTTCTGGATTTTCTCTGATTACTTTTAAATCTAACATCTTTTATCTCCCCTTTGCCAGTTTGAGTGAGTCTAGGGCTTCAATTACGACTTCCAAATCATCCGGATCGTAATAGTCGATCTCCAATCGTCCTTTTTTGCGACCAGCGATGATTTTTACTTTTCTGCCAAGACTTCTGGTAAGCCGATTTTCTACTTCTCGAGTATAGTCCACGAAAGGTTTTGGCTTCTCCGGTTTTTCTACTTCTTCTTTGCCCCATTTATCAGCAAGTCGTTCTGTCTGGCGAACAGATAAACCTTCTCCAATCACCTTTTGTGCTAGTGCACGTTGTTCCTCACTACCTCGGACTTTGAGTAAGGCTCTTGCATGTCCGGCTGATAATTCTCCGGTTTCTAAAAAAGGCTTGATGTCCTTACTCAAACTAAGCAAGCGCAAGGCATTCGCCACTGCCGGGCGGGATTTGCCGACGCGGCTTGCCACTTCTTCTTGTGTGAGGCCGAAGTCTTCTACCAAATGTTTATACCCCTCTGCTTCTTCCAATGGATTCAAGTCTTCCCTTTGGAGGTTTTCGATCAGGGCAATCTCTGTGCGTTTTTGTTCGTCTGCATCCATCACCCGACAGGGGATTTCTTTGAGCCCCGCCAGACGTGCTGCTCTCCAACGGCGCTCCCCTGCGATGATTTGATAGTATCTGCTGGATAACTTGCGCACCGTGAGGGGTTGAATGACTCCGTGTTCACGAATGGATTCGGATAGTTCGTGGAGTGCACCTTCATCAAAATGTTTTCTGGGCTGATCAATGTTCGCTTCTACTTTACTGATTGGTAAATAGACGAAATCTCTTGCTGCTTCTGTGCTCTCTTTCGCATGATCAAAGGCTGCGTCCCCGAAGATTGCTTCCAGACCTGTGCCTAGTCCGCTTTTTGGTGCCATCTTTCTATCCCCCCTGTCTGTTCTGCGCGACTAATTCGCGGGCTAATTCTCTATAAGCTTCTGCTCCCCTAGAGCTTGAATCATACTCCAATACCGGTTTTCCATGGCTTGGCGCTTCACTGATGCGCACAGTACGCGGGATAACCACTTTGTAGACTTTGCCGGGGAAAAACTTTTTCACTTCTGCTGCAACTTGCAGGGATAGATTTGTCCGCCCATTGTACATGGTAAGAAGCACACCCTCTATATCTAAATCCGGGTTCATCTGCTTTTTGATTGCCCGAAGCGTGTTGACTAGGTCGCCCAAGCCCTCTAGCGCAAAATATTCGCATTGGAGCGGAACAATGATCCCTTCTGCCGCACAGAGTGCGTTGAGGGTTAGCATTTCCAAGGACGGCGGACTATCGATAAATATGTAATCGTAATATTCCCGCAAAGGTGCGAGTGCATGTCGGAGTCTGTATTCTCTTTGAGGCATATTGACCAGCTCTACACCTGCACCTGCTAATACGCGATTTGAGGGCAATACGTCTCCATGTCTTGTTTGAACAATGGCTGCCGCGGCATCTGCTCCTTCAATTAATACATTATAGATATTGGGACTGCTTGTACTTTTGCTGAGCCCCATACCGGATGTGCTGTTTCCTTGCGGATCCACATCACACAACAGGACTTTCTTTCCCATCTCTGTCAGAGCACTTGCTAGGTTGATGCATGTTGTAGTTTTCCCTACACCACCCTTTTGATTTGTTATTGCAATGATTTTTCCCATTCTTTTCTCCCATTTCCGGTCTTGAACGCTTCGCGCTTTTGTCTTTAGAGCAATATTCGGCGAGGGAATGTTCCCCCGCCGACGGAAGTGTTGTTTATGAAATTCATTATAACTCGCTTTGTTTAGAACGTCAAGCCACCAGATGTAGTGTTTCACGTGAAACATGTTGTTTCTTTTGTTTCGCACAACACAATGTTTCACGTGAAACATTGTGTGCTTAGCTGATTAACATATCCACGTCCTCCACCGCCAAGCCTTGATGTAAGGCACAGTTGATGGCATACCCTAGAAGCTTGGACGTGTCAGCTACTTGGTTATCAATCTCTTTTGGCGTAACGATCATACTTCCGCCGTATGGGTTAAAATGTGCAGAATCTATTGTGCCACGTCCGGACTCTTCTAACAAGTCAGCTGCTAAGGTGCCTGCATCTACTACTGTTGGTACACCGATTGCGATCACCGGGACACCCAATGTTTCTCGATTTAACTCAACGCGCCTATTTCCAATGCCGGATCCGGGCGCTATCCCTGTATCACAAATTTGCACGGTGCGGCAAACACGGCTCAGCTTGCGTGAAGCAAGGGCATCTATGGCAATCACACAATCCGGGCGGAATTCTTTTGTAAGAGCCTGCGTGATTTCGGCGCTTTCAATTCCTGTTGTACCCAAAACTCCTGTTTGAACCACTGTGACACGTCGAAAATTCCCAAAGTGCTCTGGGAGATGATCTACTAGGTGGCGCGTTGCAAGGGTATGTTTTGCAGCAATTGGCCCAATGGCATCGGGTGTGATGGCGCGGTTTCCCAGAGCGATGATCAGCACCGTATCATCCTCTTTCAGATTCAAAAGCGGTATCACTTGGTCACGGATTGCGTGGACTCCACGAGAAAAGGCATTCTCCTCCCGTCGACGGAGCGTATCTAGTTCAATTGTAATATAGGTGCCTTTTTTCTTTCCAAGGGCTCGTTCCCCTGCCTCATCTAAGATTTCAACTCGCGTTACTTTGTAGCCATGTGATTTTTCGTCCCTTGCAACCACACCTTGGAGCTTTGTCGTCTCTCCGGTGGATTCTTGCCAAATTTCGCGGGCTTCCAGTGCTAAATCAGTTCGTTTTGTCCATTGCATGACCATTTTCTCTCCCTTTTCCGGTATTTTCTTCTATCTAGGATAGACCAAAAGACGGATTCATATACCAGGGCAACAGCATTTACTATTGAAACAAGAGAAGCTGGAGGAAGAGAGGATCGCGAGCGGCTTTCATCATTTTCTTTTTGATGCTCAAACGTCCGATCGACATATTCTTCAAGACAG
>Ga0131853_10017248_pt1 | contig 13155 bp, 19 predicted proteins | sample TergutLab28metaG_FD_92764 | JGI IMG/M metagenome (GOLD analysis project Ga0131853, IMG submission 92764) | Labiotermes labralis P1 segment gut microbial communities from Petit-Saut dam, French Guiana - Lab288 P1 (version 2) (version 2) | ecosystem: Host-associated > Arthropoda: Insects >...
CCGCGCGCGCACCTCGTGCTCGGCGCCGGTCAGCAGCGAGCGGAAGCGGTGCGTGCGGCCGTCACTCGCGAAGTGATCGCATTTCGGGAACCACTGCACGCGGCCAGAGGGAATGAAGCGCTGCTTCATCACCTGCTCGAAATGCGTGAGCACCTCGGCGCCCGAAGCGAGACCAAGCATGCCTTCGTTAAAGCCCGTCGCTTCATGCGACCAGTCACTCAGTTCGCGCGACGCCACGCCATACCAGGCGGATGGCTGGTGCAGCCGTACATACGGATAGGTATCGTTCCAATGGCCGCCGGGACGGTGGTGGCGATCGACCATCACGACTCGCGCATCTGGCGACTCGGTAAGCAACGTGTCGACGAATGCCATGGCGGTGGCGCCTGTCCCCGTCACGAAGTAGTCGGACTCGATCGATGCCATGTCACCTCCTTATTGGGAGACCTTGAAGCCGCGCCATAGCGATCCCGGCGCATTAGCCCCTCGCCCGATAGATGTACGTCTAGCGCACCCTCGGCTCGAATAGGGCGAGGAATATCCGATGGTCCCTCAAGCAATGATGTCGTTTGGTGCGACACCGCACATACTTGGCGTGATCGACATGCAGGACTGCTTTTAGGGACTGGAGCAGTTGCGCGCAGTTCAATGACATATGCAGTCAATTTTTAAAGTTTGTTGTGTGGTGTGCCGTTGACCACGACGTACCGACGCGTTGCCGTAAGGGCAACCCGCAGCGAATTCCCTAACAAAAAAGAATAGATGCCGCTACGTCTAAAGTTTTCGCTTTCCTTTCTTCTGGGTGCTTTCGTTCTGCTTTCATTGCTGCCGCAGGCCGCATGGGCGGCAGACCGCAGTGCGGTCGAACCAGAGGCGCCGCTTAACGAGAAAGTTGTACGCGTACCCGTTCAAACGTCGCCGCTAGTCACATTGGAAGTCACGGTGTATATGCCTGCACACTCTGCGGGCGGCGGGTCCTTTCCACTCGCGCTCATCAATCATGGCGCGTCGCACGATCCGATGAACGCGCCACGCGTGGGCGATGAATTCATCGTCTGGTACTTCCTCTCGAGAGGCTACGCCGTCGCCATGCCGATGATGCGTGGCTACGCGCATTCCTGGGGCCATCTCACACCGCACGGATGCGACGTGCTTGCCATCGGCACCGATGCCGCCAAAGACATTCGCAAGGTCCTCGACTATATGAAAGACATGCCGGGCATCGACGCCACACACATCGTCGTCGCGGGAAAGAGCATGGGAGGCTGGAATACGCTCGTATTCGGCGCACAGAATCCTGCCGACGTGAAAGGGCTGCTGAATTTTGCTGGCGGCGTGAAAGAGGGCGATTGCAGCAAGCCCGACGAGAGCCTGATTACGGCTGCCGGTGAACTCGGCGCACATACGCGCGTGCCGTCGATCTGGTTCTACGGCGACAACGACCAGATTTTCTCCAGTGCGACGTGGAAAGGCATGTATGCCCACTACACGGGCGCGGGCGGTCACGCGCAACTGGTGGACTATGGCAGCTTCCAGCAGGACGCTCACGCCATGACAGCCTCGGGTGCGGGGCTTCCGCTATGGATTGCGAAGGCCGACGCCTTTCTGGCGAGCATCGGCATGCCGGGCAGCGAAGTCAATCAGGAGTACCTTCCGCATCCTGAGCTGCAGGCCAGCGGCTATGCGCGCATCAACGACCTCAATGCCGTTCCCTACCTCAGTGCGCTGCAGAAGGCCAAACTCTATGCCAGCTATCTGGCGGCGCCGCTGCCTAAAGCGCTCGCCATCGGCAGCACGAACGGCACATGGGCTTCCGGTGGATTCGACGCTGCGCGCAGCGCGATGCAGCAATGCTGGAAGATCTCGCAGTATTGCCAGCTCTACGCGGTCGACAATACTGTCGTGTGGCCGCGTCAGGAATCGGCTCCGCCACCGACGAATTTCGCATCGCTTCAGGACGTCGACGCGGTGCCATATTTACACGCCGATGGGCGGCAGGCATATACGCATTATCTGACCGCGAGACGGCCTCGGGCATTTGCGATCGCACGCGATGGCGGATGGGGGCAGGCCTTCGGGATCGACTCGATCAACGCTGCTTTGCTGCAGTGTGCAAACGGCCACGAGGAATGCCGCATTTATTCGGTGGACGGTGATGTTGTCTGGGCCGCAAAGTAGTTTGCCCATTGAGCGGCGGTGGAGCGACAACGTAACAGAAACGGCCCCACTTCATCCCTTTACGTAGCGGATCACGATCCTGTTGCGCGCTGCTTCGAGCGAACCGGCAGCTCACAGAGCGATTTTTTTGCCTTCGCCACAATATTCGCGTTCCTGAAACGTCTTCAGGTGCATGGAACCGCCACCCACCTCGCATCCGATGACCGATCGAGACAGCGACATCACGGCGACCGTGGTGCGTGAGCGCACCAGGCTCGTCAATTTTATCCGGCGCCGAATAGGCGACGCGGACGATGCCGAGGACATCCTGCAGGATGTGTTCTCCGAATTTGTGCAGGCCTACCGGCTCCCGGCTCCGATCGAACAGGCGACTGCGTGGCTGTTTCGTGCCGCGCGTAACCGCATCATCGATCGTTTTCGCAAGAAGAAAGAACAGCCGCTGCCGGATCTGCCGGGGGACGACGACGAGGCCGGCAGCGAATATCGCCTCGATCTGGCGCTACCGGCGCACGACGCGGGTCCCGAGGCCCTTTACGCTCGCGCGCTGCTGCTCAAGGCCTTGCAGGACGCGCTCGATGAGTTGCCGCCGAATCAACGTGAAGTGTTTATCGCGCACGAACTGGAGGGGCGGTCCTTCAAGGATATGGCGGCGGAAAGCGGCGTCACGCTCAATACGCTGCTCGCGCGCAAACGCTACGCGGTCTTGCATCTGCGCGCCCGGCTGCAGGCCATGTACGACGAACTGGGTATTTAGAGGAGTCAACGAGTGAAATTTCGAATCAGATGCGTGGGGAAAGCGCTGCTTGTGGTGGTCGCCATAGGCGTGCTCGGCTGGGTGGTCATGACCCTCTGGAATTGGGTAATTCCGGCGCTATTCGTGGGCGCCCGTGCGATCGACTTCGCGCATGCCCTGGGTTTGCTCGTATTGAGCCGCATCCTGTTCGGCGGATTCCGCGGGCACGGTGGCTGGCGCGAAAGGCGTCGCTGGCGCAAATGGGAAGCGATGACGCCTGAAGAACGGGAGCATTTCCAGTCGGCATGGCGATCAAGGCGCGATCGGCGCGAGGGAGATTGAACATGCGCGAGGAATCAGCCGCCGACTGCAAGCAGCAACCGGGCGTGATCGCACCGGTTGTCGACCTGAAGCGGTGCGAAGGCAAGGGCGATTGCCTCTCGGTCTGCCCCGAGAATGTGTTTGAGATCCGGCGCATCGATGAGGCCGATTACCGCAGCCTCGATTTGATGCATCGCTTCAAGCTGCGCGTGCACGGCATGAAAGTCGCCCATACACCGAACGCGCACGCTTGCCGCTCGTGCGGGCTATGCGTGACGGCATGCCCTGAGCACGCGATCAAGCTCGCTAGAACCGCATAGCATGACACGGCTTTGCTGGTGGCGGTCATACGCGTCAGCAGAACTATCGATTTCGTCAGGGAGCGCACATGGCATCATCAACTACAGTTCTTCTGCGGCAGCTTCACGAGCAGAGCCAGAGAGAAGTGATAGCCCGCACACGCGCGCAGTTCCATGGATCGAGTGAGGAGTTTCTGACGCTCGCGGATGAATACGAAGCGCTCGCGCCGCGACTGCGCGGAAGGTTTCTCGAAACGCTAGGGCTATCCAGCGAAGATTTCGAGTCCTCGCAAGGCACACCGCTATCGTTGGCTGTCTCGGAGGAAACGGGAAGGTTTCTGCACAACATGGTGCTTGCGCACAAACCGGCTCGAATCCTCGAACTCGGCAGTTCGTGCGGTGTGTCCACGCTGTATTTTGCCGATGCGCTTCGCATGTTAGGCAGCGGCATGGTCGTGGCGACTGAACTCGATGCTGGCAAGTGCGCGCATCTTCGGTCCCACGTCAGAATGGCGGGTTTAGACGCTTATGTTGACCTGCGGGAAGGCGATGTATTCCAAACCATTTCTGAGCTGGACGGCACTTTCGACATGGTGTTTATCGACGTATGGGCCAACACCTATCTGAATCTATTCAAGCAGACTGAGCGCTTGCTACACGCGGGATCGATTGTGCTCGCCGACAACATGTACACAGCCGAGGACGCTGTTCGCCCATATAAGCACTACCTCGACAACGATCCGCGCTTTTCGACCACGACGCTGGACTTTGAATCAGGGGTCGAATTTACCGTCGTCGTTTCGTGAGCGCAGTGTGTCTGTTGCGTCGCCGCGCTGAACTGTCGATAAATCGAGTATTCGCAAATTCGCGAAAATCCGCGCGAATCGGTAATCTGCGAGGTATCAGTGAATGAAAAAGCCTCGATGCCTGAATGCAACCGTTCGGATCTTCCATGACTGAGCCTCGTCTGACATTCCTCGACCAGAATGAATGGGAAAACTGGTTGACGCAAAACGGCGGTTCCTCGACCGGGATATGGCTGCGCCTTGCCAAGAAGGGCGCCGGGCAGCCAACCTTGACTTACGAACAAGCGCTGGAAAGCGCCCTTTGTCATGGCTGGATCGACGGTCAAAAACAGACTGAAAGTGAGGAATACTGGTTGCAACGCTTCACTCGACGCTCTGCAAAAAGTATCTGGTCCAGGCTCAACAAAGACCGGGCCGAAGCGCTGATCGCCGCAGGCAGAATGCTTCCTTCGGGCATGCGAGAGGTCGAGAAAGCCAAAGAGGATGGACGCTGGGAGGCTGCCTATACGTCCGCCAGCAACTCGGTCGTGCCGGACGACCTGCAGGCTGCACTGGATGCCAATCCCAAGGCCAGCGCGTTCTTTGCGACGCTGAGCGGCCGAAACCGTTACGCCATCCTGTTTCGGATACAGAATGCCAAAAAGCCCGCAACACGGGTGCGCAAGATCGAGGAGTTCGTCGGCATGCTGAATCGGGGCGAAACCATTTATCCCTAAACCAGGAGGTTGCAGATGGGATCCGATGAACGAGCCATTCGTGAGGTGCACACAACGTGGATTGAAGCAGTCAACGCGGGCGATCTTGTCCGCTTGCTCACCTTGATGGCGGACGATGTCGTGTTTTTGAATCCGGGTCGAGCGCCGCTCGGCCGGGAGCGATTTCCCGCCGGCTTCTCGGCCGCGCACCAACAATTCCAGATCCGTTGCATCAGCGAGCTGGAAGAGGTCGTGGTCGCCGGCGAAGTCGCCTACACGTTGTGCCGGGACTCGTTGTCTGTGACACCACGCGCTGGCGGAGAAGCAACGGCGCTGGCTGGTCATCGGGTCACCATATACCGCAAACAGCCCGACGGCCGCTGGCTTCTGGCCCGAGACGCCAACACGCTGTCCCCGGTGGCAAGCTGAGGCGCAGGAATCGCCTCGCTCCATGCAGAAGGCATAGCCCCTTGAGTCATTCACCGATAACGACGAACCTATACGAAGATCGGACTTGTGGGTCTATCAGCTTTTGCTGAACGGGAGCATGAACGTGAGTGGTGCGAGCGTAAAAATCTGCGCGATCCTGGTGATGGTCCCCATGAGTTGTGCTTCGATCCATGCTGTCGCGCACACGGGTGAGAACACGGGTGCCGGCGCGACAGCGCAACGGGTGGCGTACTCGACGTCGCGGCTTCAGAACAGGCCGGATAGTGCCGTGATTCGTGACGTCCGTAGCGCCCTTTGGCGAGCGCCAAGCCTGGATGCTTCAGGGATTCGGGTCAGGGCGCGCCTCGGCGTCGTGACGCTCACGGGATGGGTGCCTGAGCGCAGGCAGATCGCGCTCGCCGGCAACACGGCAAGATCGGTGCGCGGAGTCAGGTCGGTGACGAATCAGTTGATCTTGCGGAACAGCCGTTAGCCAGTGACTCGAGAAAATGAAGTGAGTACATCACGGGTAGGTCACGCGATGACCGCTCGTGGCCCGACTGCCGTCCGATGCGGCAAGCCTTGCTGACTGTTGCTCACGCGTGGCGAGCCCTCACGCTTGTCTTGCCTTTGCGTGAGACGGAGCGCTTGCTGGCACCCTTCGAGATGCGATGAGGATTGCCGAGTAGCTCGACCAGCCGTGTCTCGCATTCGGAAAACGCGTAACCGCGCCGCTGCGAGATCATGAACGTGAGGGGGCGCATGTGCCATGCGCGCCGTTGGAGTTCGACAAGTGTTCCATTCGCGAGGTCTTCCGCGACCAGATGATGCGGCATGTGTCCCCAGCACAAGCTTCCTCTGAGCAGATCGTGCTTCGCGCCCAGGTCATTCACCAACCACTGGCGTTCACTGGCGACCCCCAGTTGTGTCTTGTCCGCATCGGGCTGATTGTCGGTTACGACGAGCTGGATGTGCCGGCCAAATTCCTCCCGCGGGATCGACCCCTTGATTGCGGCCAGCGGATGCGATGGCGCACAGACGGTCACCATTTGCGCTTCACATAAATGCTGCCTTTCTATGGTGTTGGGGCTCAGTTCCGGCACGTCCGTGATCGTCACCGCCAATGCGCACGTGCCTTCGAGAACCAAACGCTCGCCGCCCTGCATGGTCGTCATGCGCAGATTGATTGCAACCGTTGGAAAGTCCGCCTGCAGGGTGCGCAGGCATTCGATCAGGTGCGTACGCGGAAAATAGGTATCGACGGCGATCGAGACCTGTGGGACCCCGGCTTCAGCAATCGAAACCGCGCGCATCTTCATTTCCTCGGTGCGTGAGATCACACCACGAGCATCCGGCAGGAGGCTGCGGCCCGCGGCCGTAAGCGTCGCTTTGCGCGTGTTGCGCTCGAACAGCAACACATCAAACGCACTCTCGAGCGCGTTGATCGCATGACTGATCGCTGACTGTGCACGCCTCAGCTCCCGTGCAGCCCCTGAAAAGCTTCCTTGGTCACACACGGCGACGAAGGCCCGCAGTTGATTGATGGTGACGTTGTCGAGCATACATATCTAAAAAGTAGATGGGACCTATAGATATTTAGTCAATTGGCTTCATGAATCAAGCGCTTCAAAATCGAGTCTGTCTTTTTTTTGAAGGATGCATGGCATGAACAGACTGAATGGAAAGACCGCCGTGGTCACCGGTGGCGCGACCGGCATTGGCCGCGCCGCAGCAAAGCGCTTCATCGAGGAGGGTGCCTTCGTCTTTATCTTCGGCCGCCGGCAGGACGCGCTCGACGCCGCTCTAGCCGAGCTCGGGGCCCATGCCCGCGCGGTGAAGGGCTCGGTCTCCGATCCGGCCGACCTCGACCGGCTCTACGCTGAGGTGAAGGCCGAGCGCGGAACCCTCGACATCGTCTTCGCCAATGCTGGAGCGGGAAGCCCGCTTCCGCTCGGCGAGATCACGGCTGAGCACATTGACGAAACCTTCGACACCAATGTGAAGGGCGCGATCTTCACGGTCCAGAAGGCGCTGCCGCTGATGGGCGTCGGCGGCTCGATCATCCTGACCGGATCGAGCGCCGGCACCACCGGCGCCCCGGCGATGAGCGCTTACAGCGCGAGCAAGGCGGCAGTGCGCAACCTCGCGCGGACCTGGGCGGAGGATCTGAAGGGCACCGGCATCCGGGTCAACGTGCTGTCGCCCGGGGCGACGGCGACCGAACTCGCGAAGGAAGCGCTAGGCGAGGAGGGCCAGAAGATCTTCGCCTCGATGACGCCGCTCCAGCGCATGGCTGATCCGGCGGAGATCGCGGCGGCTGCTGCCTTTCTCGCGTCGCCGGACAGCAGCTTCATGACCGCCAGCGAAGTCGCCGTTGACGGCGGCCTGGCGCAACTCTGACGCGCAACGCGCTACGGCGCTCCGTTCGATTAGGCGGAGCGCCGTAGCGCGCGGCAAACCGAAGGAAACGATATGAACTACGCGATTATTGGCTTCGGCAAGATCGGCCAGGCCCTTGCCAAGGCGTTTGCCCGAAGCGGCATCGAAGTATCCGTTGCAACCACTCGCGACCCGGGAAGCTTTGCTTCCGACGCGGCCGAGATCGGACCCGAGATCATTCCCCAAACACTGGCGGAAGCCGTCAAGGCGGACATCATCTTTTTGGCCGTCCGTTTCGAGTCGCACCCGGACGTCGCGAAGGCGCTTCCCACCTGGCAGGGGAAGACCATCGTCGATGTGACCAATGCCTACGGCGTGCCCCCTGAGGAGCTGGGAGGACAGCCTTCTTCCAGGTTCGTTGCGCAGGCCTTCTCTGGTGCAAGACTGGTCAAGGGCTTCAACCATTTGGCCGCTGCCATCCTTGACCAGAATCCGGCCGTGCATGGTGGCAGGAGAGTCGTGTTCCTGGCGAGCGATGATGACGGCGCCGCGGCGGAGATTGGTGCGCTTGCGGAAAAGCTCGGCTTCTCGCCGATCAAACTTGGCGGGCTTTCGGAAGGCGGGCTGCTAGTCCAGGCGCGCGGAAATAGCTGGGGTCAACTGATCTTTAAGGACCTGGTCAAGTTCGACCGATGAATCGTGGGTCAAATCTGATGATCCGCAATGAAAAGGGGCCACGAGCATTTGCCGCAGTCGGACGCTTGACCTTCCAACGATGGTAACCCCTAAGCTGAGACTATCTCTCATCAGGAGTTCACCATGAAGTTCTATCTCGACAATATGACCTGCGGCGGCTGTGCACGCACGGTGACACGTGCGATTCAGTCGATTGATGCGGGCGCAAGCATCATTACGGACCCGTCAACCCGGCTCGTGCAGATCCAAACCTCCCTGCCGGAAGCGGATATCGTGTCAGCGCTGGGTGAGGCGGGTTTCCCTCCGCGTTCGAAGTAACTTCCGGCAGCCCGCAATTGGCCCAGGGCAGCGCCACGCCAAGCTTCTGTTGACCGTTTGAGATCTGACCAACTATGGATGTGAACGGGGGCTTGTGGCCGCCCCCTGGCATGAGCAACCGGCTTCGGCAGCGATCACGTGGTGCAGTTGAACAAAGCGCTGGTGCACCGGCGTTTGAAAAAGCGGGTCGGCTGATCGAATTGGGCTTGCCTGCAAAATTGCGGACCACTCGTCGGACTCCAGATGACGCGTCGCGATGGGAAATATCGTGAGTTCCTCAAAGGCCATGTTGTGGCGTAGCCGCTCCGCGTACAAGCGGATACGAAACTCGAGGAGTTCTCTGGACATATTTTCATCACGCATCAGTGATTCGATATCCTGAATCAATTCGTGGCCATGAAGCGCCAGCGTCGCGTGCTGCGCTGATAGTTCGCTTCCCAATTCGTGGGCCAACGCGTTCTTCTCGAGCAGCTTGCCGATAATGCGGTTCTCTAGTGCATGATGGTTCACGTCGGGAAACTGCGTCAGGTAGTACAGGGCGTCCACGACCAGTGCGCTGTTCGCAGCTGCCTGCGCGTCGCGGAGCGTCGATTGACGCTCGAGCAGGCGCACGAGTCCCTCCAGACGTCGGTGTTCGGCGATCAGGTTGTCAATGATGTTCGCCATGCTGGGCCTCGCTCGAATTCCCCTCGTTCTTCATCACGGCGAGCGCCAGTGTTGAATGCGCGTAAGCCGCACCCGCGCGCATCTCGGCTGCAACCCAGATTGCTTCCATGATCTCGCTCTCCGACGCCCCAGCCTTCAAGGCCTCCTTCGTGTGTCCACGTATGCAATAGGGACACTGCGTCACGTGCGCGACGGCCACTGCGATCAGTTGTTTCGTCTTCGCCGGCAGCGAGCCGTCGGCAAAAACGCTGCTACTGAAAGCCCTGAATGCTGCGAGTGCTTCGGGTGCAAGTTTCCGGCGGAGTCCGGCGATTTCCGCGTCTGGCTGCGGATACATTGAGTTTTCCATCATTCACCTTTTGCGAAAGCACGGACGTTCGCGGTCGACATCGTCGTGCTCAATTCAGCCCGACGTGGCGGTGCTGACGTCGCCATGAAACAAGGCCGGTTAGCGTGCCGTCACGCCGGCCCGGTTGTGGAACCCGTTCGTAACCACCTCTTGAACTCCAGATACGCAACGATGAAGCGAAGTCGGTGGGGATGAGCGTGCGCGAAATGCCTCTTGTCGAGGACCGCGCGACGGTAGATGTGCATCGTGCGACGCACCCACTCGGTGGCCTGCTGCAACCCGTCACGTTCGATAAGAAACTCAATGCGTGCGCGCTCGCTCATTCTCGCCTCTCTGTCCTCTTCCAGGCCTCGCCTTTCGTTCCCCTGCTAAGTGGCCTCCGGGTGGCCGCGACCTTGTGGACGATAAATGGTTAAGAGCACTGAGCCGCTTTCCACGGCCTCGAGCCAATGTGGCTCGCCGGCGAGCACAAACAACATATCGCCGCTGCGCATCAGTTGCGCTCCCGCGCCGGTGCCAAATTTGACAACGCCTTCCAGGCACTGCACGGTTATTTCTCCGGCCGCCCGGTGCTCCTGGACGTGCTTGCCCACCGGAAGGACGAGCCGAACGACTTCCAGGTAGTCCGACCGCATGAGGGTAACGGACTTCGAATTTCGTAGTGCATCACCAAGGGGGCGAACGTCGATCAGTTCGCCCGGTTTCAGCCGTGGCGTTGCCATAGCAGCCTCGCTTCGTTCGTTTGCGGCACTCAGATCGTCCGGCGCGCAAGCATGGTGCGGATCTCGCCAATCGCTCTGGCCGGATTCAGGCCTTTCGGGCAGACCTCCGTACAGTTCAGTATCGACCGGCAACGGAAGAGGCGGTACGGATCGTCGAGATTATCAAGCCGCTCACCCGTGGCCTCGTCGCGGGAATCGACCAGAAAGCGATAGGCCTGCAGGAGGCCGGCAGGTCCGACATACTTATCCGGATTCCACCAGTACGAAGGGCATGCGCTGGAACAGCACGAGCACAAAATGCACTCGTAGAGACCATCGAGTTGATCGCGCTGCTCGGGCGTCTGGAGCCTTTCCCGCTCGGGTGGCGGAGTATCGTTGATCAGGTAAGGCTTGATCGAATGGTACTGTTTGAAGAACGTGGTCATGTCCACGATCAGGTCGCGAACGACTGGCAACCCCGGTAGCGGGCGCAGGACCGTGTGGCGGGGAATGTCGTTGAGGTTGGTTATGCAGGCGAGCCCGTTCGTGCGGTTGATGTTCATCGCATCCGAGCCGCACACACCCTCGCGGCACGAGCGCCGGAAGCTCAGTGTCTCGTCGATTGATTTCAGGCGGACGAGTACATCAAGCAACATCCTGTCATCCGGGGTGATCTCTATCTCGTACGTTTGCATATACGGCCGTGGATCCCGATCAGGATCGTAGCGGTAGATTTCGAAAGTTCTTTTGTCGCTCACGATGTTCCTCCTCTGTGGAGATCGCGTGTCCGGCGCGAATCGCGCATTGACGTCCCGAATTCACTGTTCGCCATGGTCTGCCGCCGACAAGACCAGAGATCCTGACCATGCCCGATAGTCACATCACGATGCAATAAATGTGGCGCGTCGCATGCGGCCTGAGATTGCTTTAGCAGGTGCATCGTGTCGCTCTTACGCGGCCCGCTCACTTAACCACTGCGGCTCATCCAGCACACCACGATCGATCAACTTCACTGCGTATTCGAGCGCGTCGCGTTGGGCCTCGCCTTCGGACAGCCATCGTTCACTGAAATACGGCAGATGCCAATCGGCGAGTATCTGACCGGCTTTTTCGATCTTGACAGTTGCAATATAACCATCAGGCGCCGAGTCGCGCGTTTCGATTCGACGAACGGGGAAAACGTGGATGCTGACGGCCATTCCCTTCCACGACTCGAAAGTTGCGGTTCGCATTGGATCCCTCCATCACAGGCCATCAGTCAACTTCGCCAGGCGTCCTGCAGCTATGTGTGCACAGGAGGTGGCGCCCGCGGGGCGCCTGCCGGACATGCCGACAAGGCTGAACATCGAAGTGGATATCATCATGTCGCAATTGCCCAAGGAAAGACATTCTACGAACGGAAGATGTAGCCCCCCAGAAGGTTAATCGCGTAATACGTGTGTATGTTCCGAGTCGGTCCACGCTCGAAGCGTTGATCCTTCAGGACTGGGTGGCCGGTTACGGGGCGGAGCCGACGCTTGAACGTCCGACTGGCGACTGACGTGAACGGCAGTTTGCGGCCGACTCCGGAAGTTCGCTAACCACGCGGTGACCGCTGATAGTGGTGTGGTGCGAGCTTCCGGAAACGACCCTTGTCTGTCACTCGTTGACTGTCAGCAACTGGCCGCTGTGGACACACATTCTGACGGACATGTGGCGGGATAAACGGCAATAGACGAATGAGCATGATCAAGGCGGCAAGCAGCATGCAGTCGCACGATACTGCCCAGAACGCGGCGTCAACGTACAGGTATTAATTCAGCTGCTATTGCATTTTTCCACGCGATGCCCTCATTTTTTCACTACGTTTACGCGGCATGGCTTACCCTGACACAGGGTTGAAACCGGAGGGACATCTGGACGCTGCTGATGGGTTCGTCCATATGGCGACGCGTCGCAGCTTCAACTCGCGGCGACGTTCGTTCGCGCTCGTACGAGTCATTCGCCACCGAGCGCGTGAACAAGCACGCACGGTCAGTCGTGCGCATCAACACAGATAAGGAGTCGAAATGTCGGACCCTGACAGTTATCCCATATGCCGCTCACCTCTACCTTTGTTTTTAAGTGAGGAAAGCAAGTAGACCTCTGTCGCCGCGCCAATGATCTGCCCGGTCTTCCGTGTCTACTGGCTTTCCACAATAACGCGTCAAGCCAGACGCACGGAGCACAATCATGAACTTCGGCCTCCTCCTGTCGAACCTGCCGCACGTCGACGAAGCACGTGTCCAGTACGACGCGATACTTTCGCTGCAAACGCGGGAACAGCACCGGTTCGCCGCCTTCTGGCGCCGCCTGAAAACCCTCATATCCTGAGCAACTGTGGGGCTTCCCACCATACGCGAGCTACGCTGTCGGTCAACGACATACATCCCTTAAGTTGACCGCTTTCGTGCAATGGATCAATGCGCTCGCGACGCGCAAAACGCTTGGCCGGATAGTGCGACGACGCCCGCGGCTTCGCCGCGCAACCCTGTTGACCGGGATACTTCAGAAGCGTATGGACGTCGCCGATCAGTCGCGGTCATTACCTGGATCCAGCCACGCGG
>Ga0131853_10017249_pt1 | contig 13155 bp, 7 predicted proteins | sample TergutLab28metaG_FD_92764 | JGI IMG/M metagenome (GOLD analysis project Ga0131853, IMG submission 92764) | Labiotermes labralis P1 segment gut microbial communities from Petit-Saut dam, French Guiana - Lab288 P1 (version 2) (version 2) | ecosystem: Host-associated > Arthropoda: Insects >...
ATAACAAAAGCCCACCAGCAGTAGACATCGGATATGGACAAACAGTAACAGGAGACCCACATAGGACAGCAGCGAGCAGACATACTTGAGCTGCACACCCCAGGATAGCGCACATCACAGATCTCCCCCCCCCACCGGTCCCCCTTAAAAATAGCACATAACAAACATCACAGATGCTGAGATCTCACCATCGTGACATACCCATACCAATCCTGTAAAACACTACCGCCATACTTTCGGGTGAAAACCTGATGATGGCCACATTAGGCCGAAACATGTAGTTTACTTCATCCTTTATTAAACATCTTTTTTAGATATTATTGTGTTATTGACTGATCCCACACCTACTGGAATGTATATACTTGTCTATCAAAACTATATGATGGTAGAGATATATATGTAATTTATTACATAAAGAACAACTACATGTTTCGGCCCTTTTCATTGGCCATCTTCAGATTGATAAATGAAAAAAAACTTAGTAAGCAGCTATACTCGAATTGTGTGGGTTGTATACACTGTATACAACCCACACAAGTCGAGTGTAGCTACTTACTAAGTATTTTAATTTATCAACCTGATGATGGCCATTGAAAAGGGCCGAAACATGTAGTTGTTCTTTATGTAATAAATTACATACATAGCTCTACCATCACACTGTTGTGCTAGACAAGTATATACACTCCAATCTAGTTTATTATAAACACAAAAGTGATGACGAACCTTGTGATCATACATTATAATATTGATATTATATATATATATATATATGTGTGTGTGTGTGTGTGTGTGTGTGTGTTACCAGCGAAAATAAAAGATGATTAAATGAGTAGTTTCTCCAGAATATAATTTGGTTGTAACAGCTAATATCCCAGCTGTATATACGCATAGGCGGCCTTCTGACTGTTGTAATATCAAGAAACTGTACACTGCCACAGGCGTATTTATGTGCTTCACATGACACTCACAATACTCGTACATGCCGATTATTCTTCTTAACGACATTCCCTGATTGGTTTTGTGATGAACACGGTATCTGTTCCGTGTGAGGTACGAACTACAACTCAGGAGGCTATTCGCCAGCATCTGACCGCTAATGTCCGGGCAGTACCCGAGCCAGTGTGGGTGGGATTTATGGTAGACAAACCTCGCAATGGCAGAAGTTTACGGGTAGTACTTCCGTTGTCCCTTCAGCAAATCTCCGCCTTTGATCCCTACTCATATCCGTCAAAATAAACTATCGAAGCTTGTGCAGACGGAGAACCTTCAAAGACAGCGATACTCCATCGGAAATCCGAGAACACTGGACAGGAAAGTACTAGTACTTTATCTTCATTTTTTAGTCTTCAGAGGATTCGTTTAATCTAAAATACTGCATCTTTTCAATCACCTCTTGTCAACAAAAGCCAGACGTCCTTATTCCTTCAATATTACATTTTACGAGCAACAATAAACCATTTTGAAAGAAATTAAGAATAGAAATCAAAGTGCCATCGGCATGGCGGTTTTATGTATATGTCTTCCATACAAGGTTCAAGTTACCGAGAAGTGTAAGACTTCAATTCATCAACCGGCTAATATTCCTACAATAACAATCACATTACCGCCATATAATGTAAAGTAATTACAATCAATAAATTATTATGCCTACATAAAGAAACGAATATGGCAAGTAAAATAATAAGTATGAGCCAAATACTGAAAAATTATGTAGATGTTATACCGTCTAAAATAAACACTGTTAAATCAAAATTACTTTAAAGGGGCAACAGCAAATTCGCCATCATTGTTAATTTAATATTGTTAATATGCTATTAAATGCCTTCTGAAGCTTGTACTCGTATTACGTCGTTAAATAAATTCCGTATCTTACTTCATGGAGCGGGCTGCGCACAGAACTTAGCAATTACTGCACTAAATTATGACAAAATACTACCACGAAGAGATTTGTAAGAAGACGTACTAGTTCAGAAGGATTCAGAACACCACCAGAAACATTTGACGTGGCATCTGTATTGAGGCGCGTTCGCAAAATTGCAAAAAGCTAATATTAGATTCGTCATGTCTGCCTCTCCGTCTGTCTGTCCATCCGTCCGCCTGTCCGCATGGAATAACTTAACTCCCAATTGACGGATTTTCGGGAAATTTCATAATTCAGTACTTTTTCCAAAATCTATCGAGAAAATTCCAGTTTCTTTAAAATCTGACAAGAATAACGGGTATTTTATATGAAGACTAATAAACAATTTTTGATCATATGTCGCTCAGTTCTTCTTAGAATGTGAAATATTTCAGAAAAAGATCACAGTGGAAATCAGAACACACATTTTATTTTCAATACCATTTGTTTTTGAAAATCATCCGTTTATGAGATAATGTGGAAATATATTGTAGAGCCAGAGAGGCCACAGATGACAATATGGCGCATGCGCATTGCATGCTGGTTATCTAAGCCTACAGATCCACATTCAGTATATGTAAAACTTATTGCTTTTCCACTGCAACAATGGACGCATGAATGCACCTCAGTGTTACGTTATACGTAGATTACCTATCCTGTTAATACATTCCGTTAAAGCATAATTTCTTCGACATTTGTTTCACTGAATGTCCGCTGTACATAATTTTGTGAAGAACTGTTGTAACAGTATCATATGATGGTGGTTGGTTGCAATCGTTTTGACGAGACTGTAATGAAATTCCTACAGCCTAAAAGGAATTTAAGGTTTAAAATTTACAATTGGTACGTAATATTGCATAAGCGTAAACCAACATTCCATCCACATAAATACAAGAGAAGCGCACAATCTGTATAAAACAAGACAGAGCCGAAGGAAATCATAAAGACCTGAATAAATGCTGACATACGAAGGCTGCTACCAACACTACCACCATGTCATCATCATCGACGTCGTTATCGTCATCACCACCACCACCACCACCACTATCACCACCACCACCACATAATAATAATAATAATGTATTATAATAATCTTGAATAGTAACAACAGAATAGCTGCAACACTGTATTCTCTAGGGACATAGTTTGTCTCAGGAATATAAGTATAAATACCATGCATAAAGGAGGAGATGATGATGATGATAATAATAATAACCACTATCTTCCTTAAGCTCCCCATTCTCCTCCTACTCCTCCTCCTCCGCAGCTTCAAGTTTGTGGAGGAAGTGTCTTCTCCGAAGCCTAAGCAAATCTCTGTGCAACTGGAAAACAGGCCGTCATAAGTTTTGGTATTGTTGTCTACGTCAGCGAGGCTTTAGCACAGCCGTTGCTCTATTCTGTAGCTTTCGTTCAGTTTCAGTTGCTCTGTATGATCATACTCAACAGAGATTTCAGGGTAATATTTTCAAGTGGAAAATTACTTATGGGTTTTACCTTGAGGAGGTTGAATCGGAGAACCTTCCTTACAATTGCCATCTTTGTTAGTGACACGTAATTCCGAATTCTTAAAATTCTTAAAATCCGATAAATCTAGTTCATTATTCGTGGTAACGGAAGGAGACCTTTAAGTAATTAGGTTACATGACGTTTCACTAATGACCAATATGCAAAGCTCGGGTTTCCATAAATTGAAAAGCACAGTAAATCAAAAGTCAGTAACTCACAATGCTTTGCAAATGTGTCTCGGTTGCAGTCTTACATAGCTATACTAGAGTGCAGAAGCAATTCGTACTGCTGAATCTTAGCACCTGCTGTGATAATGGAAATCAGTGACAGTAATCCTAAGTTTTTCTCAGTCCTCTCCATTCTTAAGATATTCAATAAATCCCGATTTATGTTACATTGACTTTGAAGTGACAAATGAATTAACAATTTTAGCTTTATGAGTAGTTGCACTGCGAAAAAATGTAACCACAGATATCAACACTTTACATGAAAACCATAATGAACGAAGCATAAATGTAACGGATGGAATGCGACGTTTATCAAAGGACGTTTTCCCCCCTTTCAGTGCCAGTGTTATTTATTTGTTGGGGTACCATTTCTTTTTCCACGGGCGTCCCTACAAATTTCAAACTCACTTTAGTATTGTACGAAGTTTAAATCGTAAAAATTAAAAACACTTTAAGAATTTTTAAATTTGGTCCACTTCCGTTGTTTTAAAAGACAAATACGCTTGTGGTGTCACGTGTCTCCCTTCCCTCGATACCACTGACGGTATGGGATGACAATATCAACATTACCACCTAATGCACGTTAAATTTCGTACGGTAATAGAATTTATGCAACATTTGTTAACGCAATATTACAGAAAGTACACAACTACGCAAGGGCTGAATATTTGGCCTTTGGTATGACAGGGATAGAAATTAATTTCTAGTTTCATTTATTTTTGTGTGGAAACAGATCATATGTATGTACACAAAATACGCGTGTGAAGTGCTGTTTACATGCGACCAATTATAAACGTGACGATGGTCGGTGCTTACATACGCATTGTGCACTTTTACTGGTCCTGCTCATGTCCTGCAAACGGACACAGGGGTTTCAGATATAACAGCGGCCTCCATTTTCAGAGTCGAAGTGACGCTGGAGATGGGGACCCAATATTCATCTAAACCGTTCGTATTCATCTGCAGGGCTACATGGTGTTACAGCCCAGACGATCAGAATACCAATCACGACGGCCTTTGAAACGTCAAAGTAGTTTCATTTTGTAAAGTTCGCCCTAGAACAGGCCACGAAGGCCCACAGGGGCAATAGAGGTATAGCTTTACTCTTTCTTTAATTTCGGCGCTGGATGCGGGTGGGTGGTCAATGCCATGTCCGGCCGCTTTACCCCCGGGATAGACCCGGTACGCATTGTATAGGAGGCTGGGTGGGCCACAGGGCCGTCCTGGACGAGTGCGGTAAATCTAGCCCCCACTGGGTTTCGATCCTCGGATAGTCCAGTCCGTAGCGATTCGCTATACAGACTGCGCTATCCCGGCCCACAGTTTCATAATGTAGCGGTAGAAATGATTTACAGAAATTTTACAAAAAGCAAGTAACATAGTTAATAATTTAAAGGGGTTACAAACCTCACTACAGGAATCGAAACATTTAAAATAAGAGGCATCGTAAGATATTCCCAGCATTTCTTGATTAATTTCAACGATGTGACAAAACTCTTCCTCAAATAACTATAGAACGCTTGCGTGTGAGACTACACCAAATGAACGCTGGCGACATTATGAAATGTATGTAAATTTTGTGCATATTAAACACCTATGGTGTACTGAAAGTATGAAGTGGAGATGATTAGGTTAACATTATGATATTAAATGACTGATACACGTGATGAGCCTGATTACGGGTTCAGTATTATGAATGCTGAAAACGAGTAACTGCTAAAGCCGAAAAGTTGGAATCGCGATATCTGTCTGTCGTAAAGTCTCATTGTAAAATTAAACTGGAGAGCCTAAATTGATTCGGAATTTGTTTCTCTTTCAGAGCATGGAAAGTGTCAAACAGTCTGCGACTGTTAAACCCACAAAGTCTAAAGCTCTTTTGAATAATTTGTATTTTGCTGATTAGAAGGGTAATAATGCACACGATCTTAAATCACAGGAAGACTGGGTCTGAGGCTTCGAATCCTACTCTAGCACCAACAGTTGTAAACGAATAATATGTTCACGCGTTTAGTATTGACATATTAAGTTAGTAAACATTTCTTCGAAAATTACCAGTGGAATTGCCAGCTGGACAACTGGTAACCCCACTAAGCCGATGAGAAGTTTTCCTGTGACAAAGATACAAACACATGCACAAATACACTTCCTCGATTCACGAGCCAAAGTCTCGTATGTTACGAATTTACAAATAGGAGAATATGATTGAATTAAACAAGCTAACTTTAGCGGTAAAACTATAGATTTTTAAACATTTTATTATCAAACTAATGCACAATATATAATTTGTAGATACAATTAAAATACTTTATAATTTTAATTGTATCTACAAATTATATTCTGCATTAGTTCGATAATAAAATGTTTAATTGTCATTGATGCACGGTGTCAACATGAAGATTGCAGATTTTTGTTTTAACCTTTTAAAACATGGCGGTTACTATATGTACCAGCAGTTTTAGCATCCAAATATTCCACACTTTACCCACACTGTGCATTTTGTCTGCGTGTTTTGTGTAGGTCTCTGCACAAACTGCGACTTTTGACATATACATTCTATAGAGAGAGAGAGAGAGAGACGCACGGTGGGAGGGTGAAGTGACAGCACTATGCTTATTATAAAGGAAGGGGGAGGGGATTCAGAAGAGTTAAATGCTCTGAAGGTTCCCAGAGAGTGCCCGCTCCTTCTTCTGGTAAAGGTAGGCTGGAAGTAATTGAAAACGTTGAAAAGTGAAGGAGGCAAGGCAATGGAAGTGGAATGTTTGAAGTACGTAGCCGAGTAAAGAATTTGAGAATTAGGGGCTGAATTTTGTCCTTGGAAGGCAGCATTTTGATAACATTTAGATCGCGATTGAGTGCTATCCCTTGGCTAAAATTTAAAAATTTGCTCTGAGGAGAGCTGCATGTGAAACAAGCAGTACAACACGGATTGTGAGTACGTCTCAGAGTCAGCTCTAGGACCAAGGAAAACCAAGGAAACACTTGGTCGAGTTGGCCGGTATTCTACCCAGCAGTCCGGCTTTCAAATACCGAACCTTAATTCTAACTGTAGCCCCTACGTGTGTAATTACTTTACTGCTAACTAGCCGTTTTTTATACAACCGAGATGGAGAGTGTTCACTGTACGGTACGACCTGGGTCTTTATAGAAAACAGATTACATTTCGTCCTTTAAATGTTAAAATTACATTGTTAGGTCTTATCAAAGGCAATGTCGAACTAGAACGAGATTTGCGCGGTTTCCTTAACACTTCCAGACGAAAGTCAAGTTATTATGCTGAAAATGGAAATAAAGCTAAAGGTTACGAAACAAAGTTTTTTACAGCTCACAATGTATCATTCTTCACATTTCACACTACACTACAAACACGACTGTTAAATGACCGATTAACCAATTGTAAACAATAACAATTCAAATTAAATATTTGTCATTTTAATTGCCAATTAATTTCTAATTAACCCACGGATTTTACAAAGAGAAAATATTTCGTTTCATATTGGAGCAGTGTTACCCTGCGCATGCACAACGGTGCAGAATTCTGGATTCCTGCTCGTTACATACGTTTCTTTCTAAACGACGTGTATTTGGAGAGTACTCATCAAATGCTCGCGATTCTCTTACTTTGAAATTTCCATTCGTTCCATTACCAAATGTGACCTACATTAATTGACCCCAGTATATGGCGTATTACACCTCTCTTATTCTCTCGCAACAAATGACACAGTAAGAACAGAGCGCACTGTTACATCAGTATTTCCATCACTGTGCGAAATGTACCGTAATGTTGAATAATGGTACGTGTATTGTCTTGTGATATTAAAATAAATCTTAATATTTTCTCTGAAAACCTTTAGGTCGTGGGTCTACACACCACGGCCTGCCGTCACATTTATAAGCCATGCATATGTTATAAAAATTGCACAATAACATAAAGCGTTAAATGTGCCACTTATTGTAAGTTGTACACGTGAAGCCCACGAACCAGCCCACAAGTTGTGGCCCTCTGCCAGAGAAAGATAGACACCCATGATCTAAACTGAGAGAGCAGGGTGTGCTAATTTTGAAACTACTGTCGAACACATAAACAGTTTCTGTGTAATACAGATACCATTACATTCCCCTTTAAGATGCCTCGGCGTAACGTGAAAAAGCATTTTTTTTTAAATTTTTGACTGTAATATCATTTGCTCTCTTTTTGTCTTCGTGCCTTTCTTTCTTCTTTCCTTTCTCCATTTGTACCCTCTTTCTATCGCACAGGCATCTTTATGATCCCTTATTCCCTCTTTCAATATAAGAAAGGCAAGGGAAACAACCAACAGAGCTTCCTAACAAGATTTGTCTGGGCTGGTTATGGTTAGCACTTTGCATGATAATTACACAGCAGCACGTGACATTTTAACATAACGATGGGCATGCCTCTTGCTATGTTGGCAAAGCCACAAAACTAAAATCTATACCCATAAACTCACAGTCTGTCTCAGTAAGAGAAGGGCAAACATTCACCAGTAATATCCAGTGTGATATTGCAACCACTAGCCTGGAAACAGGAAGCATTACAACTGTGGCTCTAAGCAGGGTAACGATCGTGTTCGCGGATTTATTTATTATGCAGTCAATGTAAGTGTAACTTTACAGTTGCGTTATGTGAAACCAAAGTTACGTGTGGTTACGTGATACAGTAACTTAAAGAGCTGGAGTTAGAGGGCATGGGAGTTTGAGCTGCCTGGTTATTGCATCTCCGGACCTATGGCACGTACCAGTTCAGACAACTGTGACAGAGACATCTGGTTTGGTGTGAAGCATTGACGATACTATTCCTTATACAAAATGACTAATATCTCACCTCACACCACTTCCCATCTTAAAGTGGCTGTGCAACCAATGTGGATAAAGTACCCTTAACTAACTCCGTGTAACAGTCCTTTCAGAGAAGCCAGTACTTCAAATCATAAAAAATTTCGCAGCATTTTATGTTACCCGAAGATTCCTTGCAGTGTTCACAAGAACCCGTCTCTTCTCCCTACCCTGATCTAGATCAATCCAGTCCACGGACCCAATTCTATTCCTTAAAGATCTATTTTAATATTATCTTCCCATCTCCACCTATGTCTTCCAAATTCTCTTTTCCCTCTGGTTTTCGCACAGAAGAACCTGCATGCACATTGACATCATACCCTTAAATAGGAATATAAAATATGACAGGGAAAAATGAAAATTTTCCCTGTCTCAATTAAGCACCACGCCACAGGGTCATGTGATGGAGTAGATACATTGCTTCCTAAGTTCTTTACCACCACACTAAATGGATATCAGTGGTCAGATTCGTGCCCCGGTCGCTTTACCTCAAAGGAAAGAACCCCTGTACCCATTGGAAATTAGGTTATTGCTACGAAATTTGCCAGATTTCCTAAATACGAGGTGTGCTTATAAGTTCTCAGACCAACCTACTTCCCGATATCGTAGGAGTGGAATCGATAGTGTCGTTGGAAAGAGAAGTCTGTTCATGTGCCGAATTTCAGGGCTTTTCATGTTACAGAGGCTGAAAGGAAACATGTCAGGCGACGCACGCGATTTCAACAACATGGAGACACGAGCTGTCATCAAGTTTTTTTTTTCCTACAAGGCAAGGCGCCGAGGGAAATTCACGACATTCCGATAGAAACATTAAGGGAACATGCAACATCGTATGCCACCGTCAAAAACTGGGTGGTCCAGTTTAAACGTGGTGATTTTTCCACCTGTGACGCGCCTCGTCCTGAACGACCCAAAACAATGACCACCCCGGAGACATTGATAAAATTCACGAGCTCCTCTTGAAAGACCGCCGGATTTCGGCTAAATCAATGGCTGAGCAACTGGGCATCTCACGAGAGAAAGTTGGGTCCATCATTCATGAAGATTTGGACAAGCGGAAGCTCTCCGTGAAGTGGGTCCCGAAATGCCTGAACGCGGATCAAAAACCTCAACGGTGCCAGTCGTCTGAGCAACTTTTGGAATTTTTTCGGCGCGATCCAAATGATTTTCTGTCGCAATTGATGACCATGGACGAAACCTGGTTATATCACTATGATCCAGAGACAAAGCAACAATCAATGGAGTGGCGGCATAGCAGCTCACCCTGCCCCAGAAAATTCCGAGTGCAAGAATTCGCTGGAAAATTTCTCGGCTCGATTTTTTGGGATCAAGGTGGTATCCTCCTCATCGATTATCTTCAAAAGGGCCAAACTATCAACGCGGAGTATTACTCATCTCTGCTGGTGCAATTGAAGGACATTTGAAGGAAAAACGCCGCGGGAAGTTCACCAAAGAGGTCTTGTACTTGCACGACAATGCCCCGGCTTACCGGGTACTTGCAACCCAGAAGAAACTGACGTATCTGTGCTTCCAGTGTCTTGATCACCCACCATATTCTTCGGATCTGTCCCAATCGGACTACCACCTGTTCCCTGGACTGAAAAAACAATTGAAGGGTCGCCATTTTTCGTCCGACGCGGAGGTCATTGCTCCCGCGGAGACCTGGATGGACGGACAACCTTCTGATTTTTTTTTTGTGTGGCTTGCAAAAGTTAGAGCAACGGGTTAAGAAGTGTACTGCGCTTCGTGGGGAGTATGTTGAATAAATCCCGAGCTTGGTCGCTGTAGCTTGTTTCCTTCCTGGTCGGGATAAGGACTTTTCAGCACACCCTCGTATTTTTTTGAAGATATAAACTTGGCGTAGAATATACACAAATATTAAGTGAGGCAATAAAAATTTATCATTTTCGAACCAAAAGAGCAGCATGTACTTATCGAAATGCTTACAGTAGAATTTAAGTTTCCTTATATTTCGTATAATCAAAAAATTACTTAAATATAATCGGTATCGGATAAGGAGACTTGGGGAACATGTACTGCATAATTTTCTTATATAATCCTTATAATAAAAAGCAGTGTATTTTATATGGATTAATACAATGTACGTATTCCACTGGAGTGACATTAAAGGAACTGAATTCTCCAGAAACACAATGCACACTCCAAGAAACATCCAACCCAGTTCAGTTCAGTTCAGAAAGCAATAATAAATATCCCATTGTGCATCCATTTTGTACTGTTTCTAAGATCACTGCGTAACAATAACACAGGATGCAAAAAACCAATTTACTCTGTTTTCAGTGTTTAGTCTACTACAAATTAGCTTTTCGAGACGATATGAATAGACTGACCCTTACCTGAAGGAAGGCCGTGAGCTTACAGGCAATGTGGCTTATCATCCACACGTTGTGGTACGTGTTGGAGGCGGCTGCCAGGGGCCCACTTAGGGCGCACACCAGGAGATCAGACACACACACGCTTAGCATGAGGTTGTTCCTCATACGCGCTGTTTGCTGCGTGCACAGCACCACTGCCACCATCGAGTTACCAACAACACCGACCACCAGCACAACACCGTAGAGCGAAACAAGCACCAGCAGCTCTGTACGAAGTGGTGGCTCGGCTTCCGTCGCAGTAACGTTCACCGGCGTCATAACTTCACACCATGGCGTCCCTGCTTGTGTCCTTCAATCTGAAAGAGAAACGAACGCCACCATGTCTCTTCGTGAGATCAGTAGAGTAGTCGGGTGTAAGATGTATCTCTTACGCTGATAAGTAATTTGTTAACGATACTTTATAATGAAATGTGGGCCGGGTAGCTCAGTCGGTATAGCGACTGAGCTTCCGGCTGGACGGTCCGGGATCGAATCCCGATGGGGACGAGATTTTCCGCCCGTCCAGACCGGCCCTGGGGCCATCCAGCCTCCTGTAAAATGGGTACCGGGTTTTCCCGGGGTAAAGTGCGGCCCGGGTGTGCTGCTGACCACTCACCCCCTTCTAGTGCCGCGGTCATGGAAGAGTAGAGCTATACCTCTACCCGCCCTCTGGGCCAAACCGGACCTGTAACAGGAACACTTTACCGTTTATACATTATAATAAAATGTCGAAAATAACTTCAGCACATAATGGAGAAGAATCAAAAGAAGAAGAAAAATTTTCATATTCAAGCACCTTACATTCAACATGATGAATCTAAAAGAATGAAATAGGCAGGTTTTGCCTCACGGCTGATTGAAACAGTAAGTACAACAGGAGTAATTCCACACTGCCCCCAGCTTCAGGCGCCGGTAACGTTAGTGAGCCTAGGCCGATCTCACAAGTCTGGGGAATGCGCGCAGTTGTGTGCGCGTAGAACAGCTTGTTTCTAAAATCGAAGCGGCTAAGGTGCCAGTATTCGTTCGCTTATGTAGTATCTGCAGTCATGTGACTGATGTAGAACAGTGAGGTTCGTGAGACTCGCGCTGAAGGGTGTCATGCAAAACGACAGGGACTTTGTGGATATAATCCTGCTATACAGAAGATTTGATAAAAAATCTGAAGGGAAGAAGCCGCTTGGGAGAAGTGACACAGGCAAGACAATAAATAGTAAGGGGGTTTAAATGAATTGAGTAAAATACTATAGAAGTATCACGAACATCTCCCACTGTTTAGAGACGCTTAAATTGACAAGCCCATCAAGCATAGTTCGTATTAAGGAATTAATAGCGGTTCAAACTTTGAAGAAATTTTTTGCCTTTTATGGAGCCACTGTTCAGCAGGACGTGCAACTGGAAATTATCCAGTGCCAGTTGGATTGAGCCCACACATCGAATACGACTTCTTCGAGGCTCATCTTAGCACAATTATGAAAACAGCTCTCTTAACTTCCACTCTTTCCACCTGATATATTTCGTGCACACCATAATTTTTAGCAATCCGGAACAGGCACATAGATAAAACTATGTAGAGGATGTACTTTATACGTGGACATCTTATTCATTTATACAAATGTAAATAGTACTTACCAAGAATTAGAAAGAAATTTGTTTTTAACGGCTTGTTTCAAATAAATGAGGAAAGATTTTTAGTGTTCAACATCAGCAAAAAGAATAGAAGGGAGAATGTTCTCTACTTTAGCAGTAAGTCGCAGGAAGATAAGACAGCACGACAACCAATATCTGTGATCCGGCGTTAACAAATTGATAGTAGTTTTCGAAGTCTCACACAAAGGCTTTCAATCACAAAATCTAAATTGAACCCAGATCGAAAATAAATGTTCACACGAAAAAAAAAACTTCTTTTCAAAATAAAATTCATAAACATTTATGCAAAAGGCTTCTGTTTTCACTAGCGTTTAACCCAGAAATAAAGCCAGAAATTAAACTTGACTTGATCCACAAAGAGATGGTTACAGAAATGTTGCCTTCGGTAACGAAACTCGGCAAGATTCACACTCGTGCTCATGCTTGTACACCGTGTCTTTTTCGTTTAGTGAGAAAGTATTGCTTACTTACTTACTCCATGGTGCAGAGTCCTTCTTGAGAAGCTAACTGGTTTGCAGCTAGTCATGAAATTCCCCGCATTTCACGGAACCCGAAGGTTCATTACCGCACTCACAAGCGTCCACCACCTGTCTCTATCCTGGGCCCGCCCAATCCAGTCCATATACCCACATCCCACCTCCTGGAGATC
>Ga0131853_10017250_pt1 | contig 13154 bp, 5 predicted proteins | sample TergutLab28metaG_FD_92764 | JGI IMG/M metagenome (GOLD analysis project Ga0131853, IMG submission 92764) | Labiotermes labralis P1 segment gut microbial communities from Petit-Saut dam, French Guiana - Lab288 P1 (version 2) (version 2) | ecosystem: Host-associated > Arthropoda: Insects >...
TATAAAAAGATCGAACCCAGGAGATAAGATAAAATTCAATTTAAAATTACGTTCAATTTCGTGTTAACAGTAAATATATGTGCCATAATGTGTTGCAGCTGTACTGCTCAGTATGGAACCGGCAGATCATGTTACTGGTTAGCGTGAGACTGCGAATATTCTGTTCTAGGTTTATGAAATAGGCTATTCTTGCTGTCTGTGTTTCCGTTGGTCGCTGTGTCTATAGAGTATAGAACTGCGCTTAGGTTGGTTGCTTACTGTATAGAGATTATAACTGTCCATATTTACGTTACTGATTCTATACAGAATAGGACTGTGCTTATGTCGGTTGCTGACTCTGTAGGACATAGAACTGTGCTTATGTTCTTTGCTGACTACAGAATAAAATATCAGCCACCAATATTGAAACAGGCTGTAAGAATAAACTATCTCAAAATGCTACAACTGATTATTGACCTGGCACAAGTTTAACTCTCACCAGTTATATGATGTAGCGGTTACAAACTGGGCAGTACAGCTGAAACACTTTTAGTTACAATTTAATATTATATCCTGAATTCAAATTTTTACCATTTATATGTTATTCTCTATACAGTTACACGTTACAGTCTCTTGAATTTATTATTGTTATTATTATAGCCCGTACATATATTATCAAAGGTGACTCGATATTACATTTCCACCCTCATGTAGATTACTTTTTCTCCCAAACTGTAAGGATGCTGGACTTAATACGACCTGTAACGTGTTCCTTTTCTATCCTTAACATCCTACGAATATTGTGTTTAACACTAGTTAGACGCAAACCAAAGAAGTCTGATTTTTTTTGGAAATCTATAACGTCTACTGACGCCAAAAATCTGGAAGGCTTTTAGCGGAACTTTGCAGCCCTGTGTTAATGTCCTTTCTTTGCTCATGGCCATGTAAAATGCGAGGATTTTCTCAAATTTCTAAAGCGTCCTGCCCAGCACGACAGAAGAGTTAATCATGAATCACCATTTTTTATTCCTGTTTATTCAGGTTTAAACTGTTTCCCGCCACTTTTGGATATTACTAGCAATCGGGGTTTTATTCGTAATTTCATAAATTCCTCCTTGTTTACTGTTACTTGCAAAAATTCTGGTTTTGCTAGAGGTGTTTCAGCTGCTAACCATGTGGGCAAAGGCGCCGTCATCTTCAGGAAACCGTTACTTCTTTAAAAGAGACTCTGCTGTAATCTGTGGTATTTTTACGTTAAATTATCTACGTTTTTGAGGTCCATCTCAACCTTGTCACCGGTCGACAGCAATATCGGTGCATTGTATCAAAGCTTTATATACAGTCAAATGTGCTCCTGAAGATGGGCGAGTTTGTCGTCCGAAACATGCAGAGCAAATTCAATTATATCAATAAAAAGATCAATAAACGAAAATTGTTGCATCTTGTTGGCTGCTTACATCGTTGTTAATGTGTTGTGTTTATGTATTTATACAATTGTTTTGTATTTGTGTTTTTGTGCTGGCCGTATAATAGGCACTCGTGCTGTTAGCTCTCATTTTTTTATTTAACCACTTTTAGGTTTGCACTTTAATAAATATCCACTGAATTGGATTGAATAGACTTATTGTAAACAATAATTTTAGTGCGTCATTTGACTAGGGAATTTGGACGAAAAAATAAACACGATATTTTGAGACACAAAAAATGTATGATGTTGACTGGGTACTTAAATGCATCATATTCCATATATTGGAGACTAAACTGATAATGGCTAACTTTAGCCGGTACGTGTGGTCATGTTTCATATCAGTTAATAAAGATAAATTGGCATTGCAGTTATTAGTATAATCGCTGTGGACAGTTCATGTTAGATTTTTTGTACGTCTACAAAAACACATTAGGCCTATCAAGTCTAATTATTGTACATTTTTTGAATGTAACTTCGTTAAACTACTTTAAAATATTAAAATTTCGAAATATAATTTTGCTCTAGGGGAGTTCCACGCCCAAATGTTATGTTTAACCAAGGATCAAAGTTCATTTGTCAACACAAGGGTTAAGAATAAGAGTCTTGTAGGTTACCATGAGCAGTTTTCATTTGCCACGCTTGTTTGGAAAGTTACTGATGTGTTTACCTGCATCATAACTTAGAGAATGCTGCCTGTTTAGATGCAATCAGAAAATTGTATTTAATTTTGTGCAGTTTCGGTGATTTTGAATGATTCGAAGTTTATGTTCCACCGTTTGTGTACCACTGATGAAGTAATCATGTTATTCCTCACTGGTACTTTTGTGTTACTTTTTCTAAAGTAATAACTGCTGCAAAACTAAAACATAACAGTGCTGTAACACCATTCGCAGATAATAAGCAGTAAACACTAAATTGCTTTTGGGCCCTCTGCTTTAGTATAGTCAGATTTCGGAAGAAAGCACCCGGATGTTTGCTACGGAGTAGGTAATATCAATTTTCATTTATTTTTCAAAGAGTACTGCTTTTTTTTTTTTGTAATCCAGTTTGTTACAGATCAACTTTCAACATTATCACCTTAATCATCATTAACATGACAACAGAAACAACAACAATCTAACAGTCTTCTGATAATCTCAGATTTTTTTAACAAATATATTTTCTAGGCGTAAATACATAAAATATTCTTGTGCGCCAAAGACTAATAGTGCAACTGCTGTCCTGGACGTGCATAGTAAGAAGTCAAATTTCTATAGTTTAAAGTTAAACTGATAGAACCAAAAATAAATAGACACTGAAAGACTGCCGTAGCTTCCCCGTGTTAGTCATTGGTTGAACATACAAGAATACTCTATTTTACATTTTACGGAGGCAGCAAAATGAGACATCGTTAAGGAAATAATTTGTGAATCTGTATTTTTTTGGTGAAATTAAAATACTTGACGACTAATAAATAAGATTAGAGCTTTTAAAATAAAACACGAAATTTATAAATTTTATAAATGTCCGTAGATATGTAGACAGTCTGAATATTCCATCCCAAGAAACATTGGATATGTGTGGCATTGTTAATAATTATGAAAAATTACAAACTACACGTATAAAACAGTATTAATGGAATCCCAGAATAATAATATGTGATTAAGTTTATGTATGCAAAATATGAATTGTTTTAATGGACTAAAAATTTCTCATACGTAGGTGTACAGAAAATATAATTCAAATAGTGTACTGTCATCATGAGAAAGTTCAATAGTGTTTTAACTGATAACGCGTGTATGTGTGTGTTTTTTAAATTTTGTCGGCCCAACTCATTTCGTTTTGAATGACTTGCCAAAGAGAAGGAAACTGACAAGGTTGTTATTTTATACAGGTTTGTCACTTTGCAGCAAAGCAATATGAATGATGTTACACGAATACAGAATGCACGTCACGTTACCCGGTGTTTCGTTCACATTGAGCTTTCTGTAGCCAAGCAAAAAAAAAATTGGAATTACGAAAATACACACGTAATTTTACCCAATTATTCCCTAGTAATTTATTGAGAAAAAGTAATTACGTTCGTCTTCTCTTAACAAGAAGAGGAGTAAAGCTTTCACACGTCACATCAAATATAATTAGACTAATATATATGTTTAATTTAGTCGTAGAACATTCACGGCTTTTCGGATGGCTGGCAACACATTTAGAATGCGTCGTAGATGTCAGAAAATATTTCACAGTAATTTGTAATTTAGATGCTTGACAATTACAGTGCACTTCGAGCAACGTAACAGGTTGCCAAGGCCTTACTATTTGAGTAGGGTTGATCATGTTCGGAAACTTAGAGACAGGAAGCAAAGAATGGATATTGGGAAGCATTCCTTCGCAAATAGGACCATTAAAAACTGGAACCTGCAGAAGCGTTAGGGACTTCCCTTGTAAACATAAGATTTTTAGAAACAGAGTTAAAAAAGCAATTATAAACGGGGTGAAATGAAAGGAATAGAAGTGTGGAGAAAATCGTCTAAGACTGAAGTGAAGTGAAGTGTAGTGATGTGAGGTGAAATGGAGCGGTAGGAAATTTAAATGAAGTTAAGCAAAATGAGAGGACCGTGAAGTGTAGTTGGGTGAAGTTTAAATGAGAGGAAGTGAGGTGTCGACAAGTATAGTGGAGTGAATTGTAGTTGGATGAAGTGTAGTGAAAGTCTTAGTAACAGGGTGTCTAACATTATTAGAAGATATAGAGATGATATGAAGTTAGATGATATGAAGATCATATGAAGTTTGCTGCTTATATGGCTCTTTCGTTTATCACATTCTTTCATATTATTTTGGTTCCATTTTTTATCATTGTATGTGTGGTTGTATGTTTTGTATGCTTCTGTTACTTTTGTAAATTATATATTTTTATTTTTATGTCTATGTATTCTTATTGTTATGTAAGTTCTGTTTTGTTTATTCTGTTTCATTATGTTGTTCCGTGTATTTTTTGTGTGTAAATGTGTACTTTACTACGGCCACCGAGTGTCAACCCATTTGCAGTTAACAAATATATCATACCGTATATCATGTAGTCAGAAATAAATACACAAACTGATGGCTATTTTCCTAGGTGAAAGCAAAATAAAATGCAGTTTTTTGTTTAAATAATGAACGGTTATTGCAGCAATCGTAGAAATGTGCAAGCTAGTTTTATTGTATTCGGCTACCATGCTGGAATAGGTTCGAAAAATCTACGTAAAATCAAGTGACTTCTTTCTCTTTTTCTTAGTGCTAACCTCCCATTCTGCTGACTAGATTTGCATAAGTTTGCGGGCTTGTATTTTTGAAATGTAGTTAACAAAACACTAGTGAGTATTTTGAAATGCGATATTATTATTATTATCTAATGAGTGATATATTACGTTTATTTTGACTGCTTTAAATCAAATTTCTTCTGTTAATTCTTTTCCAGGGTAACGTAGACTGTATTCCGGTTGCCGGAGGTACGAATAGTTAGCTTTAAATGATGATGTATTGCAGAAGACATAATTTTGGCCGATATTAACAAAATTAATCTAGTATTTTTAAGGAAGATGGATCCTTCCAAGCATTGAAAGAGTTAAAAATTAAATCACAATAGGGATTTGATTTTCGATAAATATTTTCAACAACTGAAAAGAGAGAAACAGGAAAGGAACGAAAGTAAGGGAAGTCAAGGAAGATATTGTCTTTTAATGTAACATAAAATTACACAACAAAAAAATAGTTCACTTCGGGTTACGATTTGGAAACTTGACTTAACTAGACACAATTATGCAGTGATATGTAATTCGAAGAAATAATATAATTATTGTTGTGGACCTAATAGCGCTGAAAATGAGGAGAAAAATTTCGCTGTTTTGTGGGAGATAATTTTCAAATAGTTCCATTATTTCTCTTGTAATTTTATGCTCAGAATTAGTAATATATTGATGAAACAAGGATTATAAGTATCAGAATTTGTTCATGGACATAATTCAGACGTAAGCCCAGGCTCACTTGAGCATTTTTAGGCGCGTTTGCAAAGTTGCGAAAAGCGACTATTAGCTTCGTCATGTCTGTCTGTCTGTCCGCCCGCATGGAACATCTCGGCTCCCACTAGACGGATTTTCATGACATTTGGTTTTAAGTATTTTTAAAAAATCTGCACAAAAAGTGTAAGTTTCGTTAAAAACCGACAAGAATAATTGGCACTTTACATGTAGGTTAATATCCATTTTTTATCACATGAGAGATATGATAAAAATGGATATTGACCTACTTAGAATGAGAAATGTTTCAGATAAAAGATGTAGAGAAAATCAAAACACATTTTATGTTCAAAAACTCCCCCCCCCACCCCCGTAAATCGTGCCGTTTATAAGACGATGTGGAAAAACATGGTAGACCCAGACAGACCACAGATGACAATATGGCGCATGGTCATTTCTTGCTGGATACCAAAGGCTACAAATACACGCTCACAATATGTAATAATTATTTCTTTCCCATGGCAACGATGGTTAATCACAAACGCGCCTTGATATTACGTTTTTGCGTTCACCACTGCTCTCGTTTGTGTGCCATGTCTGTAAAATTTCCGAATTAAAAAAAAGCGCTGATATTGTTTCCTTGTGTAGAACTCTTCGCAATGATAATTTAGTATCAACTGTGTAAAACACATACTTTTGTTTGCCTGAGGCATAAAAGGGTTCGTACAATTCAGTGTAATTGTAAAACAACCTAAAGAATGTAGTTGCTGTTCACAGTAAGCCTATACAGTAGTCATCCCTAGTGGGTAAAACTAGATTTTTGTGTCTGTGATCTTTATTTGAAAAAAATGTCGTGCCCTCCCCATGAATGCAGAACAATACATTTTGGAAAGAATCATGTGTAGCCTGCACGTACGTAACTGACGTCAGAGGTCTCGCAAATGTGGCCCTCTAGACATCCGTGAGCTTCCCGCAGGGTCTTCATGGAACAAGCCCACATCATTCATTCATTCATTCATTCATTCCGCATTCTGTCTTGCGACAGGTCCACAGTCTCTTCCAAAGCGGGTCCTCCGCAGATAGAGAACTAGTGCTTCCTGTTTCAAGTTTCAGTACCTTCTCTTTTCATTAATATTTTCCAGTAGCTACCTACATTTTCTTCCTCGCCTTCCCGTGACTTCTATATTTCTTTCTCTCTTTCTTTCCTTCAATAAATTACGGACTTGAAATATGTGTATTGTTTTTTATTAGGCACTTTCGCGTAGTCGCGAAAAACACCTATTAGTTGCGTCTTGTTTCTCCCTCCGTTTTCTGTCTGTCCGTTACTCCGTATATACCCGTATATCAGCGCTGCGTCCAGTGGACACTTTTACTTGAAATTTGATACTGGGGACTTACGTTTTATATTGTTTTAAGAGTGACATCTGGCTCAACAATACACTCAGAAGTCACTGCCGCCTTTCAATTGCAGAAATGATTATTCGAACGTGCCACGCAGTTGCGGTACGCATACATTGTTTCTCTTATTTATTATTGCATTTGGTGTATTAACATTTGAATTCAAAACAGTTTCTTGGAAATACGAAAGCTGCAGAAGTGTCTCAAGTATGACACATGGCTAGAATTGTGAAATTACAGGAGAAAGAAGAATTAATTGTTCGTGGTTTTTAATAATATTTGGGAACGGCTGATTAACCATACTGACAGTGGCTGCATCCGTAAAAATAATCTGCAAATTGAGTCACAAGACTGTGATGTGGCCAACGATTCGTAATTGGTAGGACGGCAGGTTTGTCACTCTGCTGATATTAAGTGTGTCATTTGTAGGTGATCAAAATGTTTAGGATTATTCCTAACTTGTTACCGAACCTAAACTTCTTACTGCTTTTATGTCACTTCTCTTCTAAATACATTAACGTCTGGACCTCTTACGTATTTTGGGATGGGAAGTATGGGGTTGGCTCTATTATAGCACGCAACTTCTATGTTTTTAGTTAGAAGGTGATAGATTTAATGTTTCGTTGACCGTACATCTCGATATCATTGTGTAAAGAAAAACCAACTTGATGCACAGCTTATTCTTAGTATCTTCATAGTTGCACCTTGCATGTTGATAGTATCAAGTCCTTTATTTTTCCAACTAATGCACATAAATTATTATAAAATTGTTAAAATCATTTAAAATTATAATAGTTGCTCCAACATGTTTCGGTTTACATAACCCATCATCAGGGAACTCTCTACCTGTGCTTCACCAAAGTTACAATGTTGACTTCGGTTATATATCGTTATATGAAGTTATCGGTACTGTGGCTGCATATTTTGTTCTCTCTGCAATGAAGGGACCGTCGTTAATATTTAGAGTAAAATTAAGGTTAAGAAGGCCAACGTAGAGAAAACTATCAAATATAAGCAATCAATTGGACTTGCCCTGTTATGTGTGTGGATCGTGCACTGTGCAGATCGAGACTGCTAGTGGGCGCGTTGTAGATAACGTGACGTGCGGACGAGATCATATAGTGGGTTGGTGTCAATGTTTAAGAAGGTCAACATTGACACCAACCCACTATATGATCTCGTCCGCACGTCACGTTATCTACAACGCACGCACTAACAGTCTCGATCTGCACAGTGCACGATCCACACGCATAAAAGGGCAAGTCCAATTGATTGCTTATATTTGATAGTTTTCTCCATGTTGACCTTCTTAACCGTAAATTTACTCTAAATATTAACGACGGTCCCTTCATTGCAGAGTGAATAAAATATGCAGCCACAGTACCGATAACTTCATATAACGATATGTAACCGATATCAACATTGTAACTTTAACGAAGCACAGGCTGAGAGCTCCCTGATGATGGTTTATGTAAACCGAAACATGTTGGAGCAACTATTATAATTTTAAATGATTTTAACTATTTAATAATTTTATAATAATTTGTGTGCGTTAGTTGGACAAATAAAGGACTTTATTCTTAGTATATTTCGTCAAACTCTACATGTTTCGAGCGTATCTAGGCCCATCATCAGGAGGTACAACCGTATGTACACAACAATTGGCACTTATTATTCTTTTTAGAAGGTTGTCTGTTGTCCTGGGTGGATTTGAACATTGGAACATTCCAATCCAACCAGGACAACAGACAGTCTTCTAAAAAGAATAATAAGTACCAGTTGTTGTATACATACTGTTGTACCTCCTGATGATGGGCCTAGATACGCCCGAAACATGTAGAGCTTGACGAAATATACTAAGGATAAATTGGGTTTTCTTTACAAGGTGATAGTTTTGTTTCAAAAAGAAGATGACTAATAAATGTTAGCTGCTGAAAATATCATAGTCCTCCGTTGATATGAATCACGTCCATTACTATATACAAAGCAATGAACGAGAAATATTTATAATAAAATGTTTAAGCTTTTTATTAAATATACCAAAAAGTCATTACTACCTTTTATTTCGATAGAAGTGAAGTGCTGTTGACCATTGTGATGAATTCAAAACAATATCGAGTTACGACTTGGTGTTGTTTTGAATTCACTAAACACAGCGGGATGAATTATATCAAGTTGATATTAACCAGTCAGGGGTACAACACTAAACAGTACACGAGTTTACAACGTCAGGTCTAAAAATACAATACCAACAGCTGTTTCAAACAACAATGCCTTAAAGACTGATATCTTAATGTTGTTTTGAATTAACAAAACACAACGGGATGAATTCTATCAAGTTAGTTATGATAAACTTTGCGTGTACAAAGAATTAGTAGTTGTCATTAGAAGGGTTAGCAGACAGTTTGGATAGTCATTTAGGATTTATCTTGATGTAAATTTGTCGTAGTAAGATAAGAGATTTTGATGTAAAGACTGCTTCGTCTATTCTTATGAAAGGGGAGCTATAAAAGCAGAGCCAAAGTAAAGATATGTTTTTATAGACACGATTAGAAATAGAAGATAAAATAGTGCAAGTTGTTAATTCAGAAATACTGAAAAGGAATTAGAAATTGCCGACTTAAAATAGTGTTTTAACAGTTTAAAGAGTGCGTGTATGCATTGCAATTTCAGACACACAAACAGAGATTTATATAAGTTGCTTTCTGTAAATTACGTAATCTTTTCCATTCCTGTCACTTTGAGAAATCTTATTCCGCAGCTTGGATTACTGATACTTTGTTTGCCTTCTTGTATTTATCGGGCGCTTCTACACAAATATTAGATGCAGATTTTGTTTACTCATATAAAATGCGCTGAGGTACAATCAAAATCAATAAGGTCAGTGTTGATCCCAGTGGCCGCGCGAGCTAAGGCGTGGGCCTGCGGCCGCTCCTTTGCTGGGATTGTGGGCTCGAATCCCATTGCGGAGGCACTGATGTCTGTCTCCTGTGACAGTTGTGTGTTGTCAGGTAGGGGTCTCTGCGATGGGCTGATAATTCGTCCAGAGGAGTCCTACCGAGTCTGGTTTGTCTGAGTGTGATCGTGAAGCCTCGAAGATGTATCTTATGTTTATTGGATCGTGCTTCATTGTGATAGTTGAAGAATAAAAGACCAACTTGATGTCACTTGCTATTTTATTTCACTTCTTATGTACTCAGCATGTTTCGGACATTAATATACCCATCACCAGGAGCTTGCGACTGTGCTGTTGAAGCAGGCTGAAGCCTGCAACACGGATACCACTCCAACCCAACCACACCGAAACTCCAACACGCGTCGAACCAAGAACAATACGACCAATGTGGTAATTCAACAGAATACTCGCAAGGTCCTGATGATGGATATATTAATGTCCGAAACATGTTGAGCACATAAGAAGTGAAATAAAATAGCAAGTGACATCAAGTTGGTCTTTTATTCTTCAAGCTCGAAAATGAGTTGACCCTGGCCCATTAGGGGTTGTTGGGCCACGGAAGAAGGAAAGAGAGGGTCAGTGTTCGTGGTTTTGATATTCATGAGAACGAACTGTTACTGTTTTTCACAGCTCAAGAAAGTTCTTACATTTTCAACAATGTGAGGATACTGACTTCTTATACCGGGGTGCTGATAAGTCCTTAGCCCCACCTGGAAGGAAACAAGCTCGGAAGCATGTCAGGGATGCGCGCGATTTCAACAACATCGAGACGCGAGCTGTTGTCAACCCTTTTTCCTGCAAGGTAAGGCGCCGAAGGAAATTCACGCCATTCTGAGAGAAACATTAGCTTGTTTCCTTCTTGGTCGGTCTAAGGACTTATCAGTACCCCTGTGTGTTAAACGTTATTATGTTAATTATAGAAATTTTCTTTCTTAAGCGTCAAATTTATTAGAATGTAATATCTATTTATAATTGTGACGTAATTAAAAGTCCTGAAAAGAGTAGTGTGTTTAAGTGTCAATGTAATCCTCCCTGTAGGTAAAGACAATGGTAAAACGGTGAAGATGTTCCTGTACATGCCGTGAAGTAGTTCCACACATTCTTTACCTCGGCGCTAGATCGAGATGAGATATTAGTATGTTCAGTTGCATATGTTGTGTAAATATACGTATGAAAGCCGTTCAAAACAATAAGTTTTAAGTATGGAAATTTAAAAATTGTTTATAGATTCAGTACACCGAGGGGCGTGCATGTCTTTACGAATTTTCTGGTAAAATATATGACCTTAAGTCTCTACATATATACCGAAAGCGAACCGCTAAATGTATTGTTACGAAGTTCAGAATAAGAGAATTTTACTGACAAAATTGCTTTGGAGTTTCACTTTTTTTCTGTTAAAACAAGAGACAAAAATAACGGCCACTGTGTGTGATGGTTCGTATGGACACGTTTTTTTTAATGTTTCATTAGATAATTAATGAAAAGGGACTTCGTGCGTGCATTTTAGAACTTGTACAGTGACGGTATAGAACTGTTCCATGTACAGATCTACCAATCATCCCACGCAAAAAAAAAAAAAACATCTTGACTGCAATTAGATTGAACTGAATTATTTTTGTAAATCAGTGCTGTACAAAAACAGGACTTTGAGCACATAACATTGAGGCTATTTGAGACCTAAGGAGCCGGGGCACTTTGGTGAGTATAGTGACTAAGCTATGGGCTGGACGATTCGGGATTTGATTCCCGTCAGGGCAGTGAAAGGCGCCGCCCATCACAGTGGCCTCTAAACCTAAAGAATACTAAAATTTGTTGCATCAACCTTGATCCCTGTTGTGAGGTCAGGAAGTAACCTCGTCAATGGGGGGGGGGGGCCGATTGTCAAGTCGCGAGAGGAGAGGGCGACCATTTTTCTACGATAATGTGTCACGGGCTAGAGTCTTTTATTTTCTCCAAAATGTCTAGGTCGGCTCTGGGATTCACCCAGCCTCCCATTCAGTGGATACTGAGAACTCATTCCTTGGGGGTAAAACAGCCGGGACGTGAAGTTGAACGCTTACCTCCTTCTAGTACCGAGATTAAAAATAGGTGGAGCTATAACCTTACTTCCTTTATGTGCTTACTCAGCGTACAGAAGGGCAACTTCATCTGTTTTGCCTTTTTTATGAAACTATATATTATTTCTAAATGATATATACATAAGTAATTTATTTTGTAAATTTACTCAATGTGTTCTTATAATAAAACCAACCAGATGCACTAATTTCCCAAATTTATTTTTGGAATAAAACTCTGCATGTTTCGGACAGGTCCTCTGTCCATCATCAGGAGTTTTTCACTGTACACGCAGCAGTGGTATATGTCATACAGGTGTGCTGACAGCTTCCTTGCAAGCTGTCAGCAAACCTGTATGACATATACCATTGCTGTGTTTACAGTGAAAAACTCCTGATGATGGACAGAGGACCTGTCCGAAACATGTAGAGTTTTATTCCAAAAATAAATTTGAGAAATTAGTGCATCTAGTTGGTTTTATTATAAGAATTTATCACGAAGCACGGTCACCTGAATTTCAAATTTCTCAATGTGCTAAGGGATAAAATTTGTTCTTCATTGTAAATTCATTCAGTATACTAATTTGTTTGGTTTTTTCCCTTTGATTCACCATTCACTAACAGTGAATAATTTCATGTTAAGTTAACCTTTATCCACTACAAGGGAAGAATTCACCGTGAAATTGTTTTAGTGTAAAGGATCTCACCCATAATGTGTTTGCTGTTTAAAATTGTCGAAACACACTTAAAGTGTTTCAATTTATCAGTGTTGCACTATAAATCGTCTGTTTGACGCTGTCTAAAAAAAAGCAACAAAATATGCCATTCCTGACTGGATATTCCAGAGATAATAAAAGAGAGGACGTGCCCGAAGCGTTAAATCAATGAGACCATTCAAGACTTGATGTGTTATAAAACAATTTACACAACTGAATTAAATAGAATAGCTGTACATGACTGTTATGCAGCGTCTCTTCATTTAGATACAGTAAATCGAAACAATGCAAGCATTTCAACGTCAGAATGCGATTAGTATCAATTGATGACACGCGAGTATTTTAATTCATTGCAATTGTTTCAGATTTTGTGCTCCCTAAACTGCCATTTTTAAACTGATTTATTTCCCCGATGAAGTGTAGACATGTGAGATCAGTAAGGTACGTGCGTCGCCCTCTCGACCTGCGAATCACTTGACAGATCTTTACTAAACTTCGTTCACAACTTTGCGACAGGAAATTACCCCAAAATCTTTGAATTTCTTAAACGAGTATCAAACAACAGCAACGGTAGAAACGACGACGACGACAAAAACAACAACAACAACA
>Ga0131853_10017252_pt1 | contig 13152 bp, 7 predicted proteins | sample TergutLab28metaG_FD_92764 | JGI IMG/M metagenome (GOLD analysis project Ga0131853, IMG submission 92764) | Labiotermes labralis P1 segment gut microbial communities from Petit-Saut dam, French Guiana - Lab288 P1 (version 2) (version 2) | ecosystem: Host-associated > Arthropoda: Insects >...
CACACCACACACACACTCACACACACCACACACACACACTCACTCACACATACACCACACACACACACACCACACACACACACTCACACACACCACACACACACACACACACAATACACACACCACACACACACACACACACACACTCTCACACACCACACACACACACACACACTCACACACACACACTCACTCACACATACACCACACACACACACACTCACACACACACACTCACTCACAATACAAAAAGTTCAGAAACCCAGAACTGCAAAATGCTGCATGCTGTGTGCCATGCACTACGTCCACTGTCAGTGGTAACGTCCTGTGCTTAGCGTCGCCCAGAGAGCGTCCAGAACGTTTACCAACGTTTGTGTGCGAGAATGTAGGGGCGCACGGCAAGGTGCAGGGTTCCGAGGGTTCAGGATGCAATTTCATTTCCAATTACTCCAGGTACTGCATGTCAGATTAAAGATGTAATGGCGCTTTGCTAACTGTACTGGATTCCTGTAACTAGGGCATATTGTACTGTTCACTGACAAATGATTGGAAGCACTCCACATTATTCGGTGTTGTTGAATTCATGTAGCGGCCTGTACCTGGTGTTTCCATTGTTTTATAGGTGTAAAAACACATCAAATGTATTGTTTCTGCGTCCGCTTGCATATTAACACACGATACAGATTTTGCTTCGTTGTTAACAGCGCTAGTAACGAAGCCATGCTGAATTCCACTAGGTTAAGCACTGCATTGTTCTCTGGAGATCGTATTCATTGCTATGGCCTTAATTCCAACGTTCATTGTTAGCTGCTTGGTAATGAGCCTTTCAAATAGCTCAGCCACCTGGCAATTACAATACATCCTTTAGCCTATCTAAATTTTTATCGGAAACCCTGAGCTGTTATACTGCGTACAGAATGAAAGGGAAACTACGTCGCCTCTTTGTAGCCATGTTTTTGCTGTTTATTGCTTTTGGAACAATACGTTTTTAACTACAGTTCATGGATGTAACGTGCAATTTTGTACAGCCGCGTTTGACTCATTCCATTTAAATAATACATTATTACCCTTTTAACTATTCATATTTATTATCCAAAGAGTTTTAACTTACAGACTTCTACGATATTATATACTTGACTTTTGTAAATATGTTAATGTACCACCGCCCATTACTATCAGAAGTTAACAAGCCAACACACACTGTTAGATCATTCCAGTTAATCCTTGTATTTTACAGTATGACATGTAGAATGACTTTGCAGTAAATAAATATCTGCATACTTTTGCATCTGGTTGGGTTTTTATTAACATTGAATTATGATGCATGGAACCAAGAGCTTAAAAAATAATAAGGTTAGAACAATAAAGTACCTGATCACTGCACGTGCACCGAATTCAATTGTAGCAAATAACGAAGGACATGCCTAAAGCCAGAAGACGTACAGGCAGGCCGGTGGAGGGTTCATCTGTTTAGTATGAAGGGTGAACAGGGGCTTCACTCGAATGGAACCGTATCGAAAAATAATGTGCTGTTTGTAAACTGGATGGCTCTCGTCGGTTGTGCGGCTTACTGCTGGAGGGTCTGTGATGGGGGTTACATGAATGTAAAGGAATGAGTTATGTGTGACGTAATTGGCGGTTCCTTAAAAGAAGTAAGTATTGAGGGCGTGTACTGAGCACTGCTTTGGTTATGTGATCTGCTTCTTGCTGCTTACTGACGTTGTGAAGGCTTTCGGACGCAACAGAATTGCCTTGTACTGCGCTCTGTCTGCTGTCCTGCTATGTCCAAATTGCCTTGTACTGCGCTCTGTCTGCTGTCCTGCTATGTCCAAATTGCCTTGTACTGCGCTCTGTCTGCTGTCCTGCTATGTCCAAATCCAGTTCAATGAATGAAGATGCTGTAAAGACAAACCCGGTTGTTTTGCATACAATTTTGTACGTGTCTTACTTCTCCCCGCTTTACACTTGTTTCTCCAATCACGCCGACGTTTTCTGAATGCCCTTTCCGCCCCCCCAGCTAACATCCGTCATGTAGTTTCTACCTTTCCCAGACGTGTTTTACGTCCCGAATTGTTGATCCGCCTTCATGAATGTTTGTGTCCCGATTAACACCCTCGTCTGCTGTGTGTAGCTCTATGTTCTGAAAATAGGACATTCGATAAGGCTCCTTGGACGGGAGATCGGCCCATCACAGCGCTTTTACTTGCACAAACGGAAATTAACCCACATGGATTCAGTCGGGCTGCTTCGGCGGTCGAAGAGAGTACGCTCCAAAGGCCACGCGACTACCACAATTGACCATGATATTAGCTCGTATGAACTATAATTTCTCGACATCGTGAAGGGAATATTGACTGCGTTACAGCACGGGAATTGTGGACTTATGTTCATTTGCTGAGTCATGGACTGCTTTGACACGGCGAACGGCCATGACAGATGTCCGCGTTCGTTCCGTATACAGGAGAACCAGCAGGCGTGATGCAGTGCAAAAGAATTGAGCGGCCATCACATGCATACCGGAGGTTGCATAACGTGCAGTGGTTATTATTGCTCGCCGAGATGTTAGAACGGATGTGTACGGCTGCGTGTCGGTTGTTCGTTGTTTGGAGCTAAATCAGTGTAAGTATGTCAGTTATTGTCACTTTGTGTTCTGCAGACTGATGTACAACTTGTGCGGCACTGCGTGTGCTGCAGGCTGGTGTACAATTTGTGCGGCATCCTGTGTTCTGCAGGCTGATGTACAACGAAGTGCTGCAGGCCGATGTACGATTTATGTGGCGCTGTATGTTCTGCAGGCTGACGCACAATGCGTGGGACACTTTGTGTTCTGCAAGCTGTTGTGCTAGTTGCACTTCGTATTCTGCAGGCTGATGTACAATTTGTATGGCACTTTGTGTTCTGCAGGCTGATGTACAAGTGTGCGGCACTTCGTATTCTGCAGGTTAATGTTCAATTTGTGGGGCACTTTGTGTTCTGCAGGCTGATGTACAACTTGTGCAGCACTTCATGTGCTGCAGGCCGATGTACAATTTGTGCGGCGCTCTGTGTTCTGCAGACTGATGTACAACTTGTGCGGCACTTTGTGTTCTGCAGGCTGATGTACAAGTTGTGCGACACTTCAGTGTGTTTTGATCACTATTACTGCTTGATGGAGATAACAAGTGTGTGTATCTGTTTTTAAAACCGGTCTGTTACAGCACCCCGCAACCCCGCAAACCCAGAATGTGTTTCTATATCAGACCTCCGCACAGTCGTTTTCGTCTCCAATCTTGGGACTTGTTGGCTTCGGCCATTTTAACACCGGGAAACAATGAGTGTATAAGGGAAATATGAACAGACATTAAAAAGTTAACAGTTACATAACAGTTGTGCCTGTACCTAAGCTGGTGTGTATGGAGGTGCAGTTCCGCGAATTATTCTGTACGTGTACCGCCGATAGATGGGGACGGTGTGCATCCCACGTGTGGTAGGTGGTGGCAATGTCCAACATTTATCGTGAGCGAAACTGCTGCCATTCAGCCGTCTAACAGCCATTTCACTGACTGAGGAGTCCTGACTGTTGTTTGCCGAATTCATATAACGCACGCCGTCACTGACGTCATAAGTTTTATTTTCCCGCAGAATCTCCTGGTACTGGGCCAATTACATCACGCTGCCACACGAATTTTAACACTTCATGTTACCATGTTAACTTCAACTCATATTTGTCTTCCTCACACCGCAGTAGTTTGCGCTGTTGCCACTTTTTCTTATTTCTTTAATTAGGTCCGTGTATTATGTACTCAAAGTGGGCCGGGTTGCTCAGTTGGTATGGCGACTGACTACGGGCTGGACGGTCCGGGATCGAATCCCGGTGGGGACGAGATTTTCCGCCCGTGCAGACCGGCCCTGTGGCCCACCCAACCTCCCGTAAAATGGGTACCGGGTCTTCCCCGGGGGTAAAGTGCGGCCGGGGCGTGCTGCTGACCATTCACCCCCTTCTAGTGCCACGGTCATGGAAGAGTAGAGCTATGCCTTTACCCACCCTCTGGGCCACACCGGGCCTGTAACGGGATCCCTTTACCTTTACCTTTTTTTTATTATGTCCTCAGAGGTTCTTATCATTTGTGAAGTGTCTCGAGACCCTGCTTTTGGTTTATTGGACGCATGTTTCATATGTCAAGGCTGGTTTACCATCTGTACAGATGAAAGTAACAAATGTTGCCTTTCTTTTGATGGTTAATGGGTAGACGCAGTTTACTATACTGATGTCGCCCTACGGTGTTGATCGAAATCGTTTGGAAATTACGAACGTTGCATCCAGTCACTTGATAGTTTACAATTAATGAGACACTTAAAATGCACAGCTGTTGGTGGCATTTGCGTTGCATTTCAGTACAAAATATAGAATATATGCTACCAAAGATTATAATTGAATTTCATAATGAAGTTAGCACAAAAAATAAATTTTGTTTATTCTTTCAGAAGCCGTTATCGGCCGATGTACGGCGCAAAATTTAAGATTAATTGCCTGTGCTAAGGAAGTAAGTCTTACTGGCATTCACAAAAATCTCGAACCCAGAGTTCAGGATTTAACCGATAAGGGAAGTGGAAAACCCCCCATGCCGTGCAAGAAGTTGCAAAAATGAGCTGTTTCCAAAAATGTTGGGACAACCAGCAGCGCTGAGTGACGTCTCTTTTGAAGTACCTGATAAGTTGCTTTTGAGGAACAGAATTTGCTGCTGCTGTTTTGCTCAACTGAGAGAGAGAGAGAGAGAGAGGGAGGGAGGGGGGAGGGAGGGAGGGAGTGTGTGTCTTTGTTTTTAGTGTGGAATATTGTTGCTGTAGATGCACGAAACAAGTATAAGCCCAGGGTTTACATTTGTGGTGTTACTGTGAATGTGCGTGTGTGTGTCTGTGTGTGTGACATCAAGCGACTCTAATGAGCCCACCCTGTTTCCTTGAGAATGTCTTCTAGCGACTGGAAAAACCCGGCAAGGCTGAAATGGAAATCGTGCTGTGGAGGGATATATCAACGCTTCCGCCGTCAGAAAGGCCGGTCATAATACGTACGTACATTCACACATACGTAATACATACACACACACACGCGCACACGCACGCACACGCGCACGCGCAAACAAAAAAAAATCGGATTTTGTATTGAAGGCCTCGAACGAAGCATGAAAGATAACCTGTGTAGGTCAAGATAATGGAACTGGACCCACCTGGATTTGCTCTGCCGCCCCCATTATTTGCCATTTGCTGACCGAACGCTAACCACCTGTTCTACTGCCAACTGCTGCAGTGTTTACCGTCAGAGTCGCGGTGAAGAACCACAATTTGTTCTCCGGTTAAAGTATGCAGCCACCGTTACGAGTTATCTTGGTATTCCCCACGGCACTCCTTTAAGTATTTGCCTAACGTAGCACATTTTCTAACGGTTCGTGAGAACTTCAGGGGGCACGGGTTATGAAAGGGAATGACCGATACTATCACCTTCCAAAATATTGAACTTTCCTCCTGAATCACCCTGTATTGTGTAGGGAAATGTGAAGCGTTAACACTGTTCGTTATTGCGGATTAAATTTTGGTGTGTGTCCGGCTGTCTTTAGCCAGCGTGAGGCTGTGAATGGGAAGAGGTTTTATTTCAAATGAAATTAAATATAGAAATTAAAAAATTATATCGGTGTTGTCATCCGATTATTGTCTATAGTGCAAACTGCTTTTGTGGAAGATCCTGATTTAGAGGATTTTTCTAACACGTGAAAACGTCACCTTGTTACCTTCCTTCACCAACTTTACTCCCAGTACTACCAACCAAATACAAACAAAATACAAAGATTATAATTTATCATCCTCCACATCCTCCCCACCCTGGTCAACCTCTAGAGGGATGACCAGCTGAACCGGGCGAGCCAGATGCCCTCCATCCTGGGTGCGGAGAATGACTGTTCTCGTTTTCCCATCTCGACCTGGTCGCAACTCCTCAACTCGCCCCCGTTTCCACATATGGCGAGGTCGCACCTCCTCTTGCAGGAGAACAACGTCTCCAACGCAAAGTCGAGCCTTCCTTCCACAGGGTTGTCGAATCTGGTGGTAGGAGCGAAGTTCCAACAGGTACTCCTTTGTCCATCTCTTCCAAAAGTCCTCGACGACCTGCTGTTGGAGTCGGAATTCCTTTGTCAGACTTTTGGTCAAGGTCGGCTCCGGTCCGGTTGGGATAGTGTTTAGCCGGCCTCCGTGAAGAAAGTGAGCTGGTGTCAATGTTTCGGGACCATCATCCTGTGTCAGCGGGCGTGAGCTAATGGCGGCTTCAATGCTAGCCAGGATTGTGTTCAGTTTCTCGTTGTCTACTTGTCTCTTCCCCAAAACTTTCCTTATGCAGCGTTTAGTTGTGCCTACCATTCGATCCCACCATCCTCCCCACCAAGCCGCCCGTGGGGCAATGAATTTCCAGGTGATGTCGCGATGGGCAAAGTAGTGGGACGTCCGAGGGTCGTTGAAGATGGCACATATCTCAGCCAGTTCTCGGTGAGCTGCGTGGAATGTAGCGGCGTTATCGGAGTAAATTGTGTGGGGGAGTCCTCGACGGCTAACAAATCTGTCCAGTGCCATGAGAAATTTGGCACCAAAATGTGGGAGAGCCTGATTTAAAGGATTTTTCTAACACGTGAAAACGTCACCTTGTTACCTTCCTTCACCATCTTTACTCCCAGTACTACCAACCAAATATAAACAAAATATAAAGATTATAATTTATCATCCTCCACAGCTTTAATAATAAGTTAAAGCAAAGTAATTAATATACCTGAAACTAGGAAACACAAATCAGTAACAATGGCCACAATAATCACTGCCAGTCATTGTCTCAGAAGATAACCACTCGCTTGGTTGACATCTTCTGCCACTAACCAAAAATATCTGTGTTGTGTACCAATAAATTAACTAGTTAAGTAATTAATTAAGAACTTACCAACACTAGGAACGAATAACACAACCTTCATCATCATCATCATCATCATCATCACCACGCGTTGTTTAAAAACATGCAGTACTGCAGAACAGCACGTGAATCCAGCAGCATATATTGGCTTTTAGGTATTTTAGCCATTTTATCTACTTTAAAACCCTGTATTTTTTTTTATTTTTTACTGTAACCAACAAATGCACAATTAGTATCACAACTGTCTCTGTGTGTAATCTGCACTCGTACATGTTTCGACATTTTTTTCATGTCGTCATCAGGGAATTTACAATCAATGCCTTCCTAAGTTACACAAGTTCTTCATTGCAGCTGTTGAAAATACGGTTTATATAATTAAGATGTTGGTTGGTTATAATAAAAAATAAATAATAAAAACTAATAAAAACGCACGTTACGTGTATTAAAATAAAAACCCTGTAGTTTATTAATTATTATTCAATTTTATAGCAGCATATTTACTGTTGCTTATAGGAGAAACCTCTTCGTATGTCACACTTTCTTTATATGGATTTCTATGATGGTAGTACAGTTTGGCCGAAACATGTAGCAGTGTAGTAAATATACAAAGATATAATCCATAAAGCGTGTGTTGTTATTCGGTCTTCATACTTGATGACAGATTTAATCGACACAGGAGGATGATGATTCCTAAAATAAGTGATCCGTAGCAGTTTGACGTGTGTGTGCGTGGTACAGCACGCATTCCTCAGGAAACAATTCAAATGACCAGGAGAGTTCCTATGAAAAATGAGACCTGTGTTCTCTTTCACCATAAACGATCGCTCAGACCTGCCCTAAAATAAAGGTGAAGTTCACCCTGTAAACTACCATGAACGCGTAGAGAGGGAGTAAAGGTATAGCTTTACTCTTTCTTTAACCTGGGCGCTAGATGAGGGAGGCTGATGACTGCCACGTCCTGGCCAGGCCTGTCCCGGACAACTTAAATCCACTGCACACCTCAGCAACGCGTTTCCCTTCCACCCACTACAAGACGACCTGTGCGTGTCGGCTGAACGTCGCATGAGCCTGGGAGGGATGCCGTTTCTCCCTGTGCCCTTTGCGTACTTATCGAATTGACACCAAACATTGTCGCATTACGTTATTACACGCGTGAGGTTAGGTTAGGTTAGGTTATCGGAAGGACAGGGGGGGGAGGTGTTAGGTAGCATTCGCGACACGGGCGCATGAGATTCTTACAGTACATCTCTCGACCCGTAGTAGCCGGCTGTATAATCTCTGCTTGAGGTAATAGTTGGCAATGTGAAGCTGACCACGACACTTAGACGGTGCCCAGACAATTTTCTGCAAACTTGACTACGGAACGAAAGCGCAGAAAGGTGAGGAGATAGGTGAGGGTGGTGGAATGTGTTTCAGATTGACCCTGGGTAACGTATGTCGAGAGAGGATGTGAGAAATACAGGTCAGATTTGATGTAGTTGTTCTAAGGCATGTTTGTGTAATTAGGCTTACTATGATGTTATGTTCGTCAGATCCATTTTCCCCTAACTCAGATATCCTGCACCCTTTGTGTTTGTCAGGGACACGGGCCAATTTTAACGCCCTTATCAACCGTTAGTTTGTTACACAAATCTCGGTGAAGTACAGATAGTTAATTGAAGACTGAAAAGAATTTAACATATTTAATACGCTTTTAGCCGATCCCAGTGGCCGCGCAGTCTAAGGCGTGGGTCTGCGGCCGCTCGCTTGCTCGGATTGTTGGTTCGAATCCCGCTGGGTGCATGGATGTGTTTCTTGTATATGTTGTGTTGTCAGGTAGAGGTCTCTGCGTCGGACTGATCACTCGTCCAGAGGAGTCCTACCGAGTGTGGTGTGTCTGAGTGTGATCGTGATATCTCGATAATGAGGATACCCTGGCCTGCAAGCGCTGTTGCCCCATGGTAAAAAAAAAATACACTTTTGATTTAATCAGGTGTTTTAATCCTGTCGCCAGGACCAAATTCTCAGCGGATTTGCTGCTTGTCTTTATGAACTGAGTTTGTCTTGTTATGCTGGTCGCAGCAAACAAATGGCGGACTGTCAACACAGGAACAAACGATTCAGATGCTGTTATTGCAGAATTACAAGAATCTTCTTCTTCTTCCATTGGCACTACAGCCCACTGTGGGCTTTGGCCTGTCGAACAATGTCTTTCCATTTTTTCCTATCTGCCACCAACTCTCTCCATCTTCTCACTCCCAGCACTTGAAGATCTCTCTCTGCTTCATCTTTTCACCTTTTCCTGGGTCTTCCCCTTCTTCTCGTCCCTTCCAGTTCTTGAGTGAAGATCTTTTTGGGCATCATATCCTCCTCCATTCTCTCCAGGTGACCTAATCAGCTTATCCTTTGCCCTTTTATCCATTTTGTTATATTTTCTCCTTTGCTCATCTCTTCTAGTTCTCGATTCGTCCGACTTTTCCATTAGAATTACAAGAATATTACATGAAAGTACACAACAAAACTTATTACTTTTTGAAAAATATTCAACGTGATCCCCACCCTTGCCCGAACACTCCCTTTAATTTTGAGCGCACAGCCGTTTCCCGTCACGAGGCGCGACGTACGCACTGAACGTAAGGTAATTCTATAAGGACATAGCAGTCATAATACAACTATATTATGAGGTGTATATAACTTATCAACATCAACTACATGTTTCGGCCACTGATGCTTTGGCCATCTTCAGGTTGGATAAAATATTTTATCAGAGAAGTTATATAGATAAAATGTTTTATCCAACCTGAAGATGGTCACAGCAGCAGTGGCCGAAACGTGTAGTTTATGTTGATAAATTATATACAGCTGATAATATAGTTGTGTTATGACTGCTATGTTCTTATAGAATTATTACCTTAGGTTCTAACAAACACAACGGGGATGACGCTCCTTGAAGTACGCACTGAAACTATGGTGATTTGTTGTCGAATCTTCGGTTTCGGTGGGGAATTGTTTTGTCGGAGACGAGTACAAAACTCTGTGGCACAAAAAGTCGCGAGCCGAACAATAGGTGACCTCGTTGGCCTAGAAATGTCCCCATTTCTGAATATGATGTGCTTATGAACCTGTTTACAGCGTTAATTGCATTCTTGACCGTGCTGCTCGGCGCTCCATAATTTTCACTATCCGGCTGAAGTTACCGTTCTTGCGAATTCGTTATTTTACTCCAAAGAGCCAGGCCAGTAATCATATCGCACACCACACTGTACCTTTCGCAGGGCGCGGGGGGGGGGGGTTGCATTTCGTTTGCCCAGTGGCGGAAAAATTCTTCTTCTTATTATTATTATTATTATTATTATTATTACTGCAATTGAGTTGTCACTCGGTGGCAGTAGTCCTTACACTAGTACCGACAAAACAAATGAGAATAAATACACATAAACGCAACAATACAAAAACTTTGTACAAAAAATACCGAACACAGTAAATGCAAGTACACGTATTACCAAAACACCCACACAATTGTCAAGCACCCACACATACACACACCCGCACATTACAAAACAGGTTCAAAGAACCACAGTACAAGATACACACCAAATGAAATAGTCACGTTACAATCGAGTACCCTCAGTATAATGTCACCCTAATGTACATCTTACTTTTGTCCCCAAGAACTTCACCGTAACTCCACTTCACTTCACTTCAAAACAAAATCACTTCACATAAATCACGTCAGTTCACTCCACATCACTACACTTCACATCACTCCACTTATTCGTTTGTTCACAGTTCCCGAAGGTTATGACCGTGCGTTTCATTATCCATAAACAAGTTAGGACTTGATCTCATACACAGGAGTCAGGAATCCGCGACACAGATTTGTAAGGATGATTAGGTGGCGTTCTTCCAACCCTGCACTACGTGCGTCTTTTGAGGGCGGGACTTCAAGTGTTTGTGCAAATATCGGTATCAACTGCCGTCTGAGATGCTTAATGAAGCTGCATGACGACGGCAGCAGCTCTGGCAGTCTGGTGTACAGATGCTGCTTTCTTTCCCAGCGGCTTTTTCCAGGGTCTAACCTTTGAAGTTCGTAATCCATGTTTTCATAGCCTGAGTTGATGGCACAGAATTATTGCGGCTTATTTTCAAATGCCGACGAAATAGCAGTTTTGAGGCACGTCCACAGAATTCCGGAAAACCACCGTTAGCTTCGTCATGTCCTTCCGTCTGTCCGGCCACATGGAACAACTCGGCTCCCACTGGACGGAACTTCATGTATGTTGATATTTGAGCATTTCTGGAAAATCTGCCAGTAAAATTCAAGTTTCATTACCATCTCAAAAGAATAACGGGTACTTTACATGAAGACCAATGTACATTTTTTTTATCATGTCTTCTTAGAAAGAGAAATGTTTCAGACAACAGTTGTGGAGCAAATCAAAACACACATTTTATGTTAAAAACAAATTTTTAAAAAATCGTGCGGTTTATGAGATAACGTGGAAAAATATTGTAGAGCCTGACAGGCCACAGATGACAATATGACGCATGCGCACTGCTTACTGTATAACTAAGACTACAGACACACACTCACAATATGTAATTCTTATTGCATGTCCACCGCAGCAATGGTTGTACGAACGCGCCTCATTGTTACGCGATACGCACATTACCTGCCTTGTATATTTTAATGTTATAATAGCGAACGCAACGTACCCCCCGGTCCCCTGCACCATTAGATACTGAATGCTGTGGCCCAGACGTCACGCCGCATGTGGCAGCATGTCCCCCGCTGCAGCGGTTCCGAAAAAAGAAATAGAACGTTTCTGAGAGTCGCCCAATTTCTGCGGCACTGTGTATTGGTTGTTACTGTACTGCAGGTTTAAGTACAGTCATCTGTTGAGTCTTATCTATCAGACTGGACAGTGGGGTGCGAATAGCTCAGCAGTACGAATATTATATTATATCGTGTTATGATATATCATAGCTCGTATATTCCTATTCATATTATATTTCGTACATTGGTTTTATATTTAGTATATTCCTATTCATGTATTTCGTACATTGGTATTGTATTTTATATCGTATATTCCTATTCATATTACATTTCATATATTGCTATTCATATTACATTTCATATATTCCTATTCACACTATATTTCGTATATGGTTATTATATTTCGTATCTTCCCATTCATATTATATTACATTTCGTATAATCCTACTCGTACTATATTTCGTATATTGATATTATATTTTATATATTCCTATTCATTTTATATTTCGTATATTGGTATTGGTATTATATTATATTACGTATATATTTCGCATAGTCGTATTATATTTCTTATATTATTTCGTGTATTCAATATATATTTAGGAAAATATATTAAATATATCATACACGTAGTCTTGTGTTATTCGGACCCCATATTCGATATCGATGAACTCCTGTGTTTTTACGGTGTGTACAGGAACCCACCTTCGGACCGCGTCTGTGTTTTTCCCAAGTTTCACAACTTCTCAAGTTTGTGGCAGTGCAGTCTGCTGCTAAATCCTTCGGAACCCTCAATTCCACCGCACTGCCGGCGAATTGTTTGTATGTAAAAATAAACGCATGTGTCCAGACACATCATGTACAGTAATATCACCAGATTTGTCAACTACAGTAACAACAAAAGTGAACAGCCCCAAACGAAGTAGGCCACTATGCTGTGTTATTGAGTGCGATTGAGTTCGTGACGTTTCGGCAACGCTGCGAGCAGTAACTCTGTCTGTGTGTTGCAGCAGCAGCGGCGCAATGTGGGGCCAGGCTGTTCTGGTGGTCCTAGTTGCTGCCGTCGTCGGCCAGCAACAGCCGCATCTCGGAGGCACCATCAACCTGTTCAGTCGCTACGGGTACCTGAGCATCAGCATGCGCGTTGTGCCGCGGAATGACACGAACCCCAGCTGGATCTTCAGAGAGCCCACAGTGGACATCTTCAGGTCAGGGTGCGACTTCTTGTATGAAAGGAGGCTGAACATGGGTCTGCACAGTGCAGAGACACTGGCCGTCAGACCGTGCTGAATTTAATAATAATAATATTTATTTGCTGCAATTGGGTTGTTACCCGGTGACAGTGGTTATTTCACATGTAAACAAAACATGAAATTGGTTACTACTAGATTTAATTTGGGAGGGCTACATGAGAAGCATGTAGTGGCAACTTGGAATCTTGGGAACCATCTCAGCATTTGCTTATAGACAC
>Ga0131853_10017254_pt1 | contig 13151 bp, 10 predicted proteins | sample TergutLab28metaG_FD_92764 | JGI IMG/M metagenome (GOLD analysis project Ga0131853, IMG submission 92764) | Labiotermes labralis P1 segment gut microbial communities from Petit-Saut dam, French Guiana - Lab288 P1 (version 2) (version 2) | ecosystem: Host-associated > Arthropoda: Insects >...
AGCAGCGCGCGCACCCGCTGCCCGAGGGCGTGGGCGTGCCCGTAGACGACGTGCGGGCGCTGCGGGACGTGCTTGCCGAGCACGTGGGAGACCAGCAGGTGGGCCCGTTTGGGGTTGCGGCGCAGCGCCAGGCCCAGCAGGTCGGTGACGCCGTCGCCGCGGAGCGCGACGCCCAGCCGGTCGGCGACCCACTGGCCGGTCCAGGGCGTGTTCGTTGCCATCAGCGGTGGTTCCTTCGGGGTGGTTCCGTGCGGTCGTCGGCCGGTCACGCCTGCGGCAGGCTGGCCGCGAGCAGTTCGACGAATCCGATGTCCTCGCGGGCGACGCCGAAGACCTCGGCGCGGCGCAGCGTGCGCTCGGCCCAGGCGCGGTGCGGCTTCACCTCGTTCATCTTGTTGGTGTAGGAGCTGCGCAGCACGCCGCCGCCGCTGCGGTCCTCGTGGAGGATGTCGGCGGCGTCGCAGTACTCCTCGTGCGTGACCACGTTCAGCGCGTGCACGACGGGCACGTGCGTGGGGTGGATGCAGGTCTTGCCCTGCAGGCCGTTGGCGCGGTCGAGTTCGATCTCGCGCAGCAGGCCGTCCATGTCGCGGGCGATCAGCCGGTCGCGCAGGCCCTCGGCCTCGGGCCGGAAGGGGCTCAGCCGTAGCTGGGGCTTGAACATCCGCTCGTGGTGCCGGAAGTACTCCCAGACCGGGCCGGTCACGGTGAAGCCGCTGCCGTCGGCGCGGCCGAAGACGTTGACCACGTCGGCGATGACCGAGGCGACGATCTGCACGTCGTAGGCGGTCATCTCGGGGGCCCGGCGCAGCCCGTAGGAGGAGCAGAAGTCGGTCACGCCCAGTCGCAGGGCGAGCACGCGGTCGCGGTACTTGTCGACGGTGCGGGATATCCCGTACAGCGTCTCGCTCCGGCTCTCCAGGTGGAGGAGCTGCGGCGACTCCAGGACCGGCATGGCGAACAGCCGCCTGCCGCAGGCGTTCTCGGCCTGGGCGAGGGCCTCCAGGAACGGGACGCCGGTCTCCTCGGTGAACTTGGGCAGCACGAATCCGGACAGCAGCGCGACGGTGCCGCCGAGCCGGTTCACCAGGTCGGTGATCTGGCCGGGGGTGCGCACCCGGATGAACAGCAGCGGCAGCTCCGCGGCCCCGCCGGGGCGTGCGGCCAGTTCCGCGAACTGCTGGACGAGGTTGGCCTCACCTGCGACGACGTCCCGGTCGTCGATGGAGTCCTCCAGGCACAGCACCATGGACACCACGCCGCGGGCGGCCTGCTTGACGACGTCGTCGGCGAGACGGGGCCGGGTGGCGGGGCTGTACAGGGTGGCGCCGAGCGCGACCGCGAGCGTGCGGGCAGCGGAATCCGCAGTGAATTCCTGGGGCTCACGGTGGAAGAGCTCACTCCTGAGGTCACCCGCCAGGTGTCCGAAGTGTCGCATATGCCCCCTTTCGGAATGAGGAACCTGACAACATCTGGCCGATTATCGTACGTGCGAGCATGGGTTACCCGTTCCCTGCGTGTGTGAAAAACAGGTAACCGCAGCGGGTCCGCCCGGTGACCGTCCCTCCCTCCCGCACCCGACGTTGTGGCGTGACCCACCGGAAGGGCAGGATGACCGGTATGACGCACGTGATGGTGAAGGGTTCGAACACCCCGCTGGACGTGACCGGGGTGCGCGCGGTGCTGCACTGGACCCCCGGCCCCGGCGCGCCCGATGTCGACGCCTCCGTGCTGCTGCTCGGCCCGGACGGACGGGTCCGTTCCGACGCCGACTTCGTCTTCTACAACGAGCCGCGCCACCCCTCGGGCCTGGCCCGCCACCTGCCGAAGAAGCGGGTCCCCGAGGGCCTCACCGACACCGTCGAGGTCGACCTGGCCGCGCTGGACGCCGGCGTGGACCGGGTGGTGATCGCCGCGTCCTGCGACGGCGGGCCGTTCCGCACCGTGCGCGACCTCGGCCTGACCCTGTACGACACCGCGGGCCCGCAGCACGCCGCGCCCGTCGTCAGCTTCGAGGTGGTCCCGGACACCGGCGCGGAGACCGCCCTGATCTGCGGCGAGCTGTACCGCAAGGGCGCCGGATGGAAGTTCCGCGCCCTCGCCCAGGGGTACGCCTCCGGCCTCGTCGGCCTCGCCACGCAGTACGGCGTCGCGGTGGACGACGGGGAGCCCGCCGCCACCGGGCAGGCCCCGGCCGCCCCGGTGCGCCCGGCCTCGGTGCCCACCACGCCGCTGGGCACCCCGCAGGCGCGGATACCGGAGCCCGAGCCCGCACCGACCAGCGCCTACGGCTACCCGCTTCAGGCCCCCACCCCCGCGCACGTGCCGGCCCAGCCCGCGTACGGCTACCCGCAGCCGATGAGCGCCCCGCCGGCCGCGCCCCCGCAGGTCCACCAGCAGCCGCCGGTCCACCAGCAGCCGCAGCCCGGCTACCCCGCCTACGGCTACCCGCAGCCCGTCGCGGCCGCGCAGCCGGCCGTGCCCCCGCCCCTCGCCCCGCCCGCCGTCCCCCCGGCGGTGTCGGCGAACGGCGACGGCGGCTTCGCGCTGCCCCCGCAGGGCCCGCAGTTCCAGCCCCAGCGCTGAGCCCTGGCCGAGCGCGCCCGGCGCCGCCCCGGACGCCCCTCGGGCGGCGCGGCCCGGCAGCCCGCCCGGCACTCAGGGCCTGACGACCTGCCGGAAGGTGTAGGCGCCGGTCGGCTCCAGCCGGACCAGCGCCATCGGCTTGTCCTGCGGGTTGCCGTCGGAGCCCAGCTCGACCGGACCGGTCAGGCCCGCCACCGAACCGCCGCTCACCAGCGCGTTCAGCGTGCTCCCCGCGTTCACCGCGGTGGTGCCGTCGCCCGCCGCCTCCCGGATGGCGACGCCGAGCGTCCACACCGCGTCGTGGGCCAGCATCGCCTGGCCGTCCTGGAAGTTGTCGGTGCCCGCGCCGAACTCGTCGTGGTAGAGCTGGAGGAAGCCCGGGTACGGGTTTCGGTCGGACGGGTAGAGCCGGCCCGGCAGATCGGGGTGGGCGAGCGCGGTGAACATCACGGTCACCCCGCTGGCCTGCCAGTTGGCGGCGAACCGGTCCCGCACGCTGCGGCTCTCCGAGCTGTCGTAGTAGACCCCGACCGCGTCGTCGCCGGTGAGCACGGTGACCTGGCAGCGGCGGTCGGGCGCGGACATCGCCGTGATGAACGCCCGCAGGTTCACCCCGCGCCCGGCGAAGAACACCGCGTCCGGCTTCTTGTCGCACACCCGGTCGGCGACCGACGAGAAGGCGTTGCTGATCCCGTCGACACCGGAGACGTACTCCAGGTCGCCGCCGACCAGCGCCAGCGAGGTCTTCCGGGCCGCCGCCACGAAGTCGTTGTACAGCGAGGTGTTGTAGATGTCGTCCTGGTTGCGGTCCCTGACCACCAGCACCTTGTAGGCGCCGTGCCTGGCCGCCTGCTGCTGCCTGAGGTAGTTCACGGCGGCGCTGGCCTGGTCGGAGTTGGGCGCGGAGCTGCGGAAGAACCCGACCTGCGCGGCGGACGCGAGGTTGTCGGCGCTGACCGTGGCGCCCATCATCGGCACCTTGGCGGCCCGCAGCGCCTGCACCGCCTGGAGGGTCCCGCCGCGGCTCTGGCCGAAGCCGGCGACCGCCACCAGCCGGTCGCCGCCGTGCGTCATGGCGATCAGCCGGTCGGTGAGCGGCTTCCACTGCTCCGAGCGCAGCCCGATGTTGGCCACCAGCAGCCGGATCTGCGGGGTGTCGCCGCGCCCGCCGAGCTGCGCGTCGTTCAGCTGCCGCTGCGCCAGGTACGCCCCGTCCAGCTCCTCGCGGATGCCGTACTTGGTCGCCTCGTCCTGCGGGTCGGTGGTGAACGGCTCGACGTAGGCGACGCTCACCCAGGGCCGGCCGGACGCCGCGACCCGCTTGTTCTCGGCGAGGATCTTCGCCATCACCGGGGCGAGCGACGGCTCGAAGACGGTGCTGCCGTCGGTGACGCCGATGCACTCGTGCGCCGGCCCGACCTTGGGGATGCCGTGGCCGCAGGTGTCCTTGCCGCCGAAAACCCTGATCCCGCCGAACACCGCGGCGGCGACCAGGACCAGCGCCAGGGCGATCCAGGGCAGCTTGCGGCGCGGCGCGCGCGGCACCCGGAACGCCGGGGCCAGGCCATCGGTTCCCTCGCTCACCACGGTTTCCTCTCGTACCGCACGGCCTCGGCCTTGAACACGTCCCGGTCCGTCTCGGACCGGGTGAGCCGGCGCAGCGTCCGGAACTCGTCGGCGATGTACGCGTACAGCTCCGCGTACGGGTCGCCGAGCGGGTCCTCGTAGTCGCCGGCGTAGGGGTCGGAGCGCGGGTGGGCGGTGATCCAGCCGGCCGCCAGCAGCCGGGTGACCGCCTGCCGCTCCTCGTCGCCCCACGGCGTGCCCACCAGCCGCGTGTAGCGGGCCCGGGCGCTCTCCGGGCGCCCGCCGGGCCGGCGGGCCGGGGCGCGCTGGATCCGGGCGAGGTCGTCGCACCACCGCTCGGCCGGCACGGTGTGGAACCGCCCGTGCAGCCAGTCCACCGCCGCGTCCAGCCGGTCCCGGGCCAACTCGTGGTAGGCGGCGGTGCGTTCGTCGTCGCCCGCGGCATCCGCCAGTGCGGTGTGCGCGCCGTTCCAGCTGCCGGGCCCGTCCCCGGCGCCGGCCTCCAGCTGCCGCAGCAGCAGGAACCGGACGACCGGGTGGTAGACCGCCCGCCCCTGGTCCTCGAACTGCCGTTGCAGGGCGGTCGGTACGCCCCGCCACAGCCGCGGGGCGGCCTCCGCCTGGCCCTGGCTCAGCGCGGCGGCGGCCCGCGGCAGGACGGCCCGCAGGCCCGCCGAGCAGTCCGCCAGCAGCCAGTCCAGGACCGCGTCCGCGACCGTCGGGTGGCGCCGCTCGCGGGCCTCGGCACTGCTCGCCGTACCGGCCGCCGGCAGCGCCGGCCAGCCCTGCACGCGCTCGTCCCAGGGCGTGCCGGCCGGGAAGCGGGACAGCGCGTCCAGCACGGCGCCGGTCGCGGCCGGCTGCCCGCGGGTCGCGGTGTACACGACCCAGCCGAGCCAGTACGAGGAGTGCGAGGACCGCTCGGCGTCGGGCCGCACCGCGCCGTCGGGCAGCGCCGCCAGCACCTCCCTGGCGTGGCTCTCGACCTCCGCGCGGTTCAGGTCGCGCAGCAGGCCCACGTGCAGCCGCCCGGCCGGCACCGGTGTGAAGCGCTCGCCCTCCGCGGACCAGCCCGCCGCGTACTGCGGCGGGGCCGCCAGCCGCCGCTCCTCGCGGACCAGCGTCTCGGGCGCGGTGCGGGCGGTGGCGAGCACCAGCAACGGGTCCCGGTGGCCCGGGCGGCCCGGCACGCCGCTGCGCGCGTCCAGCAGCAACTGCAGCAGCGCGTCGCCGAGTTCACCGTCGGCGTTGTCCAGCAGCACCAGGCAGTGGGTGGTGCGCCTGGTGTGCCCGGGACGGTGCTCGTAGGCGGCGCGCAGATCGGCCAGGAACGCCTCCAGCAGCAGGCGTTCGGCCTCGCGCTGCTGCTCGGGGTAGCCGTGGAAGAGCTGGTTGACGCTGACCAGGAAGTCGGCGCCGGCCCGCGGGCCGCCGACGTCGTGCGTGGCGCGGGCGATCCGGCGGTTCAGCCGGACCCGGGCCTGGAGCCGCTGGGTGCTGCGGATGACCGGCACGATCTGGGTCACCCAGCCGGGCAGCAGCCCGCCGCTGACCGCTGCGGCGCCGTCCAGCAGCGGCTGGAGCGTCTCGTAGGAGAACTCCTGGCGGTCGGTGCCGCCCTGGAGCAGGGTCTGCATCTCGGCGATGGCCGCGGGCCGGTCGCGGGTGCTGACCGCCGCGCCCGCGGCGAGCAGCAGCACGGTGAAGGACGGGAAGCCCAGGGCGGGCACGTCGTCCTTGCGGGCCTGCAACTGGAAGGCGAGGTCGGCCAGCGCGTCGAAGAGCGTCTTGCCGTCCCGCTCCATCGCCGCCAGGTCCAGATGGGCCAGCGGCGCGGCCCGCCCCCACAGCTCCAGGTGGCGCAGCAGCGTGGACTTGCCGCTGCCCCGCTCCCCGAGCAGCAGCACCGCGGGCAGCCGGCCGACCGGTCCCGGCGCACGGGACAGCAGCGGGTCCGCGTACGCGCGTATCGCCTGGTCCCTCAAGGACCGCCCATGCCAGTCCGGCACCCCTGTTCCCCCGCCCGCCTCAATGACTCCAGTGGGTACCAAGGGTGCCTCAATTCCCTTGTCCTGCAAGGGAATTCGGCCAATCGGCGATCTCCCGGGAGGCGGCGGGAACGCCGCCTCCCGGGTCGGCGAGGATCACGCTCCGCGGACGGGAGCCGCCTTCCGCGGGCCGAGTCCGCGCAGCAGACCGAAGCCCGCGTAGCGGTGCGGGGGCTGCCGGGGCACTCAGACCTTGGACTTGTAGCCGCGGCCCCATTGCAGACCCCAGCCGTAGAGCCGGTCGATCTCCGCCTGGAAGCCGTACACGTACTTCACCTCGCGGCGGACGATCATCTCGCCCTTGCGGTTCTCGATCAGCACCACGGCGCACGAACGTGCCTGCGGCTCCCGCTCGTTGAGCGGGATCTCGATCCGCGGGCCGGAGCCGGGGAAGATCTCCACCTTGGCGTGGGTGCGGTCGAAGGCGGGCGTGCCGTCGTAGATGTAGACGAAGACCAGCAGCCGCTTGAACTCGTCGCGCTTGTCGAAGTTGATGTAGATCGTCTCGCCGGAGGTGCCGCCGAACCGGTCGTCGCCGCTCATCTGGATCCACGGCGGGGCGTCGAGGTCACCGTGGAACTCGCCGAGCGGCTGCACCACGCCCTTGGTGCCGTCGGCCAGTTCGTACATGCAGGCCAGGTCCAGGTCGACGTTGACCATCGCCGGGCCCGCGGCCTGCACCACCCGCGGCTTGAAAATCTCCAGCTGGCGGCGCAGGAAGCTGCCGCGGTCGGTGTTCCAGCCGCCGGTGTCCGAGGTGCGCATCTGCCAGGACAGGTTGACCCGCATGTTGCCGACCGCGCCGCCGTGCTTGGTCAGCGACAACTCGGGATGCCGCCTGGTGAGTTCCACCGAGTGCGCGTTGACGATGTCGAACTGCTGGGCCCCGCTCGGCCGTAAAAAGCTCCACCAGGGCATCTGGCCCCTCCACCTTCCCTCGACATGCGGCTGCCCCCGCCGGGTGGCGGGGGCAGCCGGGGGTACTCGGCCGGGTCAGACCCCGGACGGCACCTCCGCCTTGTCGTCCGCCTGCTCGGATTCTTCCCCGAGGCGGCGGTTGCGTACCACCGAGGACCAGTAGGACGCAGCGATCAGGACAACGCCGACCAGGCCGGTGATGATCTCGCTCACCTCGTACTTGATGGTGAACAGCAGGATCAGCGCCAGCGCGCCGATCGCGTAGTGCGCGCCGTGCTCCAGGTACACGTAGTCGTCCAGGGTGCCCTTGCGGACCAGGAAGACGGTCAGCGACCGGATGTACATGGCGCCGATACCGAGACCCAGCGCGATCTGGAAGATGTTGTTGCTGATCGCGAACGCGCCGACGACGCCGTCGAAGGAGAACGACGCGTCGATGACCTCCAGGTACAGGAACATGAAGAACGCGGCCTTGCCGGCCATGCCCACGGCGCGCAGCGTGCCGTTGCCGGCCGCCACCGCGGCCTTCGGCTCGTCCGCGCCGTCCCCGGCGGCGTCGGCATCCTCGTCGGCGTCGTCGTCTTCCTCCTCTTCGAGGCGCTCCTCGAAGTAGCCGGAGATACCGCCGACGACCAGGTACGTGATCAGACCGCCGACGCCGGCCAGCAGGACGGTCTCGCCCTTGTCGATGGTGCCGTGGCCGCCGTGCAGCGGGACGCCGGTGGCCACCGTGGTGGCGAAGACGACCAGCAGGACCATGGCGATCACCACGGAGAGCATGTCCAGCTTGCCGAGCTTGGCCAGCGGCTTCTCCAGCCAGCTCAGCCAGGTGATCTCGCGCTCCTCGAAGATGAAGTCGAGGAAGATCATCAGCAGGAACATCCCGCCGAAGGCGGCGATCGCCGGGTGGGCGTTGGTGACCAGCGCCTCGTAGCGGTCGTGGTCGTCGATCGCGACTCTGACCGCTTCCCACGGGCTGAGCTTCGCGGTGATCGCCACGATGATCACCGGGAAGACCAGCCGCATGCCGAAGACGGCGATCAGCACGCCCACCGTCAGGAACATCTTCTGCCAGAAGGCGTTCAGCTTCCGCAGGATGCCCGCGTTGATCACGGCGTTGTCGAAGGACAGCGAGATCTCAAGGACGGACAGGATCGCGACGATCGCGAGCCCCTTCGCCCCCCAGACGTAAGTCGCCAGGGCCAGGCCGAGGACAGTGATGCCCATGGACCAGCCGAATGTTCTGAGGAGCACGTGCTTCCCACCCAATCCCTTGTGACCTGTGACCACGAGGTCCCCCGCGCGGTACGCGGCTTTACGAAACGTTGACCCCGAAGTCTAGGGCGATCCCGCGCAGTCCGGAGGCGTACCCCTGTCCTACGGCACGGAACTTCCACTCGCCGCTGTAGCGGTAGAGCTCGCCGAAGATCATCGCGGTCTCCGTCGAGGCGTCCTCGGTCAGGTCGTAGCGGGCCAGCTCGGCGCCGTCGGACTGGTTGATCACCCGGATGTACGCGTCGCTGACCTGCCCGAACGTCTGCACGCGGGCGTCGGCGTCGTAGATCGAGACCGGGAAGACGATCTTGTCGACCGATGCCGGCACCTTGGCCAGGTCGACCAGGATCGTCTCGTCGTCGCCGCCGGAGCCGCCGACCAGGTCGTCGCCGGTGTGTTCGACAGCACCCTCGGGACTCTTGAGATTGTTGTAGAAGACGAAGTACTCGTCCCCCAGCACCCGGCCGTTCCCGCACAGCAGGGCGCTGGCGTCCAGGTCGAAGTCGGCGCCGGTGGTCGAGCGGGCCCTCCAGCCCAGGCCGATCTGCACCTGGGTGAGATTCGGCGCGGCCTTGGAGAGGGAGACATTGCCTCCCTTGGCGAGCGTGACGCCCATCGTGTTCGTTCCTCCCCGTATCGCGGTTCTGGGCTGCCCTCGGCCGGTCAGACGTTCACGCCGAAGTCCTGCGCGATGCCGCGCAGGCCCGACGCGTACCCCTGACCGATGGCGCGGAACTTCCACTCGGTGCCGTGCCGGTACAGCTCGCCGAAGACCATCGCGGTCTCCGTCGAGGCGTCCTCGGTCAGGTCGTAGCGGGCCAGTTCCCGGTTGTCGGCCGCGTTGACGACGCGGATGTAGGCGTTGCGGACCTGGCCGAAGCTCTGCTGGCGGGTCTCGGCGTCGTAGATGGAGACCGGGAAGACGATCTTGGCGACGTCGGCCGGCACCCCGGCCAGGTTGACGTTGATCACCTCGTCGTCGCCCTCGCCCTCACCGGTGAGGTTGTCGCCGGTGTGCTCCACCGAGCCGTCGGGGCTGCGGAGGTTGTTGAAGAACACGAAGTGCTGGTCGGAGAGGACCTTGCCCTGGTCGTTCGTGAGCAGCGCGCTCGCGTCCAGGTCGAAGTCCGATCCCGTGGTGGTCCGGGCGTCCCAGCCCAGGCCCACGACGACCGCCGTGAGGTTCGGCGCCTCCTTGGTCAGCGAGACGTTGCCACCCTTGCTGAGGCTGACTCCCACGAGTCCTCCGTCCGATCGAGCTGTGTACAGCGTGTACCGTCCACGGCGCGCCGCAGCACGCCGCCTGCATGGATCAACGTGCTGAGCTTAGTGACCGGTTCCCTCCGGCTACAGGGCTTCGAGGGCCTTTGCGTAGTCACGAAGGTCACGGGCGTCGGGCAGGCCGTTGACCACGGTCCAGCGGACCGTTCCGTGCTTGTCGATGACGAAGGTGCCGCGCACCGCGCAGCCCTTGTCCTCGGCGAAGACTCCGTAGGCCCGGGAGGCGGTTCCATGCGGCCAGAAGTCCGACAGCAGCGGGAAGTCCAGCTCCTGGGCGTCGGCGAACGCCCGCAGCGCGTGCATGGAGTCGCAGGAGACGGCGAGCAGCTGCACGTCGTCGTTCTGGAACGCCGGCAACTCCGCCTGGAGCGCCCGCAGCTCGCCGGTGCAGACGCTGGTGAAGGCGAACGGGAAGAACATCAGCACGAGGTGCTTGGCGCCGGCGAACCCGGCCAGGCTCACGGTCCGGCCGTGCTGGTCGGGCAGCGCGAAGTCCGGGGCGGCGTCGCCTTCGGCGAGGGGCATGGGAGATCAGCTCTTTCCGTGGGGCAGCCCGCCGCCGGGGTGGGGCCGGGGCGGCAGCCGGCGACGCACCGCGAACACCCGCGGCGGCCGGCCGCACGCCGGCAGGCCCGGGTGGTCTCTCACCCGGGCGAACCCCTCGGTGCGGGCCGCGAGCGGCAGCGTTACCGCTTGCCGGCCCGGACGGCCTTGGGCGTGACCAGGCGGCTGCCGGTCCAGTCCTTCGCCGCGTTCACGCTGCTGGTCTGGGCCAGACCCGCGGTCTGCGCCGCCTCGCCGATCTCGCTGGGCTCGACATGCCCGTCACGCCCGGTCTTCGGGGTCATGAGCCAGATCGGGGCGCCGGGGTCCACCGTCGACGTGGCGTCGACGAGCGCGTCCGTGAGGTCGCCGTCCTCCTCGTCGCGGAACCACAGCAGGACGGCGTCGGGCACGTCGTCGTAGTCCTCGTCGACGAGCTCCTCGCCCGTGAGCTCCTCGATACCCTCGCGGAGCTCCTGGTCGCAATCCTCGTCGTACCCGAGCTCCTGGACCACCTGTCCGGGCTCGAAACCAAGCCGGCTCGCCGGGTTGGTCCGCTCCTCCGCGTGGTCCGCGGTCGCGCTCACGCTTTGCCTCCTGTCATGGGGACTGTCCTGTGCTCTGTGTGCCCGCTCCGGTGCGGGCTTATTGGCGGTAGTCCACACGGGCGCGGCGGATCGCGCAAGTACCCGGCGTACGAGACCGCCGAAACGGTGATGATTCGACCGTCTTCCCCGCAACCCGCACCCTCCATGGTGACGCACATCACTCCGGTTTGCCGGTGTTGCGGGTGATTGGCGGCACGCGTCGGTCGTACGTCCGACTGGGCGTAGAGTTCGGGTTTGGCGGTGGACCGGTAGGTGCCGCACGCCCTCCCGCCGCGGGCCGCCGTCCCTCCGGCCCACCGTTACCGCCCGGTAGAGATGACGTATCCAACCACGCGGTACACGATGGAGGCGGCGCGACCCAGCAGAGCACCGAAAATTCAACGAGCAGTGAAGGAACAGCGTGGCTTCCGGATCCGATCGCAACCCGATCATCATTGGCGGCCTTCCCAGCCAGGTCCCGGATTTCGATCCCGAGGAGACGGCGGAATGGCTCGACTCGCTCGACGCGGCCATCGACGAGCGCGGCCGGGAGCGGGCACGTTACCTGATGCTCCGCCTCATCGAGCGCGCCCGCGAGAAGCGCGTCGCGGTGCCCGAGATGCGCAGCACCGACTACGTCAACACCATCGCCACCAAGGACGAGCCGTTCTTCCCGGGCAACGAGGAGATCGAGCGCCGGATCCTGAACGCCACGCGGTGGAACGCCGCGGTGATGGTCTCCCGCGCGCAGCGCCCGGGCATCGGCGTCGGCGGCCACATCGCCACCTTCGCCTCCTCGGCCTCCCTGTACGACGTGGGCTTCAACCACTTCTTCCGCGGCAAGGACGACGGCCGCGGCGGTGACCAGGTCTTCTTCCAGGGCCACGCCTCCCCCGGCATCTACGCCCGCGCGTTCCTGCTCGACCGGCTCTCCGAGGCGCAGCTCGACGGCTTCCGGCAGGAGCACTCCAAGGCGCCGAACGGCCTGTCCAGCTACCCGCACCCGCGGTCGATGCCGGACTTCTGGGAGTTCCCGACCGTGTCCATGGGCCTCGGTCCGCTGGGCGCGATCTACCAGGCGCGGATGAACCGCTACATGGAGGCCCGCGGCATCGCGGACACCTCCGCCTCGCACGTGTGGGCGTTCCTGGGCGACGGCGAGATGGACGAGCCCGAGTCGCTCGGCCAGCTGTCCATCGCCGCCCGCGAGGGCCTGGACAACCTGACCTTCGTGGTCAACTGCAACCTGCAGCGGCTCGACGGCCCGGTGCGCGGCAACGGCAAGATCATCCAGGAGCTGGAGTCGCAGTTCCGCGGCGCCGGCTGGAACGTCATCAAGCTGGTCTGGGACCGCTCCTGGGACCCGCTGCTCGCCCAGGACCGTGACGGCCTGCTGGTGAACAAGATGAACATCACGCCGGACGGCCAGTTCCAGACGTACGCCACCGAGACCGGCTCCTACATCCGCGAGCACTTCTTCGGCGACGACCAGCGGCTGCGCAAGATGGTCGAGAACCTCACCGACGACCAGATCCTGCACCTGGGCCGCGGCGGCCACGACCACCGCAAGATCTTCGCGGCCTACACCGCGGCGATGGCGCACAAGGGCCAGCCGACCGTCATCCTCGCCCAGACCATCAAGGGCTGGACGCTGGGCCCGAACTTCGAGGGCCGCAACGCGACCCACCAGATGAAGAAGCTGACGGTCGACGACCTCAAGCGCTTCCGCGACCGGCTGCACCTGCCGATCACCGACGAGCGGCTCGACCAGGGCTACCCGCCCTACTACCACCCGGGCCGGGACTCCGAAGAGATCCAGTACATGCACGACCACCGCAAGGCGTGCGGCGGCTACGTGCCCACCCGGGTGGTCCGCTCCAAGCCGCTGCCGCTGCCGGAGGACAAGACCTACGCGGCGGCCAAGAAGGGCTCGGGCGCCCAGTCGATCGCCACCACCATGGCCTTCGTCCGGGTGCTGAAGGACCTGATGCGGGACAAGGAGATCGGCAAGCGCTTCGTGCTGATCGCCCCCGACGAGTACCGCACCTTCGGCATGGACGCGTTCTTCCCGAGCGCGAAGATCTACAACCCGCTGGGGCAGCAGTACGAGTCGGTGGACCGCGAGCTGCTGCTGGCGTACAAGGAGTCGCCGACCGGCCAGATGCTGCACGACGGCATCTCCGAGGCCGGCTGCACCGCCTCGCTGATCGCCGCGGGCTCGGCGTACGCCACGCACGGCGAGCCGCTGATCCCGGTGTACGTCTTCTACTCGATGTTCGGCTTCCAGCGCACCGGCGACCAGTTCTGGCAGATGGCCGACCAGCTG